>Ga0307408_100002284_pt1 | contig 13643 bp, 10 predicted proteins | sample 322Cmetagenome_FD_202116 | JGI IMG/M metagenome (GOLD analysis project Ga0307408, IMG submission 202116) | Maize rhizosphere microbial communities from greenhouse at UC Davis, California, United States - 322HYB-C-3 | ecosystem: Host-associated > Plants > Roots > Rhizosphere > Soil | place...
GCTGATCGTTGGATAGAACGTTCGCCGGTGATCTCTGGAGCCTTCAGGATCTGTGCGGGTACGAGTGACAGGACCTCACGTCTACGCGGCGATCACCCGCGCGGTCGAGCGTCTGGGCAACGCCCTCGGCGGACGAGTCGAGCAGCGGCGTTCGTCCTGATCGCTCCTCGGTTCTCGCGATTCTGGAACACGCGCCGCTCTCACGAGGGATCAATCTTTGGCGGTAGAGTTGGCGACGTGAAGGTCAAACACCAGCCGTTTGACAGGATGGAGCCCGAGCACCTCGATCTCGCCGAACTCTTTGACTTTCGGCCGGATCTGGGCGTGATCCGCCTCCATGAACAACGTGTCGTCATCCTGAGCACGGCGGCGATGGGCCTCCTCCGCAAGGAGCTCATCGACACGCTGGGGCCTGATACGGCCAGGCGGGTGTGGCTTCGGTTCGGATACGCCGACGGATACCATGACGCGGTCAGCCTGCGGGACCGGTCCAAATGGGAGAGCGCGGCTGACGGGATACGGGCCGGCGCGGTGCTTCATCGGCTCGAGGGCATCGTTCGGGCCGACATCATCAAGGTCGATCACGACACGAAATCGGGCCGTTTCGAGCAAGAGGTTGCCTGGCACGACTCGTACGTGGCTGAACAGCATCTTCACCATCACGGCAAAAGCACCGCGCCCGTGTGCTGGTCTTTGGTCGGGTATGCGAGCGGGTACGTCAGCGCGTGCCTCGGCCAGGAAATCTACTTCCAAGAGCGCGAATGTCTGGCGCAGGGTGCGACGAAGTGCTCGGTCGTTGGGAAGGACGCCGCGAGCTGGGGCGACGCGCTCGAGGAGCTGCGGTTCGACTTTCAGGGCGCGGACCTTGGACGAGAGGTCGAGCGGCTTGGTGAAGCCGTCCACCGGCGTCTCCAGGAAGTCGACCGCCGCGAGCGCCTGGTGGCTCGACGCGAACGAGAATTGAATCTGTTGCGTGAGCGCGTCGCCCGGCATGCGACATCCAAGCACTTCATCGCCGGCAGCGCGGCGATGCAGGAGGTGCTCGAACTGGCGGCGCGAGTCGCGCCGTTGGATACGACGGTGCTCATTTACGGTGAGAGTGGCACGGGGAAGGAATTCCTGGTGCGAATGATTCACGAGCAGAGCCTGCGAGCGGGTGGTCCGTTCGTGTCGATCAACTGCGCCGCGCTGACCGAGACGCTGCTCGAATCGGAGCTCTTCGGCCACGTTCGAGGCGCCTTCACCGGTGCAGTACGCGACAAGGCGGGTCTGTTCGAAGTCGCTGAGAACGGCACCATCTTCCTTGACGAGATCGGCGAAGTTGCACCGACTGTGCAGGCCAAACTGTTGCGCGCGCTTCAGGAGCGCGAGATCCGCCGCGTCGGCGCTGAGCGTAACCTCAAGGTCAACGCACGAGTTCTCGCCGCCACCAACCGCGATCTGCGAACCGTTGCGGCCGCCGGCACGTTCCGCGAAGACCTGTACTTCCGACTTGGTGCGTTCGTTATCACCGTGCCACCGCTGCGCGAGCGCCGGGAAGACATCCCGCCGCTCGTGCACGATTGCGTGCGTCGTGCCGCGGCTCGCGTGAAAAGGGACGTGCAGACCGTCTCTCCGGAGGCCATGACCGCGCTCATGAACTACAGCTGGCCCGGCAATGTCCGCGAGCTCGAGCATGCTATCGAACGCGCGGTCATCGTCGCCCGCGGCGCCAGCATCCGGGTCCGCGAGCTTCCTCCCGAAGTGGCCGAGAAGGCACGCGACAGAGTTCCGGGGGACAGCCTCGATTTGGAGGCACAGGAACGCGTCCTGATCGAACGGGCGCTGAAGCGCTTTCGTGGCAATCGACAACAGGCTGCCGAAGCGCTCAAGATCAGCGCGGTGACGCTCTGGCGCAAGATGAAGCGATACGGCCTCGAAGCGTAACCCGCAGTGCCCATCGAGCAGCACCAGTTGTCCTTAGTGGTTGCGCGTCGGCGGGTCTTCAACTGCAGATAATCGCGGAGCGCGACAGCGGTGTTGTGCACCTTGTCGTGCGAGCTGTAGACGAGTGTCACGGTGCGTCCCAACAATGTAACGATGGAACGCCATGGCTCCGGTCGGGTTATTGAAAGGACTTCGACCCGCAAACCGTCAGGGCCATCAAGGCGGGCGCGGGGACGGGTGCTTTCACACTGAGATCCGACGCCTCATTGCGAAATGGCCGGGTCGGCGTTCTGGCCGTCCGTGAACTGACCGTACGGTCGACCATGTCGGCGCGTAACTTGCCTTGACTCTGGTACGCACTACAGGCGGGAGGCAGGCAACGCGCTGTCTTGCTGAAACGCCCGATACGGTCAGGCACCTTGTGGGTGTGGCACTGGCACATCCGACTATCAGATGAGGTGAGCATGCTCCAACGTGGTGATTTGGTTCCGCACTTCCAGGTCAGGAGACTCGAAGGTGAGACGTTCGGGTACTCGACGATCTGGCAGCACAAGAACCTGTTGCTCGTCACGCTTCCAACCCTCAACTCCGAATCGGCTGGCGCCTACGCCCTTGATATTACCGCTCGGGTCCGAGAGTCAGGCGATCGCGACGTCGAATGCGTAATCACCCGAGACCCGGTTCCTGGCGTGTCTGCTCCGGCTGTTGTCGTCGCCGACCGGTGGGGCGAGATTGTCTTCGCCGTGGAGAAATCCTCGGTCTCCGGCCTTCCAGCGCCTCGAGAGCTGATCGAGTGGCTGAACTATGTCAGGAACCAGTGTCCGGAGTGTGAGGGTGAAGCCAGGTGACACGCTGCCGTGATCCGCTCGCGGACGCGTCCGTTGGCTCGAGTGTCGCGTTCTACATTCCCATTACCTCTGCCGGACGTCGCTGATGATTGAGCTCTTACCGGTGCCGATCCTCGAGCGCCTCACCCCCTCGCCTGTCCTTTGTGTGAAGGGCCCGGCGATCCAAGCTGGGTCGACCAACGGGTCCGCCTCAAACGTTCACAATGCAATGACGTCTTACAAAACGAAAGGAGTTCCCTCACCGGATCGCCAAGCACCAGGGCGAACCGTGTGGCGCGTTGCTTGCCTTGAGGTGTTGCGCGTCAGCCGCGAAGGGCTCGCGCGACAAGGAGTGACCGGCCATGCGACTGATGGGTGCAGCCTCGATCGTGTTCGCGCTCGCGTTGACGTTCGCCATCGCGGAGTCCCCCCCCGCCCTGACGGCCAGCCACACTGCCGCTCTCTCTGACGAGGGCAACCACAACCATCGAAAGGGTCAAGCGATCTTCCGCTACAACACCTTCGGCGACGAACAGTTGTGGACCGATGTGCTGCGGATGCACGAGGTCATTGCGACGGTCCCGCCAGCGACCGCATTGGCGGTGGGCCTCAAGGTCGACGTCGAGGCACTGCCGCCGGAGATCATCGCCGCGCTGCTGGCCGGTGAGGTCGACCTGACGAATCCCGCCGTCACCGTCGAACTCTTGCGGCTGAATGCGGTCGTCGGTGTGCAGGGGAAGGTCAACGACCTGGGGCAGCTCACGAGCGTCGGCATCACCTGCGCCCTGTGTCACTCCTCGGTCGACAACTCGCTCGCCCCAGGGATTGGCAGACGGTTGGACGGCTGGGCCAACATCGATCTGAACGTTGGCGCGATCGTGGCCCTCTCGCCGGTGCTAGACGCGGCCACCAAGAGCGAGTTCAACGCCTGGGGCCCTGGCAAATATGACCCCCGTCATCACGCGTTCGACGGTACGAACCTCCTGTCGCTGAATAGCCCCTCGCTGCCGATTGTCCTCCCGCCGATCTATGGCTTGAAGGGCGTGGGTTTCGAGACCTTCAGCGCCGATGGTCCAATCTCGTACTGGAACGCCTACGTGGGCGTTGGCCAGATGGGCGGCAAGGGCACCTTCCATGATCCGCGTATCGGCCTCTTCATCACGCAGACGCCCGATCTCGTGACCCCGAAACTGCCGGCCCTGCTGGACTATCAATTGAGCTTGCGCACGCCGGAGCCGCCGAAAGGCAGCTTCGATCGCCCCGCGGCCAACCGCGGTCGGCGGCTGTTCCGCAACGAGGCCGGGTGCGCCACGTGCCACCAGGGGCCTTACTTCACCGACGTGTTGAGCGGTCCCTCGCGGACGGTGCCGTTCCTGCACGACCCGGGCGAAGTCGGGATGGATCCGGCGTACGCCTTGCGCACCGCCACCGGGAAGTACCGCACGACGCCGTTGCGTGGGCTCTGGCAGCATCCGCCGTATTTCCATGACGGGAGTGCGCCGGATCTCCTGGCAGTGGTCAATCACTATGACCAGCTGTTTGGGTTGAATCTCACCGCCGCCCAGAAGGCGGACCTGGTCGAATTCCTGAAGTCACTCTAACGCGCTTCCGGCGACAGGTGCCGCGAGCATTCACCAAGGAGGATACGGCCGCAACCGGCGCATCTCGATCGGGCATTGCGCGCTGGGCACGGTCCAGGACGCCTGTCCGAGCCGCGACACACGTCATTCGGTGTGCGGTCCAGTCGGGTTCTGGCGATCTTCCGCCGGCCCGCCGCTTCGCGTCAGATTGCGCGCAGTGTTGATCAATCCGACATGGGAGAAGGCTTGAGGGAAGTTGCCAACCATCCTGTGCGCTTCGGGATCGTACTGCTCCGAGAGAAGTCCGACATCATTGCGCAGGCTGAGAAGCCGTTCGAACAGTCCCCTCGCCTCGCCATATCGGCCTTGCAATGCAAGATTGTCGGCAAGCCAGAACGTGCACAGCAGGAATGACCCTTCACCCTCGGGCAGGCCGTCCACATGTGGAGCGGACACGTAGCGATCAACGAAGCCATTCCGCAGGAGGCGCCGTTGTATGTAGTCGACGGTTCCGCGCATTCTGGGATCCGTCGCGGGCAGAAACCCCACCAGGGGCAGCATCAGCAGACTCGCATCCGGTTCCCTTGAGCCATAGTACTGAACGAAGGAGTTCAAGGCAGGATCGAAACCTTCGCGACAAACGTCGTCATGGATCTGACTGCGGAGCCGACGCCATTTCGACGCCTCGCCCTCTAATCCGAACTCTTCTACACTCTTGACGGCACGGTCCATCGCTACCCAGGCCATCACCTTCGAATGAGTGAACTGCCGTTGGGGACCGCGGACCTCCCAAATCCCCTCGTCGGGTTTTTGCCAATCGGCCTCGAGAAAATCCAGGAGCGCCCGCTGGATCCGCCACGCGTTCTCGCTCGGCGGCAGGCCGGACCGTCGTGCCAGGTGCAGGGAATCCATCACCTCTCCGTACACGTCGAGCTGATGTTGCTGATGCGCCGCGTTTCCTATCCGCACTGGCGAAGACCCTTCATAGCCCGGGAGCCATGACAGTTCGAGCTCCGTCAATCGCCGCTCGCCGGCAAGGCCGTACATGATCTGGAGCGTTGAAGGCGTTCCAGCCACCGCATTCACCAGCCATTCACGCCAGGCACACGCTTCCTCTGTGTAGCCGCCGGTCATGAGCGAGTAGAGAGTGAATGTCGCGTCCCGCAGCCAGCAGTACCGGTAGTCCCAATTGCGCACGCCCCCAACATGTTCGGGAAGAGATGTTGTCGCCGCAGCGACCATGCCGCCGGTAGAGGCATAGGTCAGAGCCTTGAGCGTGATCAGCGACCGGACAACCGCGTCATGCCACTCGCCTCGGAACGTGCAGCGACCCGACCACCCGACCCACCAGTCCTCGGTTTCTTGAAGGCTCCGAATCGGATCGGTTGGTTCTGGTGCATTCTGATGTGTCGCCGACCAGGCCAGCTCGAACTGGACACGTTCGCCGGCGCCCACCGTGAAGTGGGCGACAGTCCGCAGGTCTTCACCCGAGAGCTGGACTCGCGTGCGGCAGTACAGCGTCTCCGGCCCGGCCGTCGCTCGGATGCCATCTTCGGTGCGACGAACCCAGGGAATGACGGACCCGTAGTCGAATCGGATCGCGAGGTCCATCTCCATTGGCACGTGCCCCTCGAGCCCCTCGACAATCCTGATCAGCTCAGGCGTTCGAGTACGGGGCGGCATGAAGTCGATGAGTCGGACGACGCCAGATGCGGTGTGGTAGTCGGTCTCCAGCACCAGCGTCCCGGGCCGATACCTGCGTTGGATGTGTTGAACGTCGGCGGCGGGCGCCAGCCGCCATCGACCGTGATCGCGGGTTCCTAGCAGCGCGGCGAAGCACGCGGCCGAGTCGAATCGTGGAAAGCCAAGCCAGTCAATCGAGCCGTCGCGTGCGACGAGACCCGCGGTCTCGCAGTCTCCTATTAAGGCGTAGTCCTCGATGCGAGATGCCATGTGGCTCTTGGGCAATACCAATACACCGAACCGTTCCCATCGGCCATCCATATGAGTTGCGGGATGGCATTCGCGAGCGTGCGAAACTCGTTGTGTTCGTGAAGGGCTCGCTGATCTCCACTCCGTACCGCGCTGGTTGTTGTTCCGCCGTCGTTCGGTGAGATGACTCAACGTCTCGACAGGGTCGGACTGCGAATATACGCCGGATTTGAACGACCCGTCGCGAGGTCTTCCACTGGATCAGCGCCGGCGGGCGCGTCGTGCAGAGGACAGATCTTGGGGGCCGGCCGTGCGGGGATAGGTGAGGCCTACTCCCTCGACGTCGGCCCATGGCGTCAAAAAGTGCGGCTGGGTGCGAATACCGCTGGTGATCTCGCTCACGGCGATGCCTCTGACCAGGAGGGCGTCTGCCACGAGCGAGCGATGGCAGCGCCATGGAACGCCCTCTGCGCACATCAGCACGATCTGCTCGTTCTTCGCAAGATCGATACACCGCTCCAGACTTCTTCCGAAGGTCGCGGTCTGCATGTAGTCGGCATACCCGCGGAACGCGGCATTACGCCATCCAGTGTTCACCGAGTCCGGCCGGGGGTGGCGCAATCCGCCCAGACCGGCCATGTGCGTGTACCGAATTCCGGCGCGTCGCAAAGCGGCTGACAGCACGTCGCGGCTGAACTGGGGGGTGTGGCGCGATCGCGGAATCGTGCGTATGTCGATCACGCGATCCACGCGATGGGCGGTGAGCAAGCGGATGAACTGGTCGATCGACCGTGTCGAGTGTCCAATCGTGAGAACGCTGAGCCGCGACACGTCACCCTTACAGCGATCAAGAAATCAATGACCCTCGGTCACCGGCCGTCCGTTTCGGGCGAGACGGACAAGTTTGCCTGGACGTCGAGCACGGCGGAGAGCTCGAGGTGCTGTATGGCGGTCCATGCCGCTTCCCATCTGCCGTCGACGCACAGCCCGCGGATCCCGGCGTCCTCGTACGCCCGCTTCGCGGCATCCAGGCAGGCCGTGCGCACGGCTTCAGCCAGAATCGAAGAGGTATCGGCTCGATGTGACATTACTGACCTCGTCCGGGTCATGAACTGCGAGAGACGTGCCCGCTCATCCAATGGTACGCGCAGATCGACGCTTTCATCCCGAAGCGGTCGACGGTGACCACGTCAGGCCCTGTTGCCGGAGCGACGCCGCCACTTCCGACCCGACTTCTCTTGTCATGTCGGGCATTCGTCGCTCGGTGGATTGCTGATCGCTCACGGCATTGGATATCGCATCCAAGGCAAGCAACGGGCCACTCTTCAGCCTGCCACGTCCGGTACCGCGTGGCGGACCCTGTTTCATTCTGAAAGCGGCGATTTCATTGTGAATGCCTGGTGTTCGGCCGAGACCACGGAGACGGCCGCCCGCGCCGTTTCCGCGGCCCGAGATGTGGCGCGCAGCGTGCACGGTGGATCAGGGAAGAAGCGGCGTGCGGCAGGCCGTCGCCGATCACCGTCGCGGCGCCGGCAAGTTCGTTGGAACGCATACAGGCAAACAGAGGTCCCGATGAACCCATTCCTCGTACTGAACAAGCGTGGTCAATTCGTCTGGCTGGATCACATCAGCCGCAGCCTGATTACCGGCGGTCGACTACAGCGATTGATTGACGAGGATGGCCTCGGCGGCGTCACGAGCAACCCGACCATCTTCGACAAGGCGATCGCCGGCACCGCCGATTACGAGGCCGCGCTGCACCGCGCGCTGGATGCCGACCCCAGCCTGAGTGATCGGGCACTCGCCGAACGGCTGATCGTCGAAGACATCCAGATGGCGGCTGATGTTCTTCGACCTGTCTACGAGCACAGCGACGGTGCGAACGGGTTCGTCAGCCTCGAAGTCTCGCCAGGCTCCGCTCACGACACCGGCGCAACTATTGCCGAGGCTCGGCATCTCTGGGAGCGGGTAGCGCGGCCGAACGTCATGATCAAGGTGCCCGCCACCCTGGAGGGTATTGCGGCTGTCGAGGAGCTGACTGCTGAAGGCATCAACGTCAACATCACGTTGATGTTCTCGCTCGAACACTACGAGGCCGTCGCGCAGGCCTATCTGCGGGGCATCGACCGTCATCCGGATCCGCGCCGGGTCGTCTCGGTAGCCTCGGTGTTCGTCAGCCGCCTCGACCTGGTCGCGGATCGGATGCTCGAAGCCATCGGTTCGCCGAAGGCACTGTCTCTTCGGGGAAGAATTGCGATCGCCAACGCGAAACGAGTCTACCGCCGCTTCACTGAGATCTTTTACGGCGAGGCCTTCGCGGCCCGCAAACGACGCGGCGTGCGGGTCCAGCGGCCGTTGTGGGCCAGTACCGGGACCAAGAATCCCGCGTACTCCGATGTGCTGTATCTCGAAGCCCTGATCGGTCCGGACACGATTACAACCATCCCACCAGCCACGATGGATGCGTTTCGGGATCACGGGCGTGTTCAGATCAGGCTCGGATCGGAGGAGGAAGCGGCGGATGCTGCGCTGGAGAGTGCGGCAGCTCTGGGCCTTGACGTACATGCGGTAGCCGAGCAGTTGCAGGCCGACGCGCTCATCGCCTTCGCCGCCTCGTTCGATCAGCTGCTTGCGACCTTGGCGGCGAAGAGGCGCCAGCTCTTCACGGCAGCAGGGTGACGCGCCGGCGTCGTCTTCTTGCCCTGAAGCCATGCCACGTATCCGTCCGCGGCCCGCGCGGGGCGATCGACAGTGTTTGTTCACGGAACGACGACCATCGGCGCAATGCCGTAAGAGGGAAGCCATGCTACGTAACGTCAAGGATCTGCGGGGCTACGCCATCGGCGCGATCGACGGCACGATCGGTAAGGTGGACGATTTCTATTTCGATGACGAAGACTGGGGCATGCGCTATCTCGTCGTCGACACAGGCAGGTGGCTGTCCGGCAGGAGAGTGCTGATTTCACCCGTCGCGGTCGGTCACGCGGGATGGATGGCGCGACGGCTTCCGGTTGCGCTCACCAGGGCACAAGTGGAACGCAGTCCCGACATCGATACGAGGAGGCCGGTGTCACGGCAGCACGAAGCGCGGTATCTCCGGTACTACGGGTATCCGAACTATTGGGGAGGTGCGGGCTTGTGGGGTATGGGCGCTTATCCGGGCAGCCTGACCACACAAGGTCGCGTAGAGCAGGACTTGAAGGCCCACGGGAGTCTGGCCAGCCCGGATGACTGCCACCTGCGCAGCACTAACGCAGTCATCGGTCATCACATAGAGGCGGCAGATGGTGACATTGGCCACCTGGAGGATCTGCTGATTGACGATCAGACCTGGGCGATTCGCTACCTCGTGGTGAACACGAGCAACTGGTGGGGTGGGCGTCGCGTGCTCGTGCCACCCGAATGGATCACGGACGTGAGTTGGCCCGAGACCAGGATTTCTGTCGATCTGACCCGCCAGGCGGTCAAGGACGCATCACCGTACGAGTCGGCGGCAAGAGTCGATCGCCAGCTTGAGGCAATGCTGCTCGTTCATGGTCGCGCCGCTCAAGGGAATCGAGCGCCTTCGACCACAGTTGGAGACACACATCCGCATCTAGATTGAAGGGATCGTGTCCCTATGGTGTGGCGTGCTGCCGGATCCGCATCTGCCCGGCGCTCGAGGGCGGGAAATTTCCCCCAACCGACGCGAATATTCCGTGCCGGCTGACTCGGTCCCATGGCTTGTGGCGCAAAACCCTTCAGGCGGTAGCTGGCACGGGTCCGGCACTCGGGCGAGCGGAGGATCTGTCATGAAACGCTTCACCCTTTACCCGGCGCTGTCGGTGATCTTCACGATATCTCTGGTGCCGCTCGCGGCAGAAGATCCGGAATCGCAGTCGGCCGCCGCGGTCGTCTCGCTCAAAGAGATGCTCGCCCAACAGAAGCTCGACGCGGTCGCGGCACGCGATCCGGACAACGCGGGGAAGTACGTTGCCGCCTTCTACATGCCGGGGTCGCAGTTGCTCGTTATCAGCGCGCCGTATGCCGTCCCGGCGGCAATTGATAAGAAGATCGCCGCGGGTCAGTACATGGACGCGTATGTCGATCTCCAGAGTGTTGCCGACCATGCCGGACATTTCTTCGTCGTCGACATGCAGGCGGACGGACTGAGGAAAGCTCTGAAGCTGGATGAGGCCTTCGACAGCACTTCGGTCGAGAACGGCGCGCCGGTGTCATTCGACGGCCGGTGGGAGGCGCAGAAGCTGACCGAAGAACAGTACAACGCCCGGTTCGCGCAAGACGACGAGCGCTACGCCCGGATGCTCGGTATCCTTCGAGCCGCGCTGGCGCGGAAGACGACATAGTGTGGCGGCGCCCGGTCGTCTGAGGATGCACGGGCCGTTTCCTGGTGCGAGCGCGGGCCCCGATCGGTCCGCGCCTGACCAACTCGACCACCGCTTCAACGTGATGTTCGCCCGCCGCGCGTTCCGCGCGCCCGGCGAATAGGTCCATCCGTCCGCCGGGTTGCTCGTTCCGCGCGATCCGGGCGTCCGGCCACCCGACCGCTGACACCCGCGAGACGACGGAGTGTCCCGTGGTCTGAGCTCGTTGTCACGAACCGGAGGCTTCACGATGGCGAAAGTCAGGGCTTCCACCGAAGTAAAGGCTCCCGTCGAGCGCGTCTTCGAACACTTCACGGACATCGAGCACGCGGCGGGGCGTGTCTCCGGGATCAAGGAGATCGCCGTCTTGTCTCCGGGTTCGTTCAGCTTGGGGTATCGATGGACCGAGACCCGCGAGGTCATGGGACGTGTTGACGACGCGACGATGGAGATCACGGCGTTCGAACTGAACCGCACTTACACGGTGACTCACTATAAAGGGGGGGCTCTTGGGAGTGGTGTTCGCATCGATACCGTCTTCACGTTCGAGCCTGTGCCCGTCGGCACCAAGGTCAGTATCGAGTTCGAGTTGCGCCCTGAGGGCCTGCCGCCAGGGTTGCTTCTGCCGCTCGAGTGGGCGATCGGGGGCAAGGTCCGCGATGTGCTCAGCGACGATCTGGACGATCTCAAGGCCTCGATTGAAAGGATCACTGGGTCCTGACCCCAAGCCCACCAAATCGCCCGCCGCGAGACCGTCACTCTCTCCCATCACTCCGGTTGCCCCGGTTGTTCGGGGCCTATGCGGTACGGCCGCATCATCTCGTTGTCCTCGTGTTCGACGATGTGACAATGCCAGACGAACTGGCCCGGCGTATTGAACTGCAGGCGCACGCGAGTGACCTGGCCGGGATAGGCGATGACCGTGTCCTTGAAGCCGGATTCCCATTCCTCTGGAGAGCTGACGTTGCCGTCCACCTGGATCGGCTCCGCGACCTCGCCTTCTCTGTTCAGCGCCAGTCCTTCGCGGTTCACGACCTCGAAAGTCACCTCGTGGATGTGCATCGGGTGAGCATCCGCGGTGGTGTTGTATATCTCCCATAGCTCTGTTGCCTCGACGTCCGGGTTCTCTGTCACCGGGTCCATCCACTTCCGTGCAATCACAGAGCCCTGGCCATCGACAGTGCCCAGCAGGGCTTCGACCGGAGCCTCGATTTCCTCTTCTGTCTCGTTGGCTCCCTCCGCCGATTCCTCGATCAGCGCCAGTCGCCGCACCTGGCTTTCTGGCGGCAGCGGTGTGATCGCGGGCAGTTGCAGCACTGACGGCGGCGTGGAGTCGTCGAAATCGATCGCGGGCACGACGCGGAATTGCAGAACCTGACCCGTCGTGTCAGGGTCGGCCCGATCGAAATCGGCCTCCGGTACGCCGCCGCCGAACGGCTCGTCCGGCCCGATGTTCCCGAGCACGTAGTTGCCGAGCGGTACGTTGGTGAAGTCGACGATGACATCGGCGCGCTCGGCCGGCCCCATGAGGAGACGGCCGTGATCGCCCGTCAGACTCACCGGTGCCGCCAGAAATCCGCCTTCGTTGCCGATTTGCCACACGTCCACACCGGGAACGTCGCTGAAGTCGAGGATCAGGAACCGCGACTGACAGCCGTTCAGGAAACGAAACCGATAGCGCCGCCGTTCGACCGTCAGGAAGGGCCACGTGCTGCCGTTCGCGATAATCGTGTTCCCGAAGAACTCGGGATTCCAGATTGGCGAGAACGCACCGTCCGGAATGTAGTCGCGCAGGACTCCATCGAAGAACCGGCGCGTATCGGGATAGAAGAGCGATCCGTCCGGCTCGAAGGATCGATCCTGGATGGCGATTGGAATTTCCCGGTACGGTTTGTTCGGCGGGAACTTGTCGTTCTCGCGGGGCGCGGGCCCAGGCAGGATCGCCGGCCGGCCGGTTCGCCCATCGATCACCCGGTCATCAGGACCACCACGAATGAGATAGAAGCCGGCCGGCCCCGCGTATACGTTGAGTCGCGTCATCCCGAGTGTGTGGTCGTGATACCAGATCGTCGAAGCACGATTCGTGTTCGGGTACTGGAACGTCGCAAACCCGGGCCCCCACGTCACACCGTACGCCGCGGCCGCCTTGCCGGCGAAGAAGTTGTACCACCGGCCTTCGGTGGCGTAACCCGCGGGGAGGTTTCTCGCGCGTGGCAAGTACCACGCTTCGGCATATCCGTCGCTGTCGTCGGCCACGCCGACCGCGCCATGGACGTGGGTCACCATTGGGACCGGTCCGGTGTATCGGTCGGGCGTCGCGATGAACGTTGGCCGACTGTCGCGGCCGGCGGCGCCACCGGGCGGATTCGCCCAGTGCAGCGTCGGATCCACCGGGAGAATGTGGGGAAGGTAATCGCCGTTCGCGTCGACGAGTTCGTTCACCCATTTGATCTGGACCGGCCGATTCCAGGTCGCCTCGATCGTGAGCGAGGGAGCGTTGTGAACGAGGAGGCCCCGATTGCTCTGTGCGGCGCGCCCGCCATACCCCCATACGACCGTCGGATTGAAGCCCCGGGGAAGGATTTGCTGCGCGAATTGCCGCATCGAGATCTCGTAGTAGTCAAATGGCTTCCCGCCTCGCCGGGTGAGAACGGCCGCCCTGGGCATGACGGGGGGGATCAGCATCGGGGCCGCGAACTTCGGAATCGTCCCCGGATCCAGCGTACCGTCGGAAACCTGCGCGAAGGCGATCGGCGCGCTCGCGCCGGGCAAGCGTCCAAACAGATAGAAGCCGGTCCCTGTGCCTGCGACCCAGGTGATGAAGGTACGCCGCGAGAACCGCAGGGAGCTAGCCATGCGACCTCTCTTGTGTGATTGAAAGCCGTCGGTGTTTCACTGCATACGCGCGCGGTCTCGACCCGTGTCGGGCTTCGGAGTCGGACCGTCGACGAGCGCCTTGCAGCATGCGCACCAGCGGTTCCCCGCTTTGCGAAAAGAGTGCCGCTCTTCAGCCG
>Ga0307408_100002286_pt1 | contig 13640 bp, 8 predicted proteins | sample 322Cmetagenome_FD_202116 | JGI IMG/M metagenome (GOLD analysis project Ga0307408, IMG submission 202116) | Maize rhizosphere microbial communities from greenhouse at UC Davis, California, United States - 322HYB-C-3 | ecosystem: Host-associated > Plants > Roots > Rhizosphere > Soil | place: USA...
TTGGTTAGTTTGCGCACTGCTGATTCGCCATTTTATACATTGAAAAATAACCGTATCCAACTACACGCATTGAGTATTGGGCTGAATGAGCTGGAACAGCCTGCATTCCTTGGACGCCGGCAACAACACATGCGCTTTAGTGCCAACACCCAATTGGACATACCGACAGAAAAAACCTCAGCGGGTATAGTCGCCTTGCAAAGCGAAACCGCTCATTATTATTTCGGCGCAAAGACCATTAATGGCAAAACACAATTATTTATTGAACAGGCAAATAAAAGTGCACCGAAAATTATCAACACATTTTTACCTACTGACCTTGGCAAGAAGCTAACACTGGAACTAGAGGGCAATGCAGGCAAGATCAGTTTTTACTACCGCAATAAAGACGGCAATAAAAAGACTGTACTGGAAAATGCTGATGCAAAAATCCTGAGCACTGAAGTAGCCGGCGGTTTTGTTGGCACATTGCTAGGGATTCACGCGAGGGCAGAATAATGCGTAGGCTTTTTTTCTTCTGGATGTGCTTATGGCTTGCACCCACCTGCCTCGCATTGGGCGAGGCATCCTGGCTCGCCCGAAGTGCCAGTAATAGCCTGGTATTAGTCGATAAGGACAACAGTGCCGATTTAATTATCGATGCCGATGAATTCCCCGGCGTGTTGCGCGCAGCTAAAAACCTACAAATGGATATTGAAAAAGTCAGCAGCAAAAAACCTGAGCTCCGCAACCTCGTTGGCGATAAAAATAATCAGTTGGTGATTATTGGCACACTGGGGAAAAGCAAAATCATCGACCAACTCATTACCACGAAAAAAATTGATACGAGCAAAATTCGCGATCAATGGGATGCCTACCAGATAGCGGTTATCGAACAACCCTTTCCACAAGTAAAGCGCGCACTGGTCATAGTCGGAGCCAATAAACGCGGCACTATGTACGGCATTTACAGTCTGAGCGAACAGATAGGTGTATCACCTTGGTACTGGTGGGCCGACGTTCCAGTAAAAAAACAATCCGCTTTATACATCGACAAGAAACTGCAGCTAACCGAAATCCCGAAAGTGAAATATCGCGGGATTTTCTTAAACGATGAGGCGCCCGCACTCACTAATTGGGTCGCCGAAAAATACGGCAACTACAATGCCCAGTTTTATGAAAAAGTTTTTGAATTGCTGCTACGCCTTAAAGCCAACTTTTTATGGCCTGCAATGTGGAACAACGCCTTTGCCGATGACGACCCACAAAATATGATTCTCGCTGATGAATATGGCATCGTCATGAGCACCTCGCACCACGAGCCGATGATGCGTGCCGACAAAGAATGGAATCGCTACGGGAAAGGTCCTTGGGAATACTCAAAAAACCCGGAAAACTTATACAATTTTTGGGTTGATGGAGCGAAACGCAACAAACCCTACGAAAGTATTTACACCCTCGGTATGCGAGGCCAACAAGACGAGCCGATGAGCGAAGGTGAAAATATTGATTTGCTGGAAAAAATTGTCAGCGATCAACGCAAGATTCTCAGCGATGTTTTTGGTAAAGATCAGCTAACAAAAGTGCCGCAAGTCTGGGCATTGTATAAAGAGGTGCAAGGGTTTTATGAGCGCGGTATGCGCGTGCCCGAGGATGTAATCCTGCTCTGGTGCGATGACAACTGGGGCAATATCCGCCGGTTACCCACACCAGATGAACGCAAACGCGTGGGGGGAGCCGGGGTTTATTATCACTTTGATTATGTCGGCGGGCCGCGCTCCTATCGCTGGATCAATACTGTTTCCATCGCCAAAATTTGGGAGCAAATGCATCTCGCCTACACTTACGAAGCCAACCAAATTTGGATCGTCAATGTGGGTGATTTAAAACCCATGGAATATCCAATCGAATTTTTTCTCAATATAGCCTGGAATCCAGAAGCCTGGCCAAAAGAGCGCATTCCCGAATTTGCCACACTCTGGGCTGAGCGCGAATTTGGCAAAGAGCACGCGCAGGAAATTGCCGCAATTATGACGGGCTACACACGCCACAATTTGCGCCGCAAACCCGAGTTACAAGACGCGAGTACATACAGCCAACTCAACTACGATGAAGCGGATCGAGTGGCAGCGGAAATAAAATCCTACGCCGCGCGTGCTGAAAAAATCTACGCACAGTTACCTACACAAAAACGCGATGCGTTTTATCAACTGGTGCTATTCCCTGCAAAGGCAAGTGCGATTATTACCGAGCTCTACGACGCGCAAGCCAAGAACCATCTCTATGCACAACAGGCGCGTGCCACTACTAATCAGTACGCCGATAAAGTGCGTGAATTATTCGCGGCCGATGCGGCGCTCGAACAGGAGTATCACCAGTTAAATGGAGGCAAGTGGAATCACTTTATGTCGCAGCCCCATATCGGCTATAGCAACTGGAATAACCCGCCAGAAGATACATTGCCGGTTACACATCATTATGAACCGCATAATTCCGCCGAAATGGGCATAGCGGTTGAAGGTATAGCGGCTGCCTGGCCAAGCCCCGGTAACTACCAATTAGGGCGGTTTGATCCGCTCGGCAAACAACAAAGAAGGATTGAAGTCTTCAATAAAGGTAAAGAATCGTTCACAGCTACTGCCAAAGTGAGTGCACCTTGGATTATACTAAATCATACTAGTGTACAAGTTGATGCCGAGGCCGCTTTTTTGGTCTCCATCGATTGGAACAAAGTCCCTGATGTTAAGGGCGAGGTCACTGGATCGGTACAGATAACCGGAACTGGCTGGGGCGGAGCAAATATTGCTGTGAAGGCAATCAACACCCGGTTGGACAAGCGCAACCTGAAAGGCTTTGTGGAAGCGGATGGCTATATCGCCATTGAAGCCGAGCACTACCAACGCCAAGGCAACAACCGTGAACTGCGCTGGGAAAAAATCCCCGAACACGGACGCACTTTGTCATCCATGTCGGTCTACCCGATTAGCGACAAAAGCTTTAGTGATGTGTCTGCGGCGCCCTATCTCGAATACGATTTTTATAGCCAGACCAGCGGCGAGTTCAAGATAGAGGGATTATTCGCACCCAGCTGGCCATTAATGCCTGGGCGCGGTTTGCGCTACGCCGTTGCGATTGATGGCGAGCCTGCGCAAATTGTGGATCTGGCTGCCGATATGAGTGCGCTAGCCTGGGAAGAAAGCGTGCGCAGCGATGTACGCAAAAGTATAACCACGCATCGGGTGGGTAAATCCGGCGCACATAAATTGCGAATTTACAGCCTTGATCCAGGCGTAACCTTGCAAAAAATTCTAATTGATACCGGCGGACTTTTACCCAGCTATTTGGGGCCACAGGAGAGCCGACGATATTAAAACTTTTTAATAACCACCAGCAGTAGAGACGCCGTTGAATGAAAATTGTTGATGCGAAAGTGATTGTCACCTGCCCCGGCAGAAATTTTGTCACACTCAAGATTACTACTGATCAAGGGATTTATGGCATCGGCGATGCGACACTCAACGGCCGCGAAAAAAGCGTCGTTTCTTATCTGGAGGATTATTTAATTCCCGCGTTAATTGGGCGCGATCCGCAACAAATCGAAGACATCTGGCAATTTTTTTATCGCGGCGCCTATTGGCGCCGTGGGCCAGTGGGCATGACCGCATTGGCAGCAATTGATGTCGCGCTCTGGGATATCAAAGCCAAACTGGCGAATATGCCGCTCTACCAATTGCTCGGTGGAAAAAGCCGCGAGCGCATCCTGACTTACACCCACGCCAACGGCAAAGATCTGGATTCCACGTTGGACGCGGTGCGCAAAGCGAAAGAAAAAGGCTATCAAGCGATTCGCGTGCAATGCGGTATTCCCGGCATCGAAAAAACCTACGGCGTTGCCAAAAGCGAAAAAAGTTATGAACCGGCCGATTCCGATTTGCCCTCAACTGAAGTTTGGTCCACTGAGAAATATTTGAATTTTATTCCCGAAGTGTTTGCGCAAGTGCGCAAAGAGTTTGGCAGCGAGATTCATCTGCTACACGATGTGCATCATCGCTTAACACCGATCGAAGCCGCGCGCTTGGGTAAAGATTTGGAACCCTATCGCCTGTTCTGGATGGAAGATGCGGTACCGGCAGAAAATCAGGAATCGTTTACATTAATTCGCCAACACACCACCACGCCGCTCGCGGTGGGCGAAGTATTTAATTCGATTCACGACTGCCGCGAACTCATCCAGAACCAATTAGTTGATTACATCCGCACCACGATTGTTCACGCCGGTGGTATTAGCCACGTGCGACGCATCGCGGATTTTGCCAGCCTGTTTCATGTCCGCACCGGCTTCCACGGCGCAACGGATTTATCGCCCGTGTGTATGGGTGCTGCATTGCATTTTGATTATTGGGTGCCCAACTTCGGTATTCAGGAACATATGGCACACAGCGCGCAAATGGATGAAGTTTTCCCGCACGCTTATCAATTTGAGCGCGGCTTTTTTACCCCGGGCGAGGCACCAGGCCACGGCGTGGATATTGATGAAAAACTCGCAGCGAAATATCCCTACAAACGCGCGTGTCTGCCTGTGAATCGGTTGGAAGACGGAACCCTCTGGCACTGGTAAGATCTCGGGCTGACAAGATAACAACGACACAACCCATAACGAGACAATAACTATGACAAACCAACACCAATTCCTGACGGCCAGTCTTATCGCTGGCAGCTTGCTAATCGCTGGTTGCCAGGAAAAATCGGCTCCAGCCGATACGGCAGCAACATCGACAGCGGCAAGTTCAGTTGCTGCGGCACCGGCCCCTACACCGGCTGATCCTGCACTATTTATCAGCCAACCGCTGATCACCGACATCTACACCGCCGACCCATCGGCGCGTGTGTTCAACGGCAAAATTTACATTTATCCATCGCATGATATTGAAACCGGCATCACCACCGATGGCGAGGGCGATAAATTCGATATGAAAGACTATCGTGTCCTGTCTTATGACCCGGCCACAGGTGCAACTACCGACCATGGTGAAGCACTGAATCTGAAAGATGTGCCTTGGGCCAGCCGCCAACTCTGGGCACCCGACGCAGCAGAAAAAGACGGCAAGTTCTTTTTGTATTTCCCAGCGAAAAATAAAGACGGCATTTTCCAGATGGGTGTTGCCACCAGCGATTCACCTACCGGCCCATTCAAAGCCGAAGCTGAACCGATCAAAGGCAGCTTTAGTATCGACCCGGCTGTATTTAAAGATGACGACGGTGCTCACTACATGGTGTTCGGCGGCATCTGGGGCGGACAATTGCAGCGCTGGGCAAGCGGCAGTTACGTCGCCGAAGACAAATACCCCGCCAGTAACGAACCCGCCTACAGCCCGAAAATCGCCAAGTTAAGCGATGACATGTTGCAATTCGCAGAGCCGCCCAAGGATATTCAAATCCTCGATGGCGCTGGCGTTCCACTGCTCGGCACCGACACCAATCGCCGCTTCTTTGAAGCCGCCTGGATTCATAAATTCAATGGCAAATACTATTTATCCTACTCCACTGGCGACACCCACTTCATCGCCTACGCGATTGCCGATAACCTTTATGGCCCCTACACCCACAAAGGCATAGTGCTCACACCGGTATTCGGCTGGACCAATCATCACGCAATCGTGCAACACAACGATAAGTGGTATTTGTTCTACCACGACTCGCAACTCTCTGGCGGCCAAACGCATTTGCGCAATGTGAAAGTGACTGAGCTGACGCACAATGATGATGGCAGTATTCAAACTGTGGATGCATATTTGGATTAATTGATTTTTTGATGAAAATAAAAAGCCCGATTAGTGATTGCTGATCGGGCTTTTGTTTTTGTAGGTTGGTGCTGAGGAACGAAGCCCAACATGACCATATATCCGCAACTACCGAAATAAATCATGTAAACCATTAAGTGGTTTTTCGTAATCACAAACAGAAATGTGATTTGCGATTACGAATGTTGCGGTTCACAAGCTCACCACAATGGGCTATTTGTATTCTTCGGGAATGTTTTCAAGTTGGTGATCACGATCCCAGTCTTGAGGACACTCTTTAGGGTTCCACCACTTTGCACCTTTCGACACCCAGTCCTCCCGATGCCTTTTAATTGCAATCAGGGTCGCGTCCTCATAGCCAAACTCAACACCGCAACATGAGCAAATGTCATGGGTAGGCGTTCTACCATCTTCCCCCCAAGGGAAAAACGGCTGCAGGAGGCCACAAACTCTACAAGTTGACAGCACTTTTTCACTGAGCATTGAAATAATCCAAATTTGATGGATACCCATGCTTAGCAGCATCGGGCCTGTACATGGTTCTGGGAACACCATTCGCATCCATGATACCGAATGTGTTTGTACTTTGGTTATAGCGAACTACATCACCATTTGAGCGAACCTTAGAGAGAGTTCCAGTTGGTGGGCTATGGAGAAAATCTTTAGCCCCCTCAGCATACTGCTTAGCATTTTTAAATTCAGGGAACTCTGTACCGTGCTTCTTCCAATGTTGAAAGGCATTATCGACTGAGCTCCATCCCTTCCTCGCATTTTTAGTCCAGATAGGTCCACTCTTTGCAACCCCAATCTGTATCGGCCCAATTACAGAAGTCTTAACAGCGCCGCGAGTAACCCACCTGGTAGGGTTACCTATCATCATCGCATAGTCTGCAATCTCAAGCCCACGATATACCTGCGAAGGAGACCAGCCCATCAAGATAGCAGCTCTTCGCTCTAGAGCCCCTGCTGACCCCCAACACGTAATATCACAAAAACCACGAAGCTCCGTAAAGTCTTCACCTGTCGAGGCAAACGACCATGAACTCATTGGCTCGCCGTAATTATCCCAATTATTATCCACTGACGAACCACGAACGGCTGTCTCAGTCTCTGTACCTGAATCAGGTAAACCACTGCCGCCTTCCCCACTGCCAACAGCCCCACCAGCCGCTTGTGTAGAACCTCCACTGGCAGCATTACTATTTCCAGAACCCCCACTCGCTGAATTCAATCTCCTTTCAACCACCGTTCTTCCATGTCTGTCGATGATTTTGGTTTTGTCTTCGTTGAAGCGTAAGCCACGCTCTTGAACAAGTTTATTGATTGCCTTATTCGCGATATAAGCATTCATGCTGCCCATTGTGTCCATCACCATACCCGAGTGATGCGACTCCAACATCCCCAGCATACGATCCATCATCATCTGACTAACCGTATCCGGCGCTACACCTGACAGCAACCTTGCCAATCAACAATTATTTACTCTTGAATTGACTTTTATCTGGCTTGAGTGAATATTATTTGCGCGCCATTAATCATCCTATTTGTGGTGTACTGAACCCCAATAATAACTATCGCGCGAGATGACTCCCATGCACAACCCCATCACAAAGCCGCTGAAACTACTACCTGCCATCGCCAGTATCTGCCTGATATCACCACTGACCAGCCATGCGCAAAACACACTGAATCCCAATTATTTTTATTTGGTTAAAGGTGAATTAATCGGTCGCAGTATTTCACTGGGTGACCCCAGCAACTGGTCTACGATGATACAAGGAAGAGAAGGCCAGTCAGCCGGAGAAAAAATAAAAGTCGCCCCAATCGATTTCAAGGCTTCTGGTGATGCCATCCAACTCACGTGGGCACCGCGCAAAAAAGTTGTCGGCAATTTCGGTCTCTATGGCAACACCATCGACCTATCCAAATTTAAAGACGCAGCTTCACTGACTATCGACATGCGTGTCGATGTAAAACCGGACAAAGACGTGAAAATTGGACTGGATTGTGGCTACCCCTGCCGCGCGGATATCACCATTAATGGCATGATAAAAAAAATGCCCAAGGGTGAGTGGTTCTCGCTGCCACTACCGCTCAATTGTTTCAAAAGCGACAATTTTGATTTAAGTAAAATCGTAGGCCCTTTTTCTATCGCTACCGAGGGTAAATTTACCGTCAGCATAACCAATATCCGTCTGGAAAAGCTACCAGAAGGTGACAAAGGCTGCGCAGAAACACCCAAGACTAAAGATTGAACCATCCGCAACCAGAGGGGCCAACACCAGTTGCGCCCCTGCCAAACAACACCCGCCAATACAACTAGTCCCCACGCAATTACCAAGAACCCCCGCCCACCACAAGCTGCTCCGTCTCGTCGAAAAAATTTACATAAGCGCATCTAAAAACAACTCAATTTTTCGACTAACACATTGTTTTATAAGAGCAAAATAAACGTGGCACAGACCATGCTTAGAGTTAGCACGGCTTAGGCTGTTTTTCACTCACTCATTTTGGCTTCATCATAAAGGACGAAACTTATGAAACTGATCAAATTAGCGGCGGCAGCGGTTATTACGCTGAGCTCGTTCGCTGCACAAGCAGGGCTTTTACAAATTGATGGCGGCGCTTACTTCGCAGTGCCTAACAGCAACTACTTCAAGGCAGACCTCAACCCTCAAACGTACAACATTGGGGGCAATCTGAAGGCAAATCAAAACGGTCCATTGAACCTTACTTTTGATTTCCTCGGTAAAGAAGCTGGCTGGAAAAACGTTTTTGAATCTAAAGGTTTCACCATTGATACCATCCTGCCGTCACCATCGTTTTCTTATTCAGAAAACTATGTTGCAGGCGACTTGATTCAATTTACCTTTACTACTGGCGGCGCTTGGGTGTCTCCAAATTTTGTAGATAACGGTAATAACAACAACGGCGATCAGTTTGTATCCTTCGCTGTTGCGCTTGATACAACCTTCAAAGGCGTTGCATATGATGCAATACTGTTCTTTGATGATACCGGTGGTTACCTGGATGATGACAACCACGACGACTTGGTAATCGGTATCAAAGCAAGCGTTCCTGAGTCATCAACTTTCGTTCTGATGTTGATGGGCTTGGCTGGCTTGTTTGCAGCTCGCCGCATGAAAGCTTAATTATTAATTAGGCTCTCAACCAATGGCTCGGCTATTGCCGTAGTGTCAGTCAGTTGAGAAAAACTGCTCTAGCAGACCCGTAACAACCGAAAAAATCCTATGATCGCAAGCTCATAGGATTTTTTTGTGTTTCTCAGTCAAACATTAGATTACCTTTACGCCTAAACTAATCTCAACGCGTATGGAAAATACCGGCACTGTCACACTGCATGGCCGTCGGCTACCGATGGAAATAATGATCTGGTGTTTGGTCGGTATGGCGCCATATCGCCAAATTCCTATGGGACAGATAGTCAATCAGTCGGATTTGCTAACTGGCAAAAGACCTTTTGTGCCCCCCAGTGTGGTTCAGGCTTGACGACACCTTGGCGAAGACATCAAAAACAAATCTTAGAACATACAACAACCCTAGCATGACGCGTTACCTCAATCCCATTGGCGGGATTTGCGTTTATTGAGGGGGGACGGATTTGCCTGGCGCACATTCGATAGCCAGGAAAATCAAACCACATTTGCACGCACCGCCAATGCCCATGCAGAGTCCATTTACCCACAGGTTCGCATGATTTGCCAGATAGCTATTTACTCACAGCAGCCACCCTCGGCAGGGTGGCTACAAGCAAGATGCGATTGACGGAAGAACTCACAAATACCGGACCACACGTGCAGCTAGGATGATGAGGCGATTGAGCTGGCACCCTTGCCGCAAGCGCGGACAAAGTTACCTGACGTTGCGTAACAAAAGTCCCGCACTGATTCGTCAGGAACTGTGGAGTGTATTGCTTGTGTACAACGTGCTACGTTTCCAGATGGCACAAATGGCATATTCATTAAAGAAAGAATGTTTGAACACCCTCTGCCAGTCAGCTTAACTAGCTGCCACTAGGCTATTACCGAGTTTATTTTTTCTAACCTGTTATACCAATGCTTATTAGTAAAGGTGCTGAAAATATTTCCTCAATCTAACTCAGATGGAGTGGATTTAACTAAACATATAATTACTAGTGGCTTCCTGTGAATGTCGTTAGCGTTAATCTATCGGTCTTAGGATCATCGATGAATTTGAAGTTTTCCTCTATATCACTTGAGTGCAAGCTCGTGCATCGATACATGATAAATCGATTAAATCTGGCTTTATAAGATACAATTCGCTCGAACACCTCATTTGAGCCATTCATATATTTCCGTTCAATTTCGCCCCCCCCTGAAAAGACTGTCTTAACGAAGCCATATAGCTCCCCAACCTGGCAGAAACCACATACTCATATCCTGTTGGAACATGGCGATAGAGTGAAGTGCCGCCAAATTGCTCACCACACCAATAATAAATTGAAGCCAAGTCTGTATAGTTATTAGAATCGAAATGTGGGATGACCTGCTCAGCTTTTAAATGAACAGGTGGTGTCATAACCATAGCCAATGCAGAGAAAATGTTTGTTATCTGACTTTCATCTAGCTCAAAAACATCCAAAATAGTTGTTTTAAGGTATTCAGTAAGCGCGGCAAAATATTCGTTTGGCGCCTATATTCTTATATCTGGATACATTGCTGATACCAGTTTAAATTTTTTATTTTCTGCGCAACACTCTACTAACCATTCAGGAACCTTTTGCTGTTCATGTCCGTTAACATCAACTCTATAAGAAAAATCTGGATGTAATGTTAACAACTTAACCACACTCCCTGCCGATTACTTTCTCATCATTGCATGTTCGGATTTACAGTGCTTTGCTATAAACTCTTCATGGCTCGGCATCATATCCAATCGATTTTGAATGCCTGTACGAATTTGGGTGAGTCGAATACGCAAATCATCATCCGATACCACATCCGCAATCGGGTGATATGACTCTGGATATAACCCCTGCCCCACCAATACACTGAACCAACTCTGCTCCTTGAACAACTCATCCAATTTCACCATTACATCGCCACGGGTGCGGAAAGTATCCAACTTTTCCTGCAGCGTTGCCGGTATATTCATATGCTTCACATAACGCCAGAATTCGGTATCTTCCCGTTCAGACACTTTGTAATGCGCGATTAAAAAATCTTTGATGTCTGTATATTCGTGCAACATTTCGCGGTTAAATCGATCGACAACAAAATCGCTAATATTATCCTTGGGGAACATGGTCAACAGCTTTGCAATCACAACCTGAACCAAATGGATGCTGGTGGATTCCAAGGGCTCTAAAAATCCGCTGGCAAGGCCAACCGCAACACAATTTTTAATCCAGCATTTTTTACGCACACCGGTGACAAAACTCAACAGCCGTGGCGATGCGGTAGCCTTGCCATCCAAACGCGATAACAGTGTTTCAGTCGCTTCATCGACACTTAAAAATTTATCGCAAAATACATAACCATTACCGATACGGTGCTGCAACGGAATGCGCCACTGCCAACCAAATTCCTGCGCAGTCGCGCGGGTAAAAGGCAACAAGGGCCCGGCGCTATCACAGGGAACAGCCACAGCCTTATTGACCGGCAACCATTGACTCCAATCTTCATAACCGGCTTTCAAGGTTTGCTCAATCAGCAAGCCTCTAAAACCGGAGCAATCAATAAAAAAATCTCCTTCGATAACTATTCCGTTTTCCAGTATGACCGACTCGATATACCCGGAATCTGCATGCTGTTTTACTTGGGTAATTTTGCCTTCTATGCGCTTGACTCCACGCAACTCGGAATAGCGGCGTAAATAATTTGCGTAAAGGCTCGCATCAAACTGGAACGCGTAATTAATCTTGGGCATGTACGCAGGGCCAGTTTCTGAATTGGTGCGGATAAATTTATTGGCGCGTGCCGCTTCAGTTTCGATACTGAACTTTGAGTAATCCAAACCGCCACCACTATTTTTCCAGCGCATCCAAAAATGATTAAAGCTAATGCCCTCCATGTCCACACCCAATGAACCAAACGGATGAAAATAGGTTTTGCCTATTTTCCCCCAGTTGACAAATTCGATGCCTAATTTAAAAGTCGCATTGGTTTCGCGTAAAAACTCATCTTCATTAAGGCCGAGAATGCCATTAAACAAATTGATCATTGGGATAGTCGCCTCACCTACTCCGACTGTACCAATCTGCTCAGATTCAACCAGCGTTATAGTGTAATTATTGCACCCCAACACTTTGGCAAAAACAGAAGCGACCATCCACCCCGAAGTCCCCCCCCCCACGATTACAATATTTCTGATCTTATTTTTATTCATGATTTTTTATACTCACATTAAATTCATTTCAACATAAGCCTGCATACTGGGCATGTGTTGTATTTCATTTTTGATATTCGAGAGTAATGTTTGGAAATATTCAATCAGCTCTTGTTCCGGCAACACATCCACCAAAGGATCGTAGGTTTTGGTTTCCAACTTCTGCCCAACAAATAATGACGTCCAGTTTTCCTGTAGAAAAGTTTCGTTCTCATTCAGGGAAACCACACCGCGAGCAGCAAACAAATCAATTTTGTGCTTTAAGGAGTCCGGAATAACCATATGGCGAACATAATCCCACAAGGGTTCGTCATAGCGTTTATTCAAATGATAATGCGCAATTTGGAAATCGCGGACGTTCGTCATAAACGAAAAAAACTTCTGGTTATACACATTCGCTTCCGGCATGGAACCGCTACTGTTTGGAAACAATTCATGCAGCAAAGACAAACCAATATGCAAAGGATGAAGCTGCACGGCATCCAAGGGCTCCAAACTCACTGCTGTAGCACCCAAAGCTATACAATTTCCAACCCAAGGATTTTTACGCGCACCGGCGGAAAAAGGCACATCCGTTACATCAATAATCGGCATCCCGGTATAAACACTGGCGAGGTCTGCGAGCGCAGCCGGTGTAATCTCTTTGGAGGAATAAGCAAAGTTAATTGCCGTTCTGTCCAACAATGGATAGATTCCAAACCAGCCATGTTTAAACGCTGATATCTGGCTAAATGAGGGCAGCGAATTTAATACCGGTGCCGATGCGACCATAATGTGATCGACAGGCAACCAATCTGACCATCGCTCAATATTATTTTTTTCTACCGCTTTCATTAAGACAGCTTCTGTTCCTGAAGCATCAATAAACAGATCGGCTGTTATTGTTTGCCCGTCTGCCAGTACAACAGATGTTATTTTTTCACCCTCGGCATTCACATGGGCAATCTGCGCAGCTATGCGCTTCAAACCATTGGACATCGCACCTTTTGCAATAGCCTGCACGTATTCCACAGCGCTTAAATTGTAGCCACAGGAGGCACGTGAAAAGATTTTTGCTGCGCGCTCAGGCTCTACGTATTTTTGCTGCTTGGCAGCCACTGCACCCAGGCAAAAATCTTCAAGAGACACTTGCAACCCATTCGCTTTTGCTTTGAGCCAGTACTGATAAAAATCAACACTGTTAAAATCAAAACCAAAACGGTCATAGGCATGCATATAGGGCGCAGCACCACCACACCAATTGGAGAAGCGCTGCGCAAAACAATAATGTCCTTTGGAATCTTTCAATAATTTTCGCTCGTTCGCACCCAGCACCTTATGCAAAATTTTATAGGCGGGAATGACCGAGAAGAAATCCTGCCGGGTTAATTCTGCAGGCAATTCAATCAACACAACATCAACCGCAGGTTGAAAACCCGCCAGTGCCTGCTGTAAATACAATGCCGTAATCCAGGCATCTGCATCGCGCCCTACGATTGCAACTTTTTGAAT
>Ga0307408_100002287_pt1 | contig 13632 bp, 7 predicted proteins | sample 322Cmetagenome_FD_202116 | JGI IMG/M metagenome (GOLD analysis project Ga0307408, IMG submission 202116) | Maize rhizosphere microbial communities from greenhouse at UC Davis, California, United States - 322HYB-C-3 | ecosystem: Host-associated > Plants > Roots > Rhizosphere > Soil | place: USA...
GGTGGACACGACCGCGCCGGCCACGCCCGGGACACCGGACCTGGCCAGCGGCAGCGACAGCGGCACGTCCAGCAGTGACAACATCACCAGTACCACCACCCCGACCGTCACCGGCACGGCGGAGGCCAATGCCAGCGTCACGCTGTATGACAGCAACGGCAGCACGGTGCTGGGCACCGCCACCGCCGACGGCAGCGGCGCCTGGTCGATCACCAGCTCCACCCTGGCCGAAGGCGTACATACGCTGACCGTCAAGGCCAGCGATACGGCCGGCAATACCAGCGGTGCTTCAAGTTCGCTCTCGGTCACGGTCGACACCACGGCGCCCGCCACGCCGGCGGCGCCAACGCTGGCCTCGGCCAGCGATACGGGCGTGTCCGGCAGCGACGGCATCACCAATGTCAATACGCTCGATTTCAGCGGCGTCACCGAAGCCTCGGCCACCGTCAACCTGTACGACACCGGCGGCAAAACCGTGATCGGCAGCACCACCGCCGACGGCAGCGGCAACTGGTCGGTCACCACCAGTTCGCTCACCGCCGGCGCGCACACCATCACGGTCAGAGCCACCGATGCGGCGGGCAACGTCAGCGCCGCCTCGCCGTCGACCGCTGTCACCATCGACAACACCGCGCCGGCGCTGAGCAGCGCCATCACGGTGTCCGACACGGCGCTCAAGGTCGGCGACACCGCCACCGTGACCTTCAATTTCACCGAGGCGGTGTCCGGCCTCACCACGGCCGACCTGACGGTGTCAAACGGCACAGTGACCGGCTTGAGTTCCAGCAATGGCGGCACCACCTGGACCGGCACGCTGACGCCGGCCACCAGCATCACCGACACCACCAATATCATCACGCTGAACAATGCAGGCTATACCGACCAGGCCGGCAACGCGGGCGTGGGCAGTAGCAATTCGCCGAACTATGCGATTGACACGGCCGCGCCAATCCTGGCCAGCGCCATCATGATCTCCGATGCGGCTCTGAAAGTCGGCGACAACGCCACCGTGACGTTCACGTTCACCGAAGCGGTGACGGGTTTTACCGCGGCGGATGTGACGGTGGCCAACGGCACGCTGACGGAACCGGTATCGTCCGACAGCGGCGTCACCTGGAGCGCCACGCTCACTCCCACGGCGTCCATCACCGACGCCACCAACATCTTGACCATTGATTACACCGGCGTCACCGATAGCGCCGGCAATGCCGGCGCCGGTACCGTCGATTCGCCCAATTACGCGATTGACACGGTGCGGCCAACGCTGGCGTCGAGCATGACGATTTCCGACACGGCATTGAAAATCGGCGACACCGCCACCGTGACGTTCACCTTCACCGAGGCGGTCACGGGCTTCACCATCGCCGATGTCACGGTCGAAAACGGCGCGCTGACGAACCTGAGCAGCGCCGACGGCGGCACCACCTGGACCGCCACCCTGACGCCAACCGATAGCATCACCGACACCACCAATATCCTGACGCTGGACTATACCGGCGTGACCGACCTGTCCAGCAACGCCGGCACGGGTTCCGCCAGCTCCGGCAACTATGCGGTCGACACGGTGCGTCCAACGCTGGCGTCGAGTATCACGATTGCCGACACGGCGCTGAAGATCGGCGACACCGCCACCGTCACATTCACGTTCGCCGAAGCGGTGACGGGCTTCACCACTGCCGCCGTCACCACGCCGAACGGTACGCTGTCGAACCTGTCCAGCAGCGACGGCGGCATCACGTGGACCGCCACCTTGACGCCAACTGACAGCATCACCGACGCCAGCAATATCCTGACCTTGGACTACACCGGCATCCTTGATGCGGCCGGCAACGCCGGGACAGGTTCCGCCACCTCCGGCAACTATGCGGTCGACACGGTGCGCCCGGCGCTGGCCTCGAATATCACGATTTCCGATACGGCGCTGCAAATCGGCGACACCGCCACCGTGACATTTGCCTTTACGGAAGCGGTGACCGGCTTCGCCACGGCCGACGTGACGGCGCCGAACGGCATACTGACAAACCTGGCCAGCAGTGACGGCGGCGTCACGTGGAGCGCCACGCTGACGCCGAACGCTTCGGCCACCGGCGCCGCCAATTCGCTGACGCTGGATATGGCGGCGCTGGAAGACCTGGCCGGCAATGCCGGTACGGGTAGCCAGTCCAGTGGCAACTACGCGGTCGATACCGTGCGCCCCGTGCTGACGGCCGCCATGGCGATCTCCGACACGGCATTAAAAGCCGGCGACACCGCCACCGTGACGTTTACCTTCACGGAAGCGGTGACCGGCTTTACCACCGCCGATGTTGCCACCCCGAACGGCGTGCTGTCGAATCCGACCACCGGCGACGGTGGCGTCACGTGGAGCGCGACGCTGACGCCGAACGCGTCCACCACCGACGCCACCAATCTCCTGACCCTGGACTACAGCGGCATTGCCGACCTGGGGGGCAATGCCGGTAGCGGCACCACCGATTCGGCCAACTATGCGATCGACACGGCGCCGCCCACGGTGACCGCGTTCACCCTCAGCGACACGGACCTGATTTCCGGTGACAGCGCGCAAATCAAGATCACGTTCTCGGAAGCGGTCAGCGGCCTGAGCACGGCCGACCTGACGGTTGCCGACAGCAGCGTCGGCAACCTGGCCACGGCCGATGGCGGCGTCACCTGGACCGGCACGCTGTCGCCGGCGGAAAACGTCAGTGGCAGCAGCACCCTGACACTGGACCTGGCGGGTGTGACCGACGCGGCCGGCAACACCGGCGTGGGAACGGCATCGGCCAAGTACCTCATCGATACGACCCACCCGACCGTCACCGTGTCGATCAGCGATACGGCCCTGAATGCCGGGGAAACCGCCACGGTCAGCGTGGCGTTCTCGCAAGCGGTGACCGGCTTCGGCAGTAGCCTGGTATCGGCGCCGGGCCTGACGCTGGGCGCCGCCGCCAGCGGCGATGGCGGCCTTACCTGGAGCATGACGGCCACGCCGGCAAGCAATACCACCAGCGGCGGCAACACCATCACGGTCGATGCATCCAGTGTACGCAGCCTCGCCGGCAACGACGGCTCCGGCATCGCATCGTCCGCACCGTACGCCATCGATACGCAACTGCCGACCGCCACCGTCGCCGTCAGCGCCAGCGCGCTGACGGCCGGTGAACTGGCCACCGTCACCGTGTCGTTCTCGGAAGCGGTGACCGGCTTCGACCTGGCCGATATGAGTGCCGGCAACGCCACCTTGTCCGGACTGGCCAGCAGCGATGGCGGCCGTACCTGGACCGCTTCGCTGGTCGCCAACGGCGGCGTCACGGCAAGCGGCAATGTTGTCGCGCTCAACCTGGCCGGGGTGCGGGATGCCGCCGGCAACAGCGGCGCCGGCAGCGCCAGTTCGGGCGCATACGCCATTGACCCGGGTGTGCTGTCGACCAGCATCAGCCTGTCGGACAGCCTGCTCGGCATCGGCGAGAGCGCCACCGTCACGGTCGGTTTCTCGCAAGCCGTCAGCGGTTTCGGCCTGGAAGATATTGCGGCGCCGGGCGGCGTCCTGAGCGGCTTGACTTCCGGCGACGGCGGCAAGACCTGGACCGCCACGTTTACGCCGCAGGCGGACGCCAACAGCAGCGGCAACCTGATCACGGTCAATAACAGCGGTGTCACCATGGGCAACGGCAAGGCCGGCGCCGGCGTCAGCGCGTCGCAGCCGTTCGCCATCGACACGGTGCGCCCGCAGGCCGCCATTGCACTGTCCGACACAGCGCTCAGCCAGGGCGAGACCGCCACCGTCACCGTCACCTTCACCGAAGCGGTCACCGGTTTCGACAGCGGCGCGCTCGGCACGCCGGGCGGCGGCATGGGCGCGATGGCGTCCAGTGACGGCGGCATCACCTGGACCGGCACCTTCACGCCGGTGGCGCTGCAGCGCCTGACCGACAACGTGATGACCTTGAATGGCGCGGCCATCCGCGATGCGGCCGGCAACGCCATGCAGGGCACGGCCAGTTCCAGCCTGTACCTGGTCGATACCCAGCCGGCCGTGGTCGGCACGGTCGATGGCGTGACCACGGTCACCACCGGCGGCAAGGATGCCGGCACCGGGCTCGATAACACGTTTGTCAATGTCCCCATCATCACCACCACCCGCAGCGACGACCCGAACACGCCGAACCAGGCCCTGGCCGACATTCCGCTGGGCCAGAGCGGCGCGGGCGGCGTCAAGGTCGATTTGACGGTCAGCCTGCCGCTCGGCACCGGCCTGCAGGTGGAAGGCGCCAACACCTTGCTGACCAGGGACCAGGCGTTGCTGGACCTGATCAACCGCATCGAACAAAAAACGCCGCTCGGTTCCAGCGTGCAGCAGGAAATGACGGGCCAGGGCCGCGACTTCCTGCAGGCGCTGGGGACGGAGCTGGTGGAAAGCAAGACCCTGGTGCCGACCGCCACCGGCGCGGGCAGCGGCGCCAACATCCTCATCACCGGCAATTCCAGCGGCGCGCCGGACGACACCGACGGCGGCGCCATCGGGCTGGTGATTGACACCCGCCAGTTGCCAACGAATGCGCAACTGACGCTCAACAATGTCGACTTCGCCGCGATTGTCGGCAATGCCACCTTGCGCGGCGGCGATGGCCGCAATTTCGTCATCGGCGACAGCGCATCGCAAAACATTTTCCTCGGCGCGGACGACGACTTGCTGGTCGGCGGTGGCGGCAATGACGTGATCGGCAGCGCCGGCGGCAACGATACGCTCGACGGTGGCGCCGACCATGACAAGGTGATCGGCGGTACCGGCAACGACAGCATCAGCGGCGGCAGCGGCAACGATATCCTCGGCGGCGGGCGCAGCGACGCCGGCCAGTGGCAGGTGTTCCTCGACAGCGCCGGCAAATTTGTCGCCAAACACGAAACCGCGCTGTTCGCGCCGGGCCAGTGGGAAACCGTGCAGGCGTCGGAACTGGCCGCCAGCCTGCCGGAGTTCGGATTCCTGGGCGGCAGGGCTGCGCAGGTACAGGAACTGGCGCAGCTCTACGATGCCGCTTTCGGCCGCGCGGCCGACTTTGCCGGCCTCAGTTACTGGGTCGCCAGCGGCCTGGGTCTGCAGTCCGTCGCGGGCTATTTCCTGCAAGGGGGCGAGTGGCGCGACGCGGGCGGCGCGCAACTGAGCGACACCGCGTTTGTCGCCAGGATCTACAGCCAGGCGCTGGACCGGGCGCCGGAAGCGGCAGGTTTGGCTTATTGGACCGGCATGCTTGGCAGCGCCACGTTAAGCCGCGCGGAAGTGCTGAAACTGATAGCACTGAGCCCGGAGCACACGGGCTTGCTCAGCGGCGCGGACGGCATGCGGGTGGCCGCCGCCACGGTCGGCGCGGAACAAGGCTGGATCACCGGCGGCGGCGACGATGTGCTCACCGGCGGTGCCGGCAGCGATATATTGAGCGGCGGCGATGGCGCCGACACCGTCGTCTATGCCGGCAAGCAGGCCGGCTACCGCTTCCTGGTCGATCGCGACGGCGCGGTGAAAGTCCTGGACACGGCCAACGGCGACCTCGATACGCTGCGCGGCATCGAACGGGCCCAGTTCAGCGACGGCACGGCGGGGATCGGCTTTACGCAGGCGAATGCCGCCGGTTTAAAAGCGCTGGGCTTGCTGTACCAGACGGTGCTGGACCGGGCCTCGGACTTGGACGGCCTGAATTTCTGGCTGGGCACCGGCTTGCAAGGCCAGACGCTGGTGGAAAATTTCACCGGCGCGACCGAGTACATCACCCGCTATGGCAACACCAGCGACGCGCAGTTCGTGCACGCACTGTTCCAGAACAGCGGCTTGCAAAGCCAGGCGGCCGGCGGCGAACAGGCCTGGGTCGATTTGCTCGCCAGCCACAGCCGGGTGGAACTGATCGGCTCCTGGATCGCCAGCGGGGACGTGCAGGCGGCGCAGTTCGGCGACAACGGGGTGTGGCTGGCATAAGGGCGATCAGGCGGATCGCCCGGGGATTACAGCGCGCGCAACTGTCGCCATAGTGGCACGCGCTGTGCCAGCGTTTGCCCGACCAGCGGGGCCAGCGCCGCCAGGTTGTCCGCGTCGGTTTGCATCACGACTTCGCCGTTGCGCATCGAGCGGCCCTGGGCGCGCATGGCGCGCCAGACCAGTTGCACCACTTTGTCGGGATCGTCTGGCGCCGCACCGGCCTGCAGTGCGTGATAGACCAGCAAGTCGATATGACTGGCCGGCATGCCGCTGCCCAGTGCCGGCGCGCACAGGACCTGGTGCTCGTCGCCAAAGCGAGCCAGGTCCGCAAGGACCCGGTTCAGCCGCAGCGCCGCCGCATGATCGGCCTGTATGGCGCCGGCCCAGGCCAGCGCGGCCTGCCGGGTTGCCACCAGCATGACGGCGATTTGCGCGATGCTGCCACCGGGCTGGTGCTCCAGCCCCGGCAAGGAACGCAACTCGGCCAGTGTGCAGGGGCGCTCCGCCAGCGCATCGAGCACGGGATCATACAGCTCCGGCAAGGCGCTGATTTCGCCAAACGGCAATTGCAGCTTCAACTGCACCTCGTTGCGCGCGCGCGTCAGGTACAGCGCCGCTTCGCCGAGGCATTCGGCCTGGCGCAGCGGAGACATGCGCCGTGCGCCGCGGATGAACACGTCCTTGCGGAAGCCGGTGTTGCGGAAATAGTCCTTCATGGTCTCGCGCAGCGCCGGTGTTTTCATGGACTCCACCACGGCAAACCGTTCTTCGTCGAGGTACAGGCGCGGATAATTCAGCGGCAGTTCAGCGTTACCGGCGTAATCGAGCTTGGCGGCGCCGAAGTCGCGCGCCACATCGGCGTGGTACAGCGGCTGCCAGTGCTTGTGCATGTACTCATGCACCAGGTAATGCGGGTTGCCTTTTTCCAGCATGTCGATGCGCGGCGCCAGGCTGGCGTTGGCGCTGAAATAGCCGGCCTTCAAGGTATCCATCTTGCGCACCAGTTGCGCGGCCGCGCGCAGCTGGGTATCGCTGCGATCGGGATGGGCTTCGGCATAATCGACCAGCAGGCGCTGCAGGGGCAGGACGCCGGCCCAGCCGGGCATGGCGTTGTAGCTGGCATAGACGATGCCGCCCGGCTTCAAGTAGCGCTCAATGAACCGCACGATATGTTCCTGGTTGGCGGCCGTCACCCACGTATAAATGCCATGCAGCGTGATGAAATCGAACCGCGGCAGGTCCGGCACCTCACCCTGGGCCAGCGCTTCGAAGCTGGCTTCCAGCAGGATGAGATTGTCGAGCCGGGCCTTGCTGGCCATATCGCGCGCGGCGCCCACGTGGGAAGGGTTGAAGTCGGCCGCGTAAAAGCGGCCGCGCGGGTTGGCCGCCGCCAGGACGTTGACGGTCAGCCCGCGGCCAAAGCCCAGCTCGCAGTAATCAAAGCCGTCGTCCACGGCAACGGGCTCATAACCATTGAGCGCGCAGACGAAATTGAGCAGCGACGGGCTTTGCTCGGCATAAAACCCTGCGGTGTATTCGATATCGGAGGCGTAGCCTTCGGTCCAATTCATAGATTTTTCTCCGAGAAGCGTGTCCCGCAGGATAGCAGTTTTGCGAACGCCGGCGCGCCGGCGTTTTCGCCGGTGGGATTGTGTGAGTTTTGCAGGCCGCGCATTCTCCTATAATGCACGCGTCCCTTTCCGTAACGTTGTACAACCATTCGCATTATGACCAACCCATACGCCACACCCGAATCCGACCTCACCGCAACCGCCAGCCATGACGCCGCGCCTGTGTATGGCGGTTTCTGGCGCCGCCTGGGCGCGGTCATGATCGATGGCCTGTGCCTGTCGCCACTGTTCGTGCTGCAGTTTTACCTGATGGCGCAGAGCCGTTCCGGGATGGCGTATTCGATCGTTCCCATGCTCGCGGTGCCGCTGTTGTACAACGTTTACCTGGTCAGGCGCTATGGCGCCACGCCAGGCAAGCTGGCCATGAAACTGCGCATCACCATGCTGGACGGCGCGCCGGTGACGGGGCGCGCCGCGCTGGTGCGTTACCTGCCGTGGGTTGTTTTCGGCGCGGTGCAAAGCGTGGGAGCGGCGCTGGCCGCGCTCAGCATGACGGACGAAGCGTATGCATCGTTTGGCTGGATGGAACGCAGCGCGCAACTGGAAATGGTGCAGCCGATATGGGCCACCTATGTGGGCCACGCGATGAAGGCATGGACGCTGGCGATGCTCATCTCGCTGCTGGCGACCAGCAAACGCCGCACCTTGCATGATTTCCTGGCCGGCACGGTGGTGGTGCGCAAGGCCGCCTGATACGGTATGCTGTGCGGTTTGTTTGTCACGATCGGGAATTCATGCAATACAACCGCTACCTGATGGCTGGCGCTTGCGCCAGCGGCACGGTCGCCGTGCTGCACCTGCTGTGCATTGTGTTTGGCGCTTCGTGGTACCGCTTTTTTGGCGCGGGCGAGCGCATGGCGCAACTGGCGGATGCGGGCAGCCCGGTTCCCGTGCTGATTACCCTGGGAATTGCCGCGCTGCTGTCGCTGTGGTCGGCCTATGCGCTGGCCGGCGCGGGCGTGATCCGCAAGCTGCCCTTTACCCGCCTGGCCTTGTGCGCGATTGCCTTCATCTACTGCTTCCGGGGACTGGCGTTTCCTTCGCTGATCTTTTTCTTCCCCGGCAACAGTTCGGCGTTCTGGATGATCAGTTCCTCGCTGTCATTTGGCATCGGTATGCTGCACGTGTTCGGACTGAAGCAGATGTGGTGGAAGCTGTGAGTAGCCGCTGGCCTGCGTGCATGGCGGCTTGACCTGCGGTCAAACCGCCCTACGGAGTTCGGCCACTGGCCAGGTTTACTGTCGCGGCCTTGTTCCGTAGGGCGGTTGCGGCCTTGGCCGAAGCCGCCATGCCTGCAGGCCGTCAGGGCTTATTTGCGGAACGCCAGCGAAATAACGGTCCCCGTCAAATCAATCCCCTTGATGGAAATGCTGCCGAAACTCGGCCCCTCCGAGCCGCGCACGCGGATGTTGGCGAAGCTGATTTCACCGATCGAGGTGGGCAGCGCCAGGGTCAGGGTGCCATCCTTGGCCAGGGTGGCCGTGGTCTTGGTCGGATCGTAGACCACGTTTTTCATCGTCACGTCCGAATCCAGGAAGCCCAGTACCGGATTCAAGACCTTGGCCATGTCGCCCAGCACTTCGACCCCCTTGTCCTTCATCTGCTTTTGCACCTGCTGCACCAGTTCATCGTGCAAGCCCTGTGCCGAGGTGTCGCCCATTTCTTCTTCCGACATCGGCTTCAGGCCGCCGAAGGCGGGGGCCACTGGCGGCGTGGCTATGGCGGCGGCGCCGACCACCGGCGCGCCGTCGCCGGACGCCTGGCCGCTGTCGCTGCGCAGCACCACCGGCGCCGTCACGGCCACCGCCGGCACGGCGGCCGCCGCATAGGTTTCCAGCGGCGCCACCAGCGCCGTCACGATCGCGGCGGCCAGCCGCAGGTGCCGCTGCTTGCGCAGGGCGTCCTGGACGTGCTGCTGCGTCACTAGGTTCCATTCGGCGAAAATGTCACCGAGGCGCTGGCCCGTGGTGCGCTGCAATTCAATCGCGCGGGCCAGCTGTTCTTCCGAAATCAGGTTCTGCTTTACCAGCAGTTGACCGATCAGCGCCTTGTTCTGGTCGTGCTTGAACCAACTCATATTCAATCCCCCGGGTTATGCGGACTTGCGCGATGGCGCGTGGTTGACGATATCGGACGGCGTCATGCCGAACCAGCGCTTGCAGGCCCGGTAAAACGCGCTGGGCTCGGAAAAGCCCAGCTGGAAACTCAGCATCTTCAGCGACAGTTCCCCGGTCGACAGCGACTGGCGCGCCAGTTCGCGGCGCGTTTCATCGACCAGGGTGGTAAAGCTGGTGCCTTCTTCCGCCAGCCGCCGCTGCAGGGTGCGTTCGCTCATCATCAGGTGCGCCGCCACGTCTTCGCGGTGCGGCGGACCTTTCGGCAGCATGGCCGCCAGCATGCCCTGCACGCGCGCCGCCACGGAGGGCGGCTGCGCGTGGGCCAGGCTGGCCAGCACGCCGGCGCCATTGCTGCGGTAATCCGGCAACGCCGCCACCAGGTCGGTGTCGGCAAATTCCATCACGTTGTGGGGCCGGCCGAAATGCACCGGGCAGCCAAAGGTCTGTTCATAAAAGGCCGCATTGGCCGGTTGCGGGAATGCATATTCGACCAGCACCGGCGACGCGTCGTCACGTCCGGCGGCGCAGCGCAGGCTGCGCAACAGCACGCACCAGACGAAGTCGTAGCGCTGCTGCGGCACGTCGCGCTGCGCGCCGGGCAGCACCAGTCCGACGCGCGTGTGGCCGTGGCAGCGCTCGATGGAGCTCTGCACGGTCGGCGACACCAGCATGATGTGGCCCATCACGCCCAGCCAGCCCAGGCGGTGCGGCGTCGAGATTTTCAGGCCGATCAGCGGATCGCCGGAATGGTCGACCAGCAGCGACCACAGGTGCGACAGCTTGTCCGACAAGGTCAGCGCGTCGCAAGCGAGGCCGTCGCCCTCGTCGAGGCCGGCCATTTTGAACAGGGCGTCCGCCGCGACGCCGGAATGGGTGAGGCGCGACTTCACGCCGCGCACCAGGTGCAAGGCCGATGAATAGGTCGTCATGCCGGCATCTCCGCTCATGGGTTAACGGCCGCGCGCAGGCGCAGGCCGATGCGCTGTTTCAATTCCTGCAGCTTGGGATTGACCACCGGACCGGAGTCCGCAGCCACCGCTACGCCCAGGTTTTTCTGCAATTCCGGCAGCAGCGCCTCAAACTTCTGCTTCACCGGCGACTCCAGGATGGCGATCATCTGTTTCAGCTCATCCTCTGTGAAGCGCTCGGCCAGCAGCGGCGCCACCTTGGTCGGGATCAGTTTTTGCGCGCTGGCGCGCACGTCGGGGGTGGCGTCGGCCATGAATTTCTTGGCTTCCTCGACGATGTCGGTCATGGCCGCGTCGCGCTTTTCCGCCGATGCGCGTCCTTGCAGCATGGCGCGCGCCTGGCCGACGGCGTCGGTGACGGGAGCCTGCAGCATCGACTGGCCGATGCTGTCCATGTGCCACAGCGACAGCACCTTGTCGATCAGCACCTGCTTCGAGGCCGGGATCGGCGCGGCAATGGCGGCGCCGGGCGAGGGCGGGGTGGAGGGGGCGGACGACGCCGCGTGGGCGTTGCCGCACAGGGCCATCACGATGAGGGTGTTACGCAGTACTTGCATGGTGTGGTCTCCTTAGAACTTCTTATTGAGGGTGAATCCGACGTAGCGGACATGGATGTCACCCGTCACGTCCATACCGGCGAACGGGTTGTAGATGATGTTGGTAAAGGTGTTGCAATTCATGTTGCAGCTGCTGTCGGCCGGCGCATGGAATTTGCCCTTCAAGTACGACCCGGTCAGGCTGATTTCCGTGCCGCTGGCAAAGCGGTAGCTGGCGCCCACGCCAAACAGCTTGGTGTCCGGCAGCGGGGCGATCAAATCGATCTTGTTGGCCGGGACCGAACTCTTGCGCGGCTCGAGGCCGAAGCGCAACGTCAGCTTGTCAGTGGGGAACAGCTGGATGCCATAGCCGAAGTTCACCAGGCTCTTGTAGCCGCGCGGGATTTTCAGCTTGGACGAATCCGGGATGCCGTACAGGCGCGCCACTTCCAGCAATTTGATGCTCTGGTCGAATTCAAACGTCAGCGCGCTCCAGTCGGCCCACGTGGCATAGCTGGCGTCCACATTGAACTGGACATAGCGGATGGGTTTGAGCTTGATGCCGACCTGCACGTGCGTGGGTAATGGAATGGTGGCCGTCATGTTGCCATGCTGGACTTCCGGGATCGAGGTCGGGAAGCCCAGCACCGCGCCGGCGATCGGGCCCAGCAAGCCGGAATTCAAGCCTTTGACGAAGTTGCGCAGCATCGGGTCCGTGTTGAACACGTACTTGCCCGAGTAGCGGGTTTTCGCGCCGCCCTGGTACACGGCGCCGATGGAAAACCACGGTTTCGGTTCCCACAGCACGCCGAGGTTGATGGTCGGGTCGAACGGCGCCGTCATTTGCAGGTGCATGTTGGCCGCCTTCTTGAACGGGCTGACCATGCCTTCCTTGCCGCCGCCGCACAGGCCGAAGCCGAACGTGTCGAGGATGTTGCCGCCGTTCTCGGGGCACCAGCCCTGCTGCAGCTTGCCGAACACGCCCAGCAGTTCATTCGGGAAGCGCATGTCGGTATCGATGATGAAGGCGGCGTGGGCGATCGGCACGGACAGGCCGAACTTCAGCGTATCGGAATAGTCGTAGCCGATCGACGGCGACGCGTACACCATGCGCTGCACCTGCACCATCTTGCCCTGGAAACGGGCCGGGTCGTTGACGTCCGTGCTGCGGTCCACGCTCATCGCCTGCGCCATGTAGGAATTGGTGGCGAAGGTGAATTTCGAGCCTGCCTTGTGCCACGCGAAACCCAGGCTGGGAATCACCACGCCCGGCAGGCGCCAGCCCGGCTTGCCGTAGCCAGGCACATACATGGCCTGGCGCACCGGTCCGGTCCGGGTATTGTTGAGCGGGTCCTCGGTCCAGCCGCCGACATCGAAATTCGGCCCCTGTTTAAAACTCGCATGGGTGCGGATCGACGCGCCGAACGAGGAGTGGGCTTCGCGGTCTTCCTTGATCCGTGCCAGTCCGGCCGGATTGAAGTGGACCGAATCAATGCCGGGCGGATCGGCGGTGACGGCATTGCCCAGCGCCATCGCGGTGACGCTGGTGGTCAGGTTTTCCACCAGGGCCGCGTGCGCCGGCGTGGCCAACCCGGCCGCCAGCCCGGCGCACGCCAGCGCGGCGCACAACGGCCGCACGCGGGACGGCGACGGGGGCGATGGTGGTAAGAGTGCGCGTGCCATCTCAGAAGGCCAGCGGCAGGTTCAGGCCCATCGTCATGTTGGGCGAATCCGCGGTGACGCCGATGCCGACCGACAGGTTGACGGTGGTTTTGGGCGACACCCGGTAGCCCAGGCCAAAGTTCAGCATGCCGGACGTTTGCATCGACGTCTTGGCGTTCAGGCCGTCGGCAAATCGCAGCTTGGAACCGGCCGCGATGGCTTGCTGGAACGACAGTGTGGTGGAAATGCCATACGACAGCGCGTAGGCGAAGCCCATGCCGAAGCCGACGTTCATGCCGGGCGCCACGCGGGTCAGGATGCGGGTGCCGTTGACCTGGTACAGGTCTTTGGCCGGCAGCGCGGCGCCCAGCGACAGCGAACCAAACAGCGCCACCGGGTCGACGATGCGGTTGACGTTCAAGCCGGCGGAAAATTGCGTGACGCCGCTGCCGGTGGCCTGGCCGCTGCCGGCCACGATCTTGAACGGGCTGCGGCCCGATGGCAGGCGCACGGTGCCGGTGACGGTATAGGTGGCCTGGTCGCGGCGCGATTCCAGCGGCTGCCAGCGCGCGCCCAGCGACAGGTCGCCGATCGAATTGGAAATGCCGGCGTGTCCCTTGGCGCTGGCGTAGCGGGAAATCACGGGCACGGTGACATTGCCGGTCAGGTTGTTCAATACCCCGTAGTCGGCCGACACCGTGTTGGTCACCGTGTGCGAGCTGACGTTTTCAATCTCGAACAGGGTCAGGC
>Ga0307408_100002288_pt1 | contig 13632 bp, 11 predicted proteins | sample 322Cmetagenome_FD_202116 | JGI IMG/M metagenome (GOLD analysis project Ga0307408, IMG submission 202116) | Maize rhizosphere microbial communities from greenhouse at UC Davis, California, United States - 322HYB-C-3 | ecosystem: Host-associated > Plants > Roots > Rhizosphere > Soil | place...
TGGATGTAGGTGGTGTCGTAGTAGCTGGTGCCTCGGGAGACGGTATAGTCCGCCGGGGTCAGGGTGGTGGGGGGATTGCTGTAGGGCGGCGGGTTCTTCTCGTAGTTGTGCATCACCCGGTACATCGTCCAGTCACTGATCCAGAACGCCGGGAAAAACGGATCGGAAGGGTCGCCCGGGACGCGTTTGGCGATGCAGTTGCCGTTCTGTTCGTTGCAGCCCTCGGTGTTGTGCACCCCCATGGTGAAATACACCGCGCCGCTGTCCTGGGCGAAGAGCGGTGGGCTGAACAGCAGGATCAACAGCAACAGCCGGTTCAAGAAACTGGTTTTCATATCGACACTCCTGTGAAGTGCCGGGCAATTGACTTCTCACCCGGTCCATTGTGGCGAGGGAGCTTGCTCCCGCTGGGTTGCGCTGCAGCCCTTTTGTGAGCGCTTCGCACTCAAGCGGGAGCAAGCTCCCTCGCCACGGTCATTTCCTCTGAGCAGCGTTGCGATTCCGTCAGAGGCCGTCGTAGTCGCTCATCTTCAGGGGTTGTGGCGGATAGCCGCGCTTCACCAGTTTCTTGGCCCACAGCTCCAGGACGGCGCGGCGGCTTTGGGACATGTCACGGGTGATCGGCATCGAGAGCGTGCTTTCTTCCTGGTAGGGCTTGCTGATCAACACGATCAATTGATCGATCGCACCTTCGACGCGCGCCTGGGAGTTGAGCGGCATGAACTTGTTCATGATGGGGTACAGGTAGTAGAAGGTCTGCAGGATGCGTGGGTAGAGGAAACCCTCCCACAGCGCTGTCGCGGCGTCCTTATCCTGGTAAATGGAGTTCCAGTAGTTGATGAAGTCCTGTTGCAACTGGATATCGATGGGCAGGACACGTATCGGCGCGAGGAAGTCGATGTAGGCCTGGGGGAGCGCGAAGCTGAAGGGAATGGCCGGATCGTTGTCGCCGTCCTTGAAGAAAAAACGCAAGGTCGGAAAGCCTGCGGCGATGGCCCTGAAGCTCACCTGGGCGATGCCCTGGGCGTTGGTGGTGATCGTTACATAGGAATAATCCACCTGGGTGGCCTGGTTGTCGTTCAGCGTCCGGCTGACGTAGACGCCGGCATCGAATGACAGGCAAGGGCTCAAGTTGACCGCGATCGGTTTGCCCGGGCCATTCAGGAAATCCACGTATCCGACCGGTGTGCTCGTCGGCCGATGCACGTTCCGCAGGGCGGTAAGCCGGCGACCGCTGCCGGTGGCCAGGTAGTTGGATACGGGAGGCGCGTCATTGAACTGCGGCAGATTAGCCTGGTTCAAGTTGCGGTCTGTCGGATCGTCATAGAACAGCGTGAAATTGGCTGCGTTACTGAACGCCAGGTAATAGTCGCTGGTGGTCACCATGTAGGGGTTGCCATATTCCGCCACCCACAGCGTGGTGTTGGCGGCCGGCTGACCATCTTTCTGAACCATGATGTTCAGTGTCTTGTGATCGCCCACGTCGATGAAACTGCCGCTCTCGATGACCTCGGCGGTCCAGGTCTGTTGGGTGGCGGCGATCAGCGGCGCGTTGAACGCCGGAGCCTGCAATTGCAGCGCCAGCGGAGCGGACTGCAACGTGGTCTTTTGCGCGTCGTCGAGGGTGAAGTCCAGCAGGCCCGAGCGCTTGTCGAAGGCTGCCTGATTGTAGTGTTCGAAGCCAAAGCCGAGCACCGCGTTGAACTGTTCATTCTGGACTACACCCAGTTTGTAGTTACCGGCCTGGAATTTTTCGGGGACCAGGATGGCAGCGTTGGGGTCTATCGGGTAGAACGGGAAGGTATTGCCCAAGTCCAGCGACAGCGTGTTATCGGTAATCTGCGCAGAGATCACCCCCAATTTGATGTTTTGAACGTCCTCAGGTTTATTTGTTATCGACACAGCCTGGGCGGGCACCATGCGTCGGCCGGCGGGGGCGGTGGGGTATTCGTCGGCGAACCAGAGCCCCAAGGTCGCATTGGTGCGGCTGTAGGCGGGGTTGAAGAAAATATCGGCGACGTTGTCCAGACCCTGCTGATACATTTTCTGAACTTTCGCCATGTCCACGGCGTCGTGGGAATGGGTGTTGATCGGTGGGAAGTTATTGAAGGTGCCATTCCTGTCGTAGCAGGTCAGGTAAGTGGAGAACCTGAACATCAGGCCCTGGGCTCCTTGCTGCTTCATCTGCTGCTGCAGGTTGGCCAGCAGGACCGAATCGCCGATGACCCATTCCAGGTTCTCTTGGGCAAAGCAGGTCTGCCAAGTGGTGGTGACGTACACCAGCCCCCCCAAGGCTCCCCAATTGAAGTTCAGAAAACGGTCCAGCATCCGGTGCTGGCGATTGAGGGTCAGGCCGCAGCTGGCATCCCCCAGCATCAGCTTGTCGAAATACAACGCGGTGAAAGCGTTCTGCCACGGACTGATGTCCACGAAGCGCGCGGCACTCGGCGTGTTACTGCCAAACGGGTTGCCGAGCAGTTGATAGTCCTTGCCGACCAAGGCGTCCTGAGCGATGTAGGTGTTGGCCTGCAGCTCGCCGCCGATGACCGTGGAGCGGATATCGTTGTAGCTCACCGTGCCGCAGGCATTGTCGCCAAACAGATCCCATTCGGCGGGCATGTACGGGTAGGCTTTCGGGTTGGCATTGGTCGGCACCTGCAGCACATAGGTGGGCAACTCTGCCATTGCCAGGGGCTTTATGGCCCAGGGCATGAGTTGGGTGGGAGCGTTCGCGGCATTGATGTCGAAGTGGCTCATGAACGGCCAGTTGATGTCCATCTTGACCGCGTCATACAGCGGAAACACATCGTTGTTGTTGGCTGTCGGCGGATTCCAGAACATATGGCCGTTGAGGTAGATCCGGGGGAAATTCAATACGCTCATGTCATGCTCCTTAGCGTTGCCACTGGGCGCGTTTCAGCGACCAGACAAAGTCCAGTTTTTTGTAGCCATTGAAATCTGAGGCTGGCAGCGGGGCTGTCGGATAGACAATGCCGCCCCCTTGGTTCAGGGCGAAATTGAAGTAGCCGTCGTTGTTCGAATAGGCGGCGGTGCTGTGGCAGGCCAGGCAGGACGAAGTGTTCTGGAAAGCCGACTCCAGCTGCGAATTGGCCAGCACCTGTTTGATGGGCTTGTATTCGACCCCGATCAATTCGTACTTCGACAGGGTTGGATTATTGGCCTGGAAGCTGGCGTTGACCGGCTTGGCGGCCGCTGTCGGCCCTGTGCTGTTGGTCATCGGCGCGGCCGGTGTGTCATTGGTGACGGTGTATTTACTGTTGTTGATGTTTTCGAAGGTGGTCCAGACCCAGGCGGGGTTCAGCTTGTTGACGACATGCAGGCCACTCAATGCTGCATAGCCGACCTGGTACTGGCCGTCTTCCTGCTGGTAATAGGCCTGGGCGATGAAATAGCCGTCGTTCGCCAGCTGCGCTTGGTAGGTCGTATCGAAGCCAATCCACAACCACGCTGCTTTCAATTCCCAAGCCGTGGGTGGAAAGTCCAGATCGTTGGCCAGGGCGGCCTGGCCATTCACGTTGTAGACCTGGTTTTTGACGATGTAATCGAATGTGTCCTTGCCCATCAGTAGTTGGAAACGTACGGGGTTGCCCCGTTGGGCATTGGGCACGGCACCGCCCATCTGCAGGATCAGGCCATCGACCTGTTGTACGGCGTTGATGTTATGAAACGCTCGGGATAGGTCCATTCCATGGTCCCTGGCTTGTTGAAGCACTGCGTTCGGCGGCATCGCGCGCGCGTCATAGGGGCCCGGTGGAGCCCCGTTGGGCAGATAGACCTGGTCTGATGGCTTCATCAGTTCCCACACCCGATTGCTGCTCTGCGTGGCGTTGGGCTGGTTCAAGCAGACGAACCAGTTCCAGGCCATGGTCTCGGGACTTTGGGTAAAGGCAGTCCGAGTTGTGTTGATGTCAGCTCCAAACTGCAGGAAGTTGCCGCAATCGAAGTGGTTGGTGTCCTGTGCCTGGGCCAAACCGGCCAGGGCACTGAGAACAGTTAAGGAAATGGCTCGCCGCATGGAAGCTCCTTGGCATTCGCCGTATCGGCCTGAGGGTGCCCCTGGAAGTGTTCGAGGAGCAGTTGCTTCACCGCCGTGACCGCAAGGTGCTGCGGCAACGACAGATCACAATTGGTGATGAGCAGCGGGCCGGTCCTTGCGCTCGCGGGCAGCCGGCCGTGGCTGCCGCGGACCAAGCGGGTGTCCAGCGGAATCAGGTCCATGTAGTAGCGAAAGCCGAGCTTCTTCTGAAGCAGGCGGCGCGCCACTTTCAATGTCGGGAAGCGAATGGCCGGGTCGATGAACAGCTCGAGCGGGTCGTAGCCCGGCTTGCGATGGATGTCCACGGTGCGGGCGAAGTCGGGAGCCTTGCGATCGTCGAACCAGTAGTAGTAATCGAACCAGTAGCCGGCGGCGGCCACAGCCACCAGCTCGCCGCTGCGGGCATGATCCAGCTGCCAGGCCCGTTGTTCGGTTTTATCCAGCACCTGCTCGATGCCGACCTCGCGCTGCAACAGCGCCTTGACCCGAGGGATGTCGTGCGCCTGTTTTACATAGATATGCGCGATCTGATGGTCGGCCACGGCAAACGCCGCACTGGCGCCCGGGTCGAGCAATTCCCAGGTCAGCGATTGGCGCACTTGCAACAAGCCTTCGGCACGCAATAGCCGGTTGATGGACACCGATTGCGTAACGGCTTCGATCCCGTATTCGGACAGCAGCATCACCGCCGCGCCTTGCGCCTGGGCAAAGGCCAGCAGGCGGCCGACTTCGCTGTCGATAGCCCGCACCTCATCGGCAATCGACGGGTGATCAGGCCCCAGGCGTTGCAGGCTGTAGTCGAGGTGAGGCAGGTAGGTCAACTGAAGGTCGGGTCGATTGAGCTGGAATTCGGCGATGGCGCAATCGACGATCCAGCGGCTCGAGGCGATGCCGGCTGCCGGGCCCCAGAAACCGGGAAAGGGGAACGTGCCGATTTGCTGTTCAATCTGCTCGTGCAACGAGGCCGGCGTGGAATACAGGCCGAACAGCTTTCGGCCATCGGCCGGGTAATGTGGCCGTGGGGTAATGGCGGCATCCACGTCCGCGTACATGTTGTACCACCAGAACAACTGGCTGCAGCGGAACCCGGGCATTTCCCGCTTGAGTTGCTGCCAAACCTTTTCTCCCTGGATCAGGGCATTGGGTTGCAGCCAGAAACGGACTTCGGCCTGGTCGCGAAAGTACCAGCCGTTGCCGACGATGCCATGTTCCGACGGTGGCTGTCCGGTGAGGATCGAAGCCTGCACGGTAGAGGTGACCGCCGGGAACACCGGTTGCAGCGTGGCCATCTTTGCCGTTTTCAACAAGGCATTGATGCAGGGCGTCGCGGCACCCAACAGCGCTGGAGTCAGGCCGACCACGTTGATCAGCAGCAGCGGCTGGCGCGCAGAGTCAGAGGGCATCGGCGCAGGCCTCCAGCGCTTGGGGTTGTAGCAACTGGCGCTGTTGCAACTGATCCTCGACCCAGTGCAATTCGGCTGCGATGCCTTGGAGTTGGGCGTGCTCGGTCGTGGGTCGCACCTCGCTGGGCAGGACGCCCCAGCTGTAGGTTTCCACTTCCAGCACCGGGCGGAAAGCCCCATGGTCGGCCAGGAAATCGAAGGTCTGCGCCAGAGCGACCTGGCTGCCGCTGAGTTCAGGCAGCAGCAGGTGTTCGCTGAACAACGGAATGTGGAAGTGAATCCTCAGTTCGTCAGGTGCGGTGCGGTTCTGCTCGCAATCGTCCAGGGCTGCGGGGAGGTCGGCCCAGGCTGATAACCGCTCCTGCCCATCGCGGGCCTTCACTTGATGCAGATAGGTGGGTTCGGCGAAACCGCCCAATGTCTTGAGCACCTGTTCGCGCCGCTGCGCGTCTTCAGGCAGGCGACAAATCAGCGCATTGGATAATTGGATCTTGCCGACAGGGACCTGGCCCCGACGCAATCGCTCCAGTGACTGATAGCAATTTTCGAACATCACGGCCTGATGGCAAACGTCAAAACACAGCGCCAAGTGTTCATGGTGCGGGTCCGTGGCTCGCCAGTGATGGAAGAACTCGATGGCCTGATCGGTATTTTCCAACACGCAATCGGGCTCCATTTCCAGGCAAATCACGATTTTCTTGCCTGTCTCCAACTGCATCCGGGCCAGCGCGGCGGTGAGTTCGCGCAGTTGCTGCTCGGCACGTTGTTGCAACGTCGGACTCCAACGTGCGGCATAGCCCAGCGGTAAGCTGGAAATCATGCCCTCGGAACAATCTGCCGGCAGGGCCTGGGCGAGAAACCGCGCCAGATCCAGGCTGTACGCCAGCCGCTGCGGATCGGCCCAACTGGGCAGATAGACGTCGGCTTTCACCGCGCCTTGGTGAAATTGGCCGTAGGGAAAGCCGTTGAGCGAGGTCAGGCGCAGCCCGCTGCGTTGCAGCAGGTCGAGGAAGTCCGCACGGGCCGCCGACTGTTGGAGTTCGGCAGCGGCGCCGGCGCTGATCCACAGGCCACCGTCCTGGGTGTCGAGCCCACGCAGCGTTCGCACGGTCTGGAAATGCCGTTCGACGGATGCGCGCAGTCCGCCCAGGTCATGGGTGGGGTGCACGTTGCTGCAATAGCCGATCTGCGTGGCCGTCCAACCCGTGCGGGCATTCATTTGATCACCGGCTCCTGGCCGCGCAGGGCCGAGTTGTCCTGCCACTGGCGCCGTTGATCGATAGGCAGCGGCGTGCTGACCAGGGTTTTATCCAACTGGCCGCTCTGGGCAAAAAAGTCCACCGGGTTGTGGAACAGCACCTGTTCGACCTGGGCTTCACTGAAGCCGGCGGCCAGCATTGCCTGGCCGGTCTTGGGCACCTTGAGCGGGTCGCTGATGCCCCAGTCGGCGGCGCTGTTGACCACCATTTTTTCCGTGCCGTACTGCTGCAGCAGCGCGACCATGCGCTGTTCCGACATCTTGGTGTTGGGGTAGATGGAATGGCCGCGCCAGCAGTCGCTGTCCAGTACCAGGGGCAGGGTCAGTTCGTTGAGGTGATCGATGATCACTAAGTGTTCGGCAATGCCGACCTCGCGAATGACCGCGAGCGTGCGCTTGGTGCCACCGATCTTGTCGCGGTGCGGGGTGTGCACCAGCACCGGCAGGTTGAATTGCTTGGCCAGTTCCAGTTGAGCGGCGAGAAAGCGATCCTCCTCCGGGGTGATGTCGTCGTAGCCGATTTCACCTACCGCCACCACACCGTCCTTCACCAGATAGCGCGGCAGGATGTCCAGCACTTCATTGGCCACCGACAAGTCATTGGCCTCCTTGGGGTTCAGGCCAATGGTGCAGAAATGGTGGATGCCAAACATGCTGGCGCGAAAACGCTCCCAGCCCAACAAGGTGTCGAAATAGTCGATGAAACTGCCGACGCTGGTCCTGGCCTGGCCCTGCCAGAAGGCCGGTTCGATTACTCCGGTGATGCCGGCGGCGGCCATGTTCTGGTAGTCGTCGGTGGTGCGGCTGACCATATGGATATGCGGGTCGAAGTACTTGGGCATGGTGAATCCTCATAAAAAGGACAGGGGGGTGGGCCTCAGATCGGCGAAGCGCCATCCAAGTGTTCGCGCCATGGCGGCGGCAAGCGTCGTTGCTGGTCCAGTCCGGCCAGGCGTTGACGTTGCGCCTGGCTCAGCAGCTCGAAGGCAATCACCTGGGGCAGGCCAGCGGACACGGTTCGTTCGGCGGCGAGTTGTTCGTCCAACAGGTCAAGGGCCAGTTGGTTGAGGGTGACGCCGTGTCGTTGCTTCAGGCCGATCAGGCGTCGCACATCGAGGCCCATGCCCAGGGCCTTCAATACCAGCTGGTTGAAAGCCCGTTCGTCGTAATGACGCGACGGGTAGGCGGTATCCAGCGCGAGGGCGGCGAACACTTGGCTGTTGCTGGTGCGTCCGGCCTGGCGGGCAAGTTCGATGCACAGCCCACGGCCATCGAGCCAGACGAGGGCCTTCAAGGTGGCAATTTTTTCCTGGTCGTCGCCCCACAGGAACAACTGGCGCAGCAAGGGCACTTGCCCGGCGCCGGGCTGCAGCGCCAGGACCTGGGCCAGCAGCAACGCGCGCGCCAGCTGGACATTGCTCCAGCCGTCAGCGCCGGGCTGGGCGCGCTCCTTGAGGTTGCGCTTGCACTGGCCGCTCAGGCGCGCCGCGGTGTTGGCTTCTGGGTGTTGGGTAAGCTGCGCCTGTGCCGAGAGCCACCATTGCCGTTCGGTTTCATCGAGTGACGAGATGAAATGGCAGCGTTGTTCGTTCAGGCATTCGTGGCGCATGTCGAGGGCCGCCGATACCGGCGCAGTGACGTCCGTGTTCATGTTGGTTTGACCCAGCGTTGGAAATGAGGAAGCAGGAAAAACACCAGGACACACAGCAGGCTACCCAGTGGCTGGTCGGCGACGGCCAACACCAGGGCATCAAACAGCGGCAGGGCGGCCAGGCCGGCGCCGATAAAAGCGCGAACCTGCCGTTGCCGTGGATTGGCCAGGTTGCGCCAGTAATGCCAGCCCAACCAACCCAGCCATATCAGCAGGACCGGCCAGAACCAGGCGTTGCCTGCGTAGAGCGCCAACGCCAGCGGGCTGAGCATCAGCAACAACGGGAGGCGGCTGATCAATTGGTTACGGTGCTCCTGGCGAGCCAGGTAGGTCAGGCCGCTGATGTAGACACCGAGCAAAATGGCGCAGAGCCAGATCGGCCCGGGCGGCACCGCCAGGCTGGCTGCCGCGGTGAGGTAGAGCGTTGAGCGACAGGCGCCCATCAGCCAGACACTGTGGGCGTATTTTTTGTGCAGCAGGTTGTAGCCGAGGATGCAGCTCACCAACAGGGCGGCGCCGCCCAGCAACCAGTGCGGCTGCTCGATCAGTTGGCTCAGGCCCAACAGCGAAGCGGCGGCGAGCACCAACAACAGTGCCGTGGCCAGGCGCACTTGCTGACGACTGACGAGGCCCAGGGTAATGGGGCGGGGATTGTGGTGTTGTTGGTCCCAGTCGGCGTCCAGCAGGTCATTCAACAGCATGCCGGCCAGGTACAGCAGCGACAGTGCCGCCAGTAGCAGGAGCCACACCAGGGATGACGGCGGCGCCAGGGCCCCGGCGCTGCTGGCGAGCAGGGCGGCGGCCAGGGTATTTGTCCACACCGTGGGCAGGTTGGACACACGGCCGAGGGTCATCCAGGTCTTGAGGTCCGGCGATGACGGGTTCATTGCGCACAGCCCTCGTTCAAGGTGAGCGGGGCCAGGACGACCTGGGCGGATAGTCGCTGCAAGGCCTGCTCCATGCGCGTGGCGTCGATCTCATGCACATCCACCGATTCGCCGATCCGGCTGAGCATGGGAATGGAGAGTTGCCCGCCCAAATGCTGGCGGAACTCTTCCAGCCCGAGCAGAACCTGTGAGCGTCCCTGCGCATCTTTCAAGGCCAGCTCCGGCGGCGTCAGGCAGAAGCCGAGCTTGAGCAGCAGGCGCAGCACCCGGTCAGTGTCGATATCGCTCAATAGCCCCAAGGCATTGGCATAGAGTCCATCCAGGGCCATGCCCACCGCGACGGCTTCACCGTGGCGCAGTCGGTGCTGGCTGAGATTTTCCAATTTATGAGCGGCCCAATGTCCGTAGTCCAATGGCCGGCCGTTACCGCGCTCGAACGGATCACCGGCCCCGGTGATGTGTGCAAGGTGCAATTCGGCGCAGCGGTGGATCGCGTAGCGGCTGGCTGGGTGATCGAACCGGGCGAGGGCCTCGGCCTGTTGCTCCATCCATTGGAAAAACGCCTGGTCCTTGATCAGCGCCACCTTGACCGCCTCGGCCAGGCCGGCGATCTGGTCGCGCCGGGTCAGGCTGGTCAGCAATTGGAAATCGTTGATGACCGCAGTGGCGGGGTAAAAGGCGCCCAGCAGGTTCTTCTGGCCAAAGGCGTTGATGCCGTTTTTCACACCAATGCCGGCGTCGTTCTGGGCGAGCACGGTGCTTGGGATGCGAATCAGGCGGATGCCGCGGTGGAAGGTGGCGCAGGCGTAGCCCACCGCATCCAGCACTGCGCCGCCACCGAGGGCCAGCACATAGCAATGCCGGTCCAGGCCTTGTTGGAGCATGTCGCTGTACAGCTGCTGCAACACCTGTGAGTCCTTGCTCGACTCGCCGGCCGGGACCGCGATCGGCGGCACCAGAAGATACAGGTCCGCAGCATGACGGGCGAAGTAGGTATCGATCTGATCCGGCAGGTGCGCAGCGCTTCGCAGCAGCTGTTCATCGGCGAATATCAATACCTTTACCTGGCCCCTGTGCCCGGCCATGAGCTGGCGGTGCAGACAGGGGTTGAGCGGGTCGAACAGATGATCGGTGAACATCACCGGGTAGTCGTAGCTGACCTTGAAACGACCGTGCAAGGGTTGCTCCGCGTCGCGCCGGCGAAAGGTCTTGAACAGGCTGTAGCCGGCGATGAACAGTCCGGGCAATACCATACTGGCAAGCAGCGTCACCAACAGCGCGTTCTGTTCGACAAGAAAGCTGCCGATGGCGCTGTAGGCCAATGCGAGGCCGGCATTGGCCAGCGTGGTGACCAGGAGGAACGCGGGCAATGGATAGCGTTGCATACCAGCAGCAACGACCGAGGTTTCCGCCAACACCGGGACGCCGCGCAGGCAGATCAACGACAACGTGCCCAACCGATAGGCCAGTTGCCCTGGTTGGCGCTGATGCAGGCCCAGGCGACCGGACAGCAGGCGCAAATAGCCGGCCCCCAGCGCATAACCCAGTCCGGCACCCAGGCACAGACCGACGAAGATCACCAGGTAACCCCCCACGCTGCCGAGCATCGCCACGGCCAGCAGCGCGACCATGCTCGACGGCACCGGCAGCACCACGTCCAGCGCCAGCAGGGCGATCAGCAGCAGCGCCAGGTTGAATATCTGCGTGGATGTCGAGGGCTGGTACAGGTTGAGATGGGTCAGGTAATCCTGGATCTGTTGTTCGAACAACAGGAAGCTGGCGATCACCAGGCCCGAAAAGCAAATCAATGAAAGCCAGAACTGTCCGGCTGGTCCTTTTTGCGAGAGCAAACGATACCCACGGCCCTGCTTCATCAAGCATCCCTCTTGTTGTTATGACTGATTCCGTGTCAGTGATTCAAAGCAACGCCAAGTATGTGTTTTAGGCCAATAGACGCTCTCGCCCGAGGGGCTGTGATTTGCGGTGGACGATGTGGTTGGAGACAGGTTTGAATCTAGACGGCCAGGGTGTTTTTGCAAGGCCATCTGATGGCAATTTGATTTGGGGGGCCACTTCGCATTTCAGCTAGCCCATATCAGCCATTTTTGCGCGCGTTCAGGGCCTTGAATAATTCGCGCAATGACGCCGAAGTTTAGATCGATTATTTCTTACGGTTATTTATATAGCGTTGGATGGCATATCCCTGACCGGGGAATCGACGCTGTGGTTCAAGAACTGTCTGCAATGAAAGCGAAGGGCATGCGGCGACAGAGGGCTTGGCGCGCGTCACTCCGGTAAGCCTGCTTGAACGTTCATTCCTGCTGTTCGATCGCCATCTTGTGGGGCTTGGGCCAATCCTTAGAATCCGCCCCATCAGCTTGTCCGACTCTCGAACTTATAGGGAATACCACCATGATGAACGCCATGCAGATGCCAATGCCGATGAACGCCAACATGCCGATGATGCCGATGATGGGCATGCCGATGATGATGGCGACCATGTCCTGCGAAATGATGGATGACGGCATGATGTGCAAGATGATGCCCGCAACCGGCATGGACATGGCCATGTTCAAGAACAGCGCCGACATGATGCAGATGATGATGAACTGCGGCATGCCGATGATGATGCACTGCGGCAACATGAGCATGATGTGCATATCCCCGGCGAGCATGGCCATGCCGATGGCGAGCATGATGATGCCAATGCCGATGATGGGCATGCCGATGCCGTCGATGAGGTGCGTGATGGAATGCACGGTGATGGCGGATTGCATGATGTGCAAAGTCATGCCGATGGCCGGCATGAACATGGACATGATGAAAAACTGCTGCGCCTTGATGATGAAGATGATGGGCGACTGCGGCATGCCGATGATGATGAGCTGCAATGGCATGCCGATGATGTGCTGCACCTGCTGAGACAACCGAGTGGGTTCGCTCCTGAGTCGGGCACGAATTTATTGTGGCGAGGGAGCTTGCTCCCGCTCGGCTCTGTAGGAGCTGGCGAAGGCTCGGGCCGCGTTCGGACGATCTCTTGATCTTTCGCTTGGGATTCGAGTGTCATTGGAAAGATCGCAGCCTCGCTTTGCTCGACAGCTCCTACAGGCCCAGCGGGAGCAAGCTCCCTCGCCACGGGTTTGTCGATTGCCTTGAACAGCATCAGGTGTTGATGCCGGGCTTTTTCAGTCCAGCCGTTCCGGATAGGTGACCACCAGATACGCCACCGCTTCACTATCAGCCGGGTTGCGATAACGGTGCGGCTGGTCGGCGTAGAACAGAATCGAATCACCCGTGGAAAGCAGGTAGCGCTCGTCGTTGACACTGATTTCCAGCACACCTTGGGACACCACCAGGTTCTCCTGGACACCAGGCCCGTGCCCTTCGGACTGGTCCTCGCCCAAGGGGCCCAGGCGCAGTTCGTAGAACTCCGATTGGCGTGCCACGTCGAACGGGAACAGGGCGCGACTGACGAAGGCACCACTGGCGCTGACCAGGCGTTTGCTCTGGCTGACCGACAGCACCGCCACGCCTTCGAACGCCCGGTGCTCAAGGAAAGCGGCCACCGATACCTTCAAGCCTTTGGCGATTTTGCAGAGCACCTTGATCGACGGCACGCTGCGTCCGGATTCGATCTGGGCGAGCATGGCCCGGCTGACCCCACACTGGCGAGCAAGGGCGTCGAGGGACAAGTGTCGCTTGCCGCGCAGGCGTTGCAGGTTTTGCGCAACCCGTTCGCAGATCGGATCTTCATCCAAGGCTTCCAGATTGTTCAGATCCACTTCGGGTGCGTCGGTGCTCGCCAAAAAGCGCGAGGGTTCCAGGGCGCTCACGCCTGGTACGTCGCGGTCGGCTGGGAAGCCTGGACCCACTGGAACGCCTGGTAACCGGCATTACGCGCGTACATTTCCCACATGGCCCGGGCCCGTTGCTGGGCCTGCTTGCGTTTGCGGAATTGGACGAAGTCGATAACGTTGTCAGTCGGTTTCATAAGGCACTTCACTGTCGTGACCAATGGGACGGGATGAACTGAGAGTACGTGCTAACGTTTATAACCATAAATACTGATTTTTTATTTATTAATGCTTTTGAGTGCTTAGGGAAGAACCCGATCAAATCACATGAGCCCGGTGCAATTCAGTCAGCGCCAGCGCCTTGAGCCGGGCCAGCAACGGGTCGCGTCGATCTCGCGGGTGCGGCAGTTGCACCGCCAGTTCCTGGCGAATGCGGCTGGGGCGATTGTCCATGACCAGTACCCGATCGCTCAGGTACAGCGCCTCGTCGACATCGTGCGTCACCAGCAGCAGGGCGATGGCGTGACGCTCGGCCAGTTGCAGCAACAGGTCTTGCAGTTTCATCCGGGTGAAAGCGTCCAC
>Ga0307408_100002289_pt1 | contig 13626 bp, 8 predicted proteins | sample 322Cmetagenome_FD_202116 | JGI IMG/M metagenome (GOLD analysis project Ga0307408, IMG submission 202116) | Maize rhizosphere microbial communities from greenhouse at UC Davis, California, United States - 322HYB-C-3 | ecosystem: Host-associated > Plants > Roots > Rhizosphere > Soil | place: USA...
AGATATTGCCGAGGATATTGTACAGGACGTTTTTTTTAAACTTTGGGAGAAAAGGGAGGTATTAATCATTAACACTTCCCTAAAGGCATATCTTTTTCAGAGCACTATTAATCAATCCCTTAATTACATTAGAAAATACAAGAACGCATTGAAGCGCGAGAGTGCTTATGGTGAGGATACTGCCAGCCATAGCAATTTTGTTGAGCAGGCAATGGCCCTTAAAGAAATAGGAAGCCGGATCGACACGGCTATGAATGCTTTGCCCGAAGCATGCCGGACTGTTTTTGTTTTAAGCAGGTATGAACAGCTAAGCTATAAGCAAATTGCTGTTAAGTTGGATATCTCTGTTAAAACCGTTGAAAATCATATGGTAAAAGCCCTGAAACATCTTCGTAAGTGGCTTTTGTTTTTTGCCGTATTATTTTCTGCAATTTTTTTTAGCTAAGTGTAGGGGTAGAATTATTTCGCTGTGTCTTATTATTAAAGCGACGAAATATGGATGAGCAGATTTTAGCTGAAGCAATTGAACAATGTAAACATGAGGACAGTGTTGCTGAATTAGACTTATTTGAGGTGCTATCTTTGGTGCAGTTGGCTATCGTTTAGTTATGAGCAACGAAAAGTTTTGGGTTTTGATGAGCAGGTATGTATGCCGTGAGCTTTCTCTGAAAGAAACTGAGGAACTGCTGGAATGGTTGGGCGACGACCCTACCCGTGCCGATTTGCTTAAAGAATTCCAAGACACATGGGACAGAACCAAAAATTATCCGGAAAATTTTAAGGTGGACACCCGCGCTGCATGGCAAAAATTAAGAACTTCAATAAGCGTTGAGCCTCCAAAGCCCAAAGTAAAAACCATTGGATTTAATACATGGATTGCTGTTGCTGCTAGCTTGGTGCTTGTTGCAACTGTTGGCTGGCTGTTGTTTAGATCCTGGCCGTCGGCTAAATTAATTGAGGTGGAAACTTTTGCAGGCCAGCATAAAGAAGTTGTCTTGCCGGATGGAAGTAAGGTATGGCTGAATGTGAATAGTTCGATAAGTTATGCTGATAACTTCGATGATGGTAGCCAGCGGGAAGTGAAGCTTAAAGGCGAGGCTTTTTTTGAAGTCGAGAAAAATCCAACGAAGCCTTTTCTGATTTCTACCGGAAAAACTCTCACCAAAGTGCTTGGTACATCTTTCGATGTTAAACAGCAAAAAGAAGGGACTATCAGAGTGGCGGTTGTAACAGGGAAAGTATCTTTCAAGTCGGTTGAAAATCCAAAGCAAGAACTTATTTTGGAACCGGGTGAGGCTGGTGTTATTTCAAGAGAGGGTTATGCCGGCAAATCAAAGTACAGTGATAAGAATTTCCTTTATTGGAAAAACAAACAGCTCAACTTTGAAAATGTCCCATTATCGCAAGTGATTGAAACGCTTGAAGATGCTTATCAGGTTAGTTTCCAGCTTAAGGATTCGGCTTTGCTTGAGCATAAAATTACAGCTTCATTTAAAGAAACATCTCTTACTGAAGTTACTAATGTGCTGGAAGCCCTGCTTGGGCTCAGTATTAAAAAATCTGCATCTGTTTACGTCGTTGAAAAACAGTAAGTAATCATTCTAATCTTTATGAACGATTTTTAATAAAGGCGGCAGCCTTGATAGCCATACTGTCCGTGTGCCTTAATAGTTTTGCTCAGCAAAATTAAACAGGCCGTTTCGGTTGATTATACGCCCTAAATTTACCTGTTTATGGACATTCAGAACAACCAACAGGTATACCAAGCTTGGGAAATTCTACAAATTCTGATAAAAATAATTTGATAAAGCAACCCTGGGGGGAATGATACCGTCTATTTACTACAGAATAGAATAACACACACACACACACACACACACACACACACACACACACAAGATGAAAACAAAAATTTTTACTGCAGGAATAGTGCTTGCTGCCATTTCTTTTGGTGGTTGCATGGAGGATGTATTTATGCCTTGTATTACAGGTAATAGCAATTTTGAATCTGAAAGCCGTGCACTTGCCGACTTTAATAAGATCGACTACCAGATAGAGGGCAACTTAATAGTTAGAAAGGCATCAGAAAACCGAATTGAAATTGAAGGTAGTTCTAACCAATTGAACTACATAAAAACTAAGGTTGAAAACGGGCGGTTAAAAATTTACAGCAGTCAGTGTTTAAAGAATACTGATTTAAATTTCGTTGTTTATACCGATGATCTTTCGGAGGTGAAACTGGCCGGTTCTGGAGATGTTGAAGTTATGGATGATTTTGCTTCCGAGGAACTCAATTTTGAAGTTTCTGGTTCCGGGAAATTATCTGCCCCGGCAGAAGCAGAATTAGTAACAACAAAGTTAAGTGGTAGTGGAAGTATAACCTTAGAAGGCTACTGCCAAAACTTCGAATCTCAGATTAGCGGTTCTGGAAAAATACATGCCTACGCTTTAGTTACGAATAGTGCCAATGCAAATATTTCTGGTTCGGGCGATTTAGAAATCTTTGTTAACAATAGCCTAACAGCGAATATTAGTGGAAGTGGATCCGTACGATACAAAGGAAATCCTCCAATTGTTAACTCTAATATTAGTGGTTCGGGAAGGGTTACTAAAGTACAGTAGAATGTAAAGTAAAGGCCCGGAGTTTTATCGGGCCTCTATTATTCTAATAGTTTCTTTAAGGCTACGAGGCTTCTGGGCGAATGGGTGGTTAACTCATCAATTAAAAAGCCCATTAAATAATTTTTCCTCCCTTGGTATTTGCCCAACATTTCCTCCGACGAATCCAGCTCTCTAAGTATTTTTATTGTTGCATTTATGGCTTTAACTTCTTCAATCGAATATGTTAAGGCACTAAGTGTCTCCTTGTTCATATGGTATATAATTAGTCAATTTCTTTTTGGCCAACCCTTAACAGGATTGGGAAGTTCACATTTTTTATTGCCTGGTTTCCCCACTTTTCATAGAGACTTTCATAAACCAAATCCACAGGATTGGTATTGTTTTGCCTGATGTAGTGCTGCACTGCCGACCAGGTATTGAGATATCCAATTAACTGATCAAAACTCCAGTTTAATGTGCTTTTTATCCTGGGGCATTCAACTTCTTTAAATGGGAAGGGAATGGTACGGTACTCTTCGTCGATATATTTCCTTTCTTTATCCCAATACTTTCCAATCACGTTGTAGTACAAGTTTTGAATAATAGGGTCGAGTTCGCTATCAATACTTAATAAAGAGTACCCAATTGCTGCAAAATATCCGCCCGGCTTCAATGTTCGGTTTACTTCCTTATAGAAATCATCAAAATGAAACCAGTGAATTGCCTGGGCTACGGCTATCAAATCGAACTGGTTATCTTCAAAGCTCGAGTGTTCCGCATATTCTATTTTATAAACAATGTTATCTCGTAAAATAGCATTGGCTATTTGTTTTTCGCTAAGGTCTGTAGCGTAAACTTTATCAAAAAATTTAGCTAAGCATACAGCCAGCTGCCCGTTGCCAGTGCCACAATCCCAGGCGGTTTTAAAGTCGGTCCCTAATGATTTAAGAAAGTCAAAAAGTTCAGTAGGATAATTGGGCCGAAATTGCAGGTATTGTGCAGAGTGGGCAGAAAAGTTGTCTTTCATAGTAATTGAAAGATAAGGCTTTAACTGTTAAATTCCAAAAATGCACAGCGTTTGTAAAGGCATGATGTTTACCTTGTGAAGGCTGTTTTGCTAGAAAGGATAGCCGATAGCAAGATTAAATATCAAGTTTTCTTTCCGCCATTCCCGACTAAAATCTATCTCATCAAATACCCAGCGCTGGCCTGCAGGGAGCCAGGGCTTGCGAATTGGGAATGCGAGGTCTGTTCTTAAGACAAAGAATGATAAGTCAAAACGTAGTCCGACCCCGGTTCCAACTGCTAATTCGTTGAGAAAGTTTTTGCTAAATTTTGCTCCCGGCATTGGGTTTTGAGGATCGTCGCGTAATAACCAAATGTTACCGGCATCGATAAATACGGCCCCCCTTAAAATATTATTGAATTTAGGGCGGTATTCAGTATTGATTTCCAGTTTAATATCACCTGTACGGTCGGGCGCAATAGCTATTTCATTATCGGTAGGTGTAGTTGTTCCAGGACCAAGTGTACGTGCACGGAATGCTCTCAAGCTGTTTGTTCCCCCAATAAAAAATTGTTTAATAAATGGTAGTGTGGAAGAATTGCCATAAGCCAAGCCATAGCCAAGAATTATCCTGCTGGCAATTTGGTTGCCATAACCTAAGTTAAGGTAGTGCCTAAAATCATTTTCCAGCCGTACATATTGCGAGAACCGAGCATTAAAAATCTGAACGGTATCTGCTTTTTTATAATTGGCCCCCGTAGCCAGTCCTAAAATATTTCCCGACAGGTCAATATTGAAGTTTTCGTAAAAGGTGTTTTTTCGCGTAGTTTCAACTGTATTGGTGAACAGGAAATTATAGTTCGGCCCGATGATAAATTGCTTTTCTATGGCTTTGGCGTAACTCGGCTGAGCCTTTGCCAGCTCGCTATAAGCCTCACTTACATTGGAAGGTTGTACATAGTTTACCGAAAAAACATTTAGCTGGTGTTCCTTACGGATATTTTCTTTCCATACATAACCAAAGGATGTGCGAAAGGAATTGAGGGAATAGCTTTGATAGCGGTTCAGTAAGTCATAGCCCAGCATTATTTTAGTTCGGGGTATAAAGGCGCTGGATGCGTTGAATTTAAAAGGTGAGATCAGTCGCGGGATATTCAAATTAGCTTCGGCACCAAACCGGAACAAGCTATTGCCTTGATTTACGCCTGAAACCTGAATATCCGTGCCGGTATAAGCGCTAATAGTAAGAAGCTCAGCTCCGCGAAATGCATTGCGGTTTCTCCAGCTTATATTCAATTCCGAGCCATTGAAGTTTGTAGAAGTCGAGCGCCCCAATAGTTCCGCTCGTAATGATTTTTTGGGAAAAGGAGATAAATAATAATAAGAGTCCAGTTCGTTATCGCTTTGCGCGGAAGTTTCCACAAACTTATTCTTTACAAATTTGAAGGTTCCAAGATTTACAAGGCGGTTCAATGACATGTTATGGTCCGTACGATTGTAAATATCGCCTTTGTGAAAAAACATCGTACGCTCGAAAACCTGCGGCTTGAATGTATGGGCTGTGTCTATCACAATAAAATCCTTGTGTTGTTCACCATACTGAACGCTAAGCGAATCGTTAGATAGCTTGTAATTTGGATAGATAAAGATATTGTCGACTGTATAAATCTGGCGAGCTTTATAAGGCATAGATTCTTTGACATTAACCACTAAGTCAACTTTTTGCTGATGATTGGTGCTATCTACCTGAATTAAAATATGATCTGGGCTGAAGTAGTAGAATCCTTGCTCCTTCAATCGGGTATCGATGCGGTTCCGCTCAGAACGGATAACGTCCAGGTCATATGGGTCACCAACCTTTAAAAAGCTTTTCGGAGAAGTGCTGGTTAAAGCCTTTCCTAGTGAAGAACTATCAGTAGCGAACCGTACGCTGCTTATCATGTATTGCGGGCCAGGGAAAGCATGGTAAGTAAGCCGCACTTTTTTTCGCCTTACGGTGCTATCGGCAGTAACCGAAGCCCTAAAGTATCCCCGATTTTCGAGCCTGTTTTGAACCAGGCTACGGTTGTAGTCAACTTTTACGGTGCTGAATAGTACGGGTGGTTCGCCCAGAGATTTGCGAATGCGGTTGCCTAAGCCTTTCTCCTTTTTAGGGTTTCCAAAGGAATTGTAGATGCGTAATTTAAAAGGGATACCCAAAAAGCGAGAATTAGGCTTGGGGCGCAAAACTCCCTCTAGTTCGGATGCCAGGGCTTTTGCTTCCTGGCGTTTAACGCTCTTATCTTCGATTTTAACGTTAGCACCCAGGTAAAGATAGTCGCCTTCGGGTACATATTTGGTGGTACTGCAAGCTGCAGCAAAAAGTAGAAATGGTGCTAAAACAAGGTGTTTAAGTAGTTTACTCATCTGCTGCAAGTTTTCTTTCTGCCTTCTCTTTTTCCCGGCGTAGTTTTTCTTCTTCTGATTTTCGTCTTAGTATCTCTTTGAATTTGTTATAGTCAACATTGATGATGAAGCCTACCCCGGTTTCAATAACCTGGCCTTCAACTGCAACCTGATATTGGTTTTTACGGTATGCCCGCAATAAGTACCTGCCATCTTTAGACAATTGGTAGTCTACAGCTAAGTCGCCGGCTACATTGTTTGATTGCTGCCTGGGCTGTCTCGGCCCTTCCAGCTCAAAGTTGCTTCCCAAAGAAACCTTAATACGGTCGTTCATTAGTCGTTTAGAGGCAGTAACATTTAAGTCGGTGCGGTTCTGTAGCTGTCCGGTAGTATAATCATCAGTAGCCTCCAGGTTAAAGTTTAAATCTACACCGCTAATTAAGCCCCCTGCCAGGTTATTCAATTGTTCGTTAAGTAGTTTGCTAACACTTTGGCGTGCCAGCGATTGTGGCGTTGAACCTCCGGCACTGCTGCTAAATGGATTATCAGACACAAAGCGATTCAATAAAACAAGAGCAAATGCCTGCTTATTAAGTTCGGAAGGTTCAGTTTTTAACTGTTCTAAGCGACTGTTTACGGTAGCCACTACAGATGATGATACGTTATAATTTTTTTCAGGGAGATCAATATCGAATGAGATGACCGGTTTCATCAACTCGCCTTTTAGGCTAAGCAGAAGTTCAAAAGGCAGGCGTTGTTTATACATATTTACTTCTGAGGCAGGAGCTGAGCCAAGCTGGTTTGCAACAAGATCCAGTGGAGCAGTCTCGGCTACATAAACTGCAGTTACATCTATGTCGGCCATGGTAGGTTCGCCGTTCCAGGTAATGGTACTGCCTTTGCGGATATCAAACCTTCGTTTTATAAAATTGAAAGAAAGCTCATAGGCACCTTCGTCTAACACGTAATTACCAGTTAAACTCATTTTGCCGCTTGGGTCTATACCTGCGTTTAATTGTGCCTGGCCTTTAATTTTGAGGAAGTCCCCGGTTCCCTGGTCAACAATAATATTAAACTCGGCTTCCTTGTCTACTTCAAGGTTGGTAGATACATTTAGGCCTGTTATAGCTGATGCTTTAGCCGAATCAATATTTGAAGTTAAAGCCGTGTTATTTTCAGGATTATTCAAGTCCACAAATTCAACAATGCCTTCCCGCTCAACCAAGCCCGGATCGGTTTGCGGAAGTACCAGGGTGAGTTTGGTATTCTTGAGCACTTTTAAATTGCCATCAACTTCTGGCTGATTCATATCTCCGCGGATGCGCAGATGACTGTCAATATAAAGCTGGCCGTAATACAGTTCATTATCTTTTGAGGTAGAATTTAAAGCCTGAAAGTCGTCAGCATCAACATCAAGGTTAAATCGGTAATCGATATAATTGGATGTATAAAGCATCCCATCTACAGAGAGTTTATTACCTGCCGAATCGGTAAGTGCAAAGCTGTCGAATCGTATTCCTTCTTCGTTAAAGCGAAGCCGCTCGTTATCTATCCTGTAAAGAGAATTTAGAACACCAACTCTAAAGGCTGCATTATTAAAGTTTATATCCCCGTTAATGTTAGGCTTCGATGCTGAACCTGTGATGCTTAGCTTTCCATTAAGGGTTCCGCTGGCGTCCTTCATGCCGCCCATTGTAAAGCCTTGAATACTACGCAAATTCAGGGTAGCAATGTTCAGGTTCAAATCGAAATTACTATTGTTAGTATAGTAATATCCCGTTAGTCTGACATCATTACCTTTTCCTGTAATTTGCATGTTGGCAGCCAGCGTATTAGTCCTTTCATTATTCACTTTAAGTGCGATGTTTCCAACGGTATCACCCATGTAGTTAAAATCATTTACGTTCAGGTCGGATGTGAAAATTGGCTGCGTTTGGAAATTGCGGACAAGCGCATTGCCGTTGATTGTGCCGCCCACTAAAAGTGAATCCTTTCTGGCTATTTCGGTAAGCGTTTCAATTTTGAAATTACTGAAGGTAATAGCTAATGGATTATTTAAGCCAGCTGGCGAGGTATTCAATGTTAATTGTTGCCCGGCATTAGAAATGCTGAAGTTTTGTGCCATTACACCTTGATTGCCAAAGCGTATGAAATTACCTTGGCCCACAGTCCAGGGTTGATAATTTAAAACAAGTCCATCAGGATTTAAGCTGAACTCGTAGTTGGGTCCATTAGCTTTAAGGGCTCCGGCAATAAGGTAATGCTGTTTGTTTTTGGCATCACGTACTTCCAGTCGAGTGTTTAGAATATTGTTTTGAACGGTTCCGGTTACGGAGGTATTTAATAATTGGAATTGTGTGCTGTTTAAGCGATTAAGTGCAACAGAATAGTCAATGGCATTGTTAGCCGTGTTAACCTTAAAATTCAAATTATTGATATCATAGCTGCCATAAACTATTCGTGGGGCTATGCCATTTGCGGTTAACTGGCCGGTGCGCCCATCAAAGCTTCCATTAAGAGTAGCGGTTGCCATTTCTTTGATATTAGGGTTAATTTGCGCTAGCAATGGCGCGTTAGAAATGATCGCATCAAACCTCAGATACTGGCCCTCAACAGCCTGCGATGTTACAGTGCCGGTATTATAATATTTATTGATTACAGATTGAATTGCGGGGGCTATTTGGGTAAGCTTGTATTTACCAGCTACGTTTGCCGTCAATACTTCCGAGCGAAGTTTCAAAGTATTACTATCCGCCGATGCGGTGGAAACTACGCTAACCGTATCTAACTGAATACGCTGGCCTGAGCGTACGATGATGGCCTCTGTCAGATTTATAGTGCCGTTCAGATAATCCACATCAGCAGTAGGCAAGTCGGCAACCAGTTTCCCGCGAAAGCGGAAATCATCTGGATAAAAATTTAATTTTTGAAGGTTGATGCTATCGGCGTTTAAGGTAAGTTGAACTGCTGGATATTTCCGGTTAAGGTTAGCCCTTGCCTTTAAATCGAAATCAATATTGGGGTCGGCCATGTTGGCAACGGCATTTACAACACCATTCCTTGCGGTTCCGCGGAGTGTTAAATTTCGGTAGTTATATTTATTGTATTGTGCCTGAATCACCTTGCCACTAAATGAGCCAGTTAAGCTTTTCGGATCGGTTCCGCTCGCATCTACTTTTGCTACCATAGAAACTTTGCCCATGGTTTTTTCCTGGCGGATGATACGGCCAACATTTAAGTTATAGGTTTTAACATCAGCCTTGTAACTAACTGTCTTTCCATTTTTAACATAAGCTATCGCTTTGGCACTACCGTCGGTAGAGTTTAGGTTAAGGTTGGTATTGAAGCTGGCGATGCTGCCTTTAAAGGTGCCCTTTACATTTAAAGCATCCGGGATGCGAATATTGGAAGGGATTGTGCCTCGTGGAACAAGGGCGTAAATGTCTCTGCTACGGGTGTTAAAGTTTTTAATGTTGAGGTCGAAATACGCTTTATTCATGTCGGGCAATCCGGTGATTCTTGCTGATGCGTTTAGGCTTGTATTGCCAAAACCGGATACCTGTAAATTAGGAATTGAAAGGTTTTTTACTTGTCCGGTTACTTTTCCATCAATGTTCAGCACTTCGTGCGAATGGCTTTTAAAAGGTTCTGTTGCTGCCAGGGTGGGAACGAAAATTAAAATGTCCTTTAAGCCAAGCTTGCTGTCATTCAGGTTAGCATCAACCCTCAGGTCGCCTGGGTTTGTACTCAAACTTTCAATGGAAGAGTAGGCTAGTTTTATTTCGTTTCTTATTAAGGTTTGAGATGTTTGCACATACAGGTCTTCGAAATATGCTTTGTTTTTACCGTAGAAAAAATTGGTTGTTAAACGGCGTAAGTCAAAACCGCTTTTCTCTTTCATGCTGGCGGAATTGATACGCCCTGAAATGGTATCAATTGCATAAACCAAATCCGACACATCAAGATTCAAATTGCGAATGTTTAAATGCCCATAGTCCATTCCGGTTTTTTGCGCCGGTATATTAAGGTCATCAAATCGAAGGGCATTATTAACAAAGTTGACATTGCCTGCTGTGAAGTTCCAAACATCTGCCTGGGCTTCAACTTCTTCCTTAGCTTCCTTTTTAACCACTTTGGCGGCTTGCTTTCTTCCTAAAACGATGGCAAAGGCCGAATTGCTCATGTCAACATTCTCTAACCTGATGGCTTTTTTCTTAAGATCGATTTTGTCAGTCTTAACATTGAGCTTTCCCAAGTTTACATCAGCCTTAATGGCCGACACATCATTTCGGTAAGCAACTTTAACGCGGTCTACTTCGGCGCTGCCCAAGTGAAAATCCACGTCTATTGGCTGTCGGCTCTCAATAATATTTGCTGTTTTAGAATCGGCCTTTACCGGTGGTTTGCCTTGAATAATTACAGCATTGAGGTTAGAAAGCTTAACCTTGGGTATGTTGTAGCGCATACTGTCCAGGTTAAACTCTTTGATGCGGGTATCAAAATGTCCTAAATAGAAAGTGACATCATTGGCCGTTGGGGCATCTTTATATTTTACCCGGATGCGGTCGAGATTAATTTTATCAATAGAAAACTTCATTGGTGCAGCCGCGGTGTCTGCAGGTGCAGGCTTTTTTTGCTCACTAACAAAAGCTTTCATAATATAGTCGAAGTTGAAAACGCTATCGGGACTGCGGCTCACATTTGCCGTAATACCACGCAAATCAACTTCGTTTATTTCAATAGTGTTTTTCATCAGCTTTAACAGGCTGATGTCAACTTTAAGTGTATCTCCGGCAATAAGGGTGTCGCCTTTTTGGTCTTCAAAATAAATGTCTTCCAATACAATCAGCTTCGGAAGCCCGAGGGTTAATCTGTTTATTTCCACCTTGGTGCCAATCTTCTTTTCCAGAAAATTTACAGCTTTGCCTCTTGCAAAATTTTGAACAGCGGGTACTCTTATAAGCACAAACAGCAGCAGCACCAGGAATAAAATTATCCCTACTATCCAGAGAATTATTTTTATCGATAGTATTCCGTAGTTTCTCAAGGTATCTGTGTTACTATTTAATAAATTGTTAAATGATTAGAAATGTTTAAAATTTGATTTCTTTTGCGTATATGCACTTGGCAGAAACTTAGGCCCAGTTAATTACTAAGTCAAATTTCTTACATTTACAATCTCTGATTTCTGAATTATAACCTTACAAATACATAATGATTAGTTACAAAAACTTAGCCGCAGCTTTAGTATTGACTGTAGGTATTTATTTAGACGCAGGTGCCCAGGTTACACAATCGCTTCAAATGGCTCCTGCAATGTCTGTAAATGTGAGTGCAAGCCGTTTACAGCGAGTCGACCAGGTTATTCAAAACAGCATCAATAAAAAGGAAATTGCCGGAGCTGTCGCCTTTATAGCGCGGGATGGCAAGATAGTGTATAATAAAGCCTTCGGTTATAGTGATGCAATTTCAAAACAACCCTTAAGTACCGATAATATTTTTCGTATCGCTTCTCAAACTAAGGCTATTACCAGCGTGGCTGTGATGATGCTTTTTGAGGAAGGTAAGTTTTTGCTTGATGATCCGATCTCTAAATACATTCCAGCATTCGCCAAACCGGTAGTCCTGGATCAGTTCAATGCTGCTGACAGTTCTTATACCACAGTGCCGGCCAAAAGGGAAGTAACAATAAGAGACTTACTAACTCATACATCGGGTATCGATTATTCAGTTATCGGCTCTGCCAATTACAAAGCAATTTACGGTAAGGCAGGCATCCCGGTAGGTTTCGAAAATGGGTCATTATCACTTAAAGATGCGATAGATAGATTAGGAAAACTTCCATTAGCGCACCAACCCGGCGAGAAATTTACCTATGGTTTAAATACAGATGTTTTAGGGCGCTTAGTAGAAGTTGCATCAGGAACATCCTTAGACAAATTTTTCCAGGAAAGAATTTTTAAGCTATTAGGTATGAATGATACTTATTTTTTCCTGCCAAAAGAAAAGCAATCCAGATTGGTCACTATCCATAAATATGACGATCAAAGTAATTTGATTCGTTACGAAAGAAACGGCAACATCACAGCCGACTATCCAACCCGCAACGGAACATACTTTTCTGGCGGAGCAGGATTAAGCACAACAATAGCCGATTATGCTGTGTTTTTACAAATGTTGTTAAATAAGGGAGTTTATAACGGTAAACGTTTGCTTGCAAGACACACCGTAGAAATGATGACTACCAATCAAATTGGCGATTTAAACCTACGCGGCGATAAATTCGGCCTCGGCTTCCAAATTACCAGCAAGCAATCGCAAGCCAAATTGGGCCAAACCGAAGGTTCATTCGCCTGGGGGGGATATTTCGGCACCACTTATTGGGTAGACCCTGTAGAAAAGCTAGTATGTTTAATCTACACTCAGCAGTCACCCTTAAAATCAGACTTACACGATAAATTCCGAGCAGCCGTTTACCAATCCCTAAACGACTAAAACTAAAAGGCAGAAGCGGTGAACTTCTGCCTTTTTAATTTATTTATCAGTATCCGTAGCAACCAATCCGGTAATTCTGCTACTCCAATCCTGCCAATCCAGCGCAAGACAAATTAGCCACCAACCCAGAAAATCCTGCCAATTCTATAATCCTGCAAATCCTGCCCAAAGACAACATTAAGCTATATAGCTCTCCAAAATCTTAAACCCGCCATCAGTCTCCAATGCCACATTCTTAACCGTAGCCGGAATCAAAATACTGTCACCCATTTTTACATTGAGCTCGCCGCCCTCATACTTTAAAGTATAAGCACCAGCCACACATACATGAATCACAAAAGAATCAAAAGCAGAATAATCCCGGGTAGTGCTTTCAGTAAACTCTAAAATGTTGGTTGTAAAATACTCGCAAGAAACAACCTGAACAGCCTCGTTTACTTTCTGATCATATGCAGACTTATATTCCGGATAAACATTATAGTCAATAGCCGCTAAAGCTTCCTCTGTATGTAACTCACGCTTATTGCCTTTATCATCAACACGGTCAAAATCGTAAATACGATAAGTAATATCCGAAGTTTGCTGGATTTCGGCAATTAGCAATCCCTTTCCAATAGTGTGTACACGGCCAGCAGGTAAGAAAAATACATCACCCGCGCTAACTTCCTCTTTATTTAAAATATCGTTAATTTTTCCGCCATTTAGTTTCTCCAGGTACGTTTTCTCATCAGTCTGTTGGTTAAAGCCAGAAATCAAAGTAGCTCCTTCATCTGCCTGAATCACATACCACATCTCGGTTTTACCGAAAGAATTGTGGCGTTCTTTAGCCAGTTTATCATCAGGATGAACCTGAATAGAAAGGTCATCATTCGCATCAATAAATTTAACCAATAGCGGAAACTCATTGCCGAAACGCTTATAAACAGCCTCGCCAACTAGTTCGGCTTTAAACTCCTCTAATAAAGATGCAAGGCTTTTGCCAGCTAAAGCGCCATTTTCAACAACAGAAACATCGCTTTTAACTCCCGAAATCTCCCAGGTTTCGCCGCAATTTGGCAACGGAGAAAAATCTTTGCCGAGGTACGAATTAATTTTTTCGCCACCCCATATTTTGTCTTTATAGATTGTTTTAAACTTTA
>Ga0307408_100002290_pt1 | contig 13623 bp, 10 predicted proteins | sample 322Cmetagenome_FD_202116 | JGI IMG/M metagenome (GOLD analysis project Ga0307408, IMG submission 202116) | Maize rhizosphere microbial communities from greenhouse at UC Davis, California, United States - 322HYB-C-3 | ecosystem: Host-associated > Plants > Roots > Rhizosphere > Soil | place...
AGCCTAATCTGCTGCGCCGTCGCCGCGCCGATGGGATGGCTGGTGGCGCGCACCGACATGCCGTGCGCCCGCATCGTGCGCTATCTCGTCACTGCCTCGTTCGTCACGCCGCCGTTCCTGGGCGCCTTCGCGTGGGTGATGCTGGCCGGCCCCAACGCGGGGCTGCTCAACGTGCTCTGGCGCGACCTCACCGGCGCAGCCGAGCCGCTCGTGAACATCTTCGGGATGACGGGCCTCGTGTTCGTCGTGACGACCTACACCTTCCCCTACGTCTACATCATGGTCGCGAACACGCTCGCCCTGATCGCCTCCGACCTCGAGGAGGCCGCCGCCATCCTGGGGGCGGGGCGGCTCACGGTCGCACGCACGGTGACGCTCCCGATGGTCGCGCCCGCCCTGGTGAGCGGCTTCATCCTGTCGGTGCTGCAGGCGCTCGCGCTGTTCGGCTCGCCGGCCATCCTGGCGCTGCCGGCCGGCTTCCACACGATCACGACGCAGATCTGGTCGCTGTTCCAGTACCCGCCGAAGATCGAGCAGGCGGCCGCGATCTCGCTCCCGCTGCTGCTGGCGACCGCGCTGCTCCTGCTCCTGCAGAAGCGCCTGCTCGGCCGGCGCGGCTACGCCGCCGTCGGCGGCAAGGGCGGGCAGCGGCGGCGGATCCCGCTCGGCGTGTGGCGCTGGCCGGCCCTGGCCGGCTGCCTGGCCGTGATGGCGTGCGCGATCTTCCTGCCCTACGGCATTCTCGCCAAGGCGGCCTTTTCCCGGGCGTGGGCGCAGCCGCTCACCTGGAGCAATCTCACCCTCGGCAACGTCACCTTCACGTTCTTCGAGTACAGCGCCACACAGTCGGCGATCGTGAATACCCTCGAGCTGGGGATCGCCACCGCCTCCATCGGCGCCGTGATGGTCGCGCTGCTCTCCTACGTCGCCAACCGCCGGCTGATCCTCGGCCACCAGGTCGTTGCGTTCCTCGCGCTGGCGCCCGTGGTGATCCCCGGCGTCGTGCTGGCCGTCGCGCTGTTCATCGCCTACACGCGCCCGCCGATGGTGCTCTACGGCACGCTGGCCATCCTGTTCATCGCGTACCTGACGAAGGAGATGCCGGTCGGCTACGCGCAGTCGGACGCGACGTTCCGCGGCATCCCGACCGAGCTGGAGGAAGCCGGCCGCATCCTGGGCGCCGGGCGCTTCCGCATCCTGCGCGACGTCACCGCGCCGCTGGCCCGCAGCGGGATCATCGCGGCCTGGTGCTTCATCTTCATCGGGGTCATCCGCGAGCTGTCCGCCTCCATCATCCTGTTCACGCCCGCCACCAAGGTGATGTCGGTCGTGATCTTCGACCTGAAGGAGGAGGGCCAGTTCGGCGCCATCGCGGTGCTGGGGCTCGTCATGCTGCTGCTCACCTTCGCGACGGTGGGGCTCGTGCAGGCGGTGCTGGGTCGCGACGTGCTCGGTGTGAAGGAGTGACGTGCCCGGCGTGAGCCTGCGCGGCCTCACCCGGCGCTACGGCGACGTCGCCGCGGTGACGGAGCTGTCGCTCGAGGTCCAGCCGGGCGAGCTGGTGGCGCTGCTCGGCCCGTCGGGCTGCGGCAAGACCACCACGCTCCGGCTGGTGGCGGGCTTTCTCACGCCCGAGGCCGGCGAGATCTGGGTGGGCGACCGGTGCCTGTCGTCGGCGCGGACGGTGGTGCCGCCCGAGCGCCGGCGCATGGCGATGATCTTCCAGAGCTATGCCCTCTGGCCGCACATGACGGTCGCCCAGAACGTCGCCTACGGCCTGCGGTTCAAGGCCGGGCTCGCCCGGGCCGACCGGGACCGGCGGGTGACCGAGATGCTGCGCGTCGTGCAGCTCGCCGGCTACGAGGGCCGCTACCCGGGCGAGCTGTCGGGCGGCCAGCAGCAGCGGGTGGCGGTGGCGCGCGCGCTGGTGGTGGAGCCCGAGATCCTGCTGCTCGACGAGCCGCTGTCCAACCTCGACGCCAACCTGCGCGAGGAGATGCGCTTCGAGATCCGCCGCCTGCACGAGGCGTTCGGGATCACGACCCTCTACGTCACCCATGACCAGGCGGAGGCGATGGTGATCTCGGACCGGATCGCGGTGCTCGAGCGCGGCCGCGTGGCGCAGGTGGGATCGGCCGACGAGGTGTTCCTGCGGCCGCGCACGCGCTTCGTGGCGGAGTTCATCGGCCGCACGAACCTCGTGGAGGCGGTGGCGGCCGGCCCGGACACGGTCGGCGTGGGGCCCGTGCGCCTGCGGCTCGCCACGGCCGGGCTGAAGGCGGGGGCGCCGGTGGCCGTCTCGATCCGCCCGCACGACATCGCGCTGGCCGCGCCAGACGAGCCGGCGCCGCCGGGCGTGAACGCGCTCAGGGGTATGGTGCAGCGCGCCAGCTTCCTGGGCGACGGCGTGGACTACCAGGTGAAGCTGGCGGACGCCGACGTGGTGCTCCGCGTGGCGGCGCCGGCCTCCCAGCGCCTGCGGACGGGCACGCTCGTGGCGTTGCGGATCGAGCCCGCCGCCTGTATCGCGGTGGGGCCGGCGGAGGAGCGCGCATGAGCCAGGGACGACGACCGCTCGACGGCATCCGCGTGCTGGAGCTGGCCCAGATCGTGGCCGGTCCCTTCTGCGGCACGCTGATGGCCGAGTTCGGGGCCGAGGTGATCAAGACCGAGATGCCCGGGCGCGGCGACGACCTGCGCCGCCTCGGCCCGATGGAGAACGGCTCGTCCTACTGGTTCGCCACCGACAACCGCAACAAGAAGGTGATGACGCTCGACCTGCACACGAAGGCGGGCCAGGACATCGTCCGGCGCCTCGTGCCCCGCTGTGACGTGGTGCTGGAGAACTTCCGTCCGGGCGTGCTGGAGGGCTGGGGCCTCGGCTGGGAGGACCTGCATGCGCTGAACCCGCGGCTGGTGATGGCGCGGATCACCGCCTTCGGCCAGACGGGGCCGCTGAAGCAGGGGCCGGGCTTCGCCGCCATCGCCTCCGCCTTCGGCGGCACCTGGTACCTGAACGGCCCGGCCGACCGGCCGCCGGCGCGCCCGACGCCGGTCTACCCCGACTACATGACGGGCCTCTTCACCGCCTTCGGCGTGATGGCCGCGCTCCGCCATCGCGACGCGACGGGCGAGGGGCAGTGGATCGACGCCGCGCTCTACGAGTCGGCCTTCCGCGTGCTCGAGTACACGACGAGCGCCTACGGGCGGAAGGGGCTGGTGCGCGAGCGTGGCAGCCTGCAGCACTCGGGCTGGCCGGGCGGCGCCTTCCGGACGCAGGACGGCCACTGGATCGTCTTCACCGCGCCCGCCCAGCACCTGTTCGAGCGCGTGTGCGTCATGCTCGGCCACCCCGAGCTGCCCAAGGACCCGCGCTTCGCCACCGCCGAGGAGCGGCCGAAGCACATCCCGCTGCTGCTGACGATGGTCGAGGCCTGGTTCGCCGCCCGCCCGGTCGAGGCGGTCATGGCCGCCCTCCACGCGCACGACATCCCGCACTCGCCGATCATGAGCATCGCCGACATCTTCGCCGACCCGCACTTCCGCGAGCGCCAGATGATCCTCGACGTCCCGGCCGAGGGGCTCGGCACGCTGGCCCAGCCGGGCGTCGTCCCCAAGCTGTCGCTCACCCCCGGGCGCGTCGATCACGCCGGCCCCGCCATGGGCCACGACACCGACGAGGTCCTGTCGGGACTGCTGGGGATGTCGGCCGAAGAGATCGCCCGCCTGCGCGCGGACCGCGTCGTGTAGCGTTCCCGACCGACCTGGGGAAAACTTTTCCCAGGGTCCGGGCTGCGCGCTTGTGGTCCGCCCGGCGCTTGCCGATAATCCGCGGGATGCGTTTGCGCTTCCACCTCGTCGCGCTCGTCCTCGTCGTGCTGGTGCCGATGATCGTCTTCGCCGCCGTCGTCATCGCGGGCTTCGGGGAGGCGCAGCGCTCCGCGGTCGAGCGCGGCGCGCTCGAGACGGCCCGCGCGCTGATGAACGCGGTGGACGAGAACTTGATCGGGTCCGTGCGGGCGCTGGAAGCGCTCGCCGCCGCCGAGAGCCTGCGGCGGGGCGACCTGGCGGCGTTCCACGCCGAGGCCCGGCGCATGCTGACGACGCAGGAGAGCTGGATGACGATCGCCCTCCTGACCCTCGATGGCCGGCAGGTCGTCAACACCCGGCGCCCGTTCGGCGCGGGGCTCCCCGAGGTCCACGAGCCGGCGAGCTTCGACGTGGTGGTCCGCAGCCGGCGGCCCGCCATCGGCGACCTCGTCTTCGGCAAGGTGCTCCAGGAATGGGTCCTCCCCGTCCGCGTGCCGGTGCTCAGGGAGGGCACTCTCGTGTACGTCCTCACGGCGGGCGTGCGACCGGCCTCGCTGGTGCCGACGCTGGCCCGACAGCGCATCTCGGAGGACTGGGTCATCGCCGTGTTCGACCGGGAGAAGCGAACCGTGGCGCGCACGCGCGGGTTCGAGCAGTACCTCGGCCGCCTGGTCTCCCCCGACTTCGTCGCGCTGCTCGATCGCGGAGGGGCCGAGGGCTACGCGGTGACACGCACCCAGGAGGGGGTGCCGGTCCAGACGGCCTTCGTGCGCTCCACCGTCACCGGCTGGGGCGTGGGGCTCGGCATCCCGGCGGCGACGGTCGCGGCGCCGCTGCGCCAGTCGCTGTTCGCGACGATCGCCGGCGGCGTGGTCGTCCTGGGGATCGCGCTGATCCTCGCGGCGGTGGTGGGCCGGCGGATCACGACGCCGATCGCCGCGCTCGCGGACTCGGCGCAGCAGCTCGGCGCCGGCGCCGTCCTGGCCCGCGGGACGCCGGCCGGCGTGCGCGAGGTCGAGGAGGTGCGGCGCGCGGTGCTGGACGCCGGCGCGCTGGTGCAGCAGCGCGCGGCGGAGGCGGAGAGCGCCAACCGGGCGAAGGACGAGTTCCTGGCGGTGCTCTCGCACGAGCTGCGCACGCCCCTGAACGCGATCTTCGGCTGGGCGCGGATGCTGCAGGGCGGCCAGCTCGGCGCCAGTGAGTCGACCCGTGCGCTCGATGTCATCGTCCGCCAGGCCAACACGCAGCTCCAGCTCATCGACGACCTGCTCGACGTCTCGCGCGTGACGAGCGGCAAGATGCGGCTCGAGGTGCACGCGCTCGACCTGCGCACCGTCATCGAGCAGGCGGTCGACGCGGTGCGACCCGCGGCCGACGCGCGCGACGTGCGGCTCAGCACCCGGCTCGCCCGGGTGGACTCCGTCAACGGTGACCCGACCCGGCTGCAGCAGGTGGTGTGGAACGTGCTGATGAACGCCGTGAAGTTCACGCCGGCCGGCGGCCACGTGCAGGTCGACCTGCGGCGGGCTGGCGCCGAGGTGGAGATCGTCGTGAGCGACACCGGGGCCGGCATCGCGCCCGAGGTGCTGCCGTTCGTGTTCGACCGCTTCCGGCAGGCCGACAGCTCGAGCACGCGGGCGCATACGGGGCTCGGCCTGGGGCTCGCGCTGGTGCGGCACCTGGTCGAGCTGCACGGTGGTACCGTTCGCGCGCACAGCGAGGGACTGGGCCGGGGCGCCACCTTCACGCTGGCGCTGCCGCTGGCGACCGGGGAGTCGGCCCCGGACCGCGCCGCCCGCGCGCCGGCGCTGGCCGCCTGGAACGGCATGCACGCGCGCGGCACACGGCTCGACGGCCTCCGGATCCTCATCGTGGACGACGACCGCGACGCGCTCGACCTCACCGGCACGGTGGTGGTCGGGGCCGGTGCCGAGGCGCGCACCTGCGCGTCCGCTCCGGAAGGGTTCGCGATGCTGCAGGCCTGGAAGCCGGACGTGCTGGTCTCCGACATCGAGATGCCGGGCGAGGACGGCTACTCGCTCATCCGCAGAGTCCGCGCGCTGCCGGCCGCCGAGGGCGGGACCATCCCGGCGGTGGCGCTCACGGCGTACGGGCGCGCCCAGGACCGCGCGCTCGCGCTGAACGCGGGCTACACCATGCACGTCCCCAAGCCGGTGGACCCCGGCGAGCTCACCACGATTCTCGCCAGCCTGGCCGCGCCGCAACCCGACCGGGCGTGAGGCCCGCCCGGGCTCAGGAGCCTGTCGGGATCGAGGTGCGCCACGGCTCCGCCGGGGCGTCCCGAGCGCTGGGGGTCCGGGGGCCCTGTCGAGGCCCCCAGTTCAACTAGGCGGCCAGGCGCTCTCGCACCGCGGCCGTGATCAGCTCGACCAGCTCGGGCGCGGTCAACGCGTCCAGCTCGACATCGTCCGGGTCGGCGAGGTCGTAGCCGACCACGATCGTTCGCAGGTGTCGTGCGCTCAGCGCCGCCAGCTGTCTGCGCAACAGGTCCTCGCCCTTGGCGTACACGGAGAACGGGTTCAGCACCGGCTGCGGCGCCGCCGCCTCCGCGGCGGCGATCTCGGCCGGCGCCGGGGCGTCGTAGACCGACGGCGTGGTCCGCTGCGTGACCACGGCCGGCGGCGGCGTCAGTGTCCGCTCCAGCGCGCCCGTCAGGTAGACGGGCGTGATTCCCGTCGCCCAGTACTCGAGCGCGGCGAGGCTCGGCTGCGTGGTCTCGCGCTGCGAGCGCAGGACGGCCGAGTCGTCGGCGGGCACGAACTCGAGCCAGCCCTCCCACGTGCCGTCGTCACGCTCGCGGCCACAGGCCTGCGCCACATAGACACGGTCGTCATCCACACGGAGGGGCGAGGCGCGGTAGACGAGGACGACGTGCGCCATGAGCGCGGTATGCAGCAAACGCGCTGCCAGCGAGAGGCGGCTGGCTGGTCGAGCGTCAGCCCCCGCTCGAGAGTGAGCGTCACGGGATGCTCGCGGTCCCGGCGTGGAAGCCCGGTGGCGGCTGCAGGTCGCGACGCTCGGCGAACAGCCGGCTCCAGGCGGCGCGGGCCACGCGATCGGCCTCGGCCACGAGAGCGGGCGCGTCCAGCGTGAGCACGCGGCGGTCACGCATGAGCCAGCGGCCGTCCACCATCACGCTCTCGACGTCGCCGCCCTGGCCGTTGTGCACGAAGTCCGAGACCACGCGCAGCGCCGGCGTCAGGTGCGGCGCGCGGAGGTCCACCACGATGAGATCGGCGCGGTTGCCGGGAGTCAGCCAGCCGCCGTCGGGGACACCGAGCGCGCGGTAGCCGTTGCGCGTGGCCCAGGTGAGGATCTCCTCCGGCGCCGGCCGGCGACCGTCCTGACGGCGCACGCGCTCCATGAAGAGTGCGGTGCGCATGACGTCCACCATGTCCTCGGCCATGTTGTCGGTGCCGAGCGCGATTCGACAGCCGTACGCCTCGAGGTCGGCGACGCGCGGGGAGAGGCCCCGGCGGGCGGCGATGGCCGAGTTGAAGGCGACGGCCGCCCCGGCGGCGCCCAGCCGGCGCTCCTCGTCGGGCGTCATGCAGCGGCAGTGCGCGGCGATCAGCCGGCTCGACAGGAACCCCTCGCGCGCGAGGTACTCCGTCGGCAGCACGCCGCGCTGCTCCTGGACCGCCGCGACCTCGCCCCAGATCTGGTTCAGGTGCACGGTCGCGAGGACCCCCAGCTCGTCCTGCAGCGCGCGGGCGCGTGCGAGCAACTCCGGCGAGGCCATGTCGGGCGCCCACACCGCCAGGCCGGTCCGCACCCGGCCGCCGGCGGCGCCGTCCCAGCGGCGATGCAGGGCGGCGATGCGCTCGAGCCCGGCCTCGCCGCGCGCGCGATCGACCTCGAACGGTCCCGGCTGCCCGATGGACGCCTTGCCCCGGTCCCAGGCACGCTCGCAGAGGAGCAGCCGCAGGCCGGTGTCGGCGAGCGCGCCCGCGTAGGCGTCGATCCCGCTGCCCTCCTGCAGCGCCAGCGTCGTGCCGCTGCGGATGGCCTCCAGCGCGCCGAGCAGGATCATGACGCGCTCCTCGTCGGGCGAGAGCGCCGGCGAGGGCAGCGGCGACAGGCCGCCGGTGAAGGGCGGCGTGTGCGAGGGCGAGAGGTCCTCGGCGATGCCGCGGTCGAGCACGCGCGAGAAGTGCGTGTGCGCGTTGGCCAGGCCGGGGAGGATGGCGCGCCCCCGCCCGCTCACGCGCTCGGCGTCCGGGTGCCGCGCGAGCACCTCGGCCGACGGGCCGAGCGCGGTGATGCGGCCGTCCGCGACCGCGACGGCGGCGTCGTAGTGGATCGTCCCCGCCTCGTCGGCGGTGACGATCGTGGCGTCGTGGATGACGGTGGCGGGAGCGCTGGTCACGCGGGCCGCCTGATGGCGGCGACCGGGGTCGGCAGCTCGTCGGGATCGACCGGGATCTCCACGATCGCCGGCTGTCCCGCGGCGAAGGCGGCCTTCAGCACATCACCGATCTGGTCGGGATGCTCGACGTGGAAGCCCGCGGCGCCGAACAGGCGCGCGTAATCGTCGTAGCGCGGGTTGCCGATGTCGCAGCCGATGTAGCGCCCGCCGAAGAACTCCCGCTGGTAGGCCTTCTCCGATCCCCAGCAGTTGTTGTTCATGACCAGGGTGACGACGTTGATGCGGTGGCGCACGGCCGTCTCGATCTCGTGCGCGTTCATGAGGAAGCCGCCGTCGCCGTGGACCGCGAGCACCGGCGCCTCGGGCCGGCCCAGCTTCGCCCCGAGCGCGACGGGGAACGCGAAGCCGAGGCCGCCGAGGTCGAGCGGCGTGAGGAAGGTGCGCGGCGTGGTGAAGTGCAGCCGGTCGTAGCCGTAGGCGGGCGCGGCTCCGGCGTCGAGCGCCACGATCGTGTCGGCGGGCAGCGCGCGGCGCAGCTCGGCGTAGACACGCTGGGGCTTGAGCGGCTGGGCGGTGAGTCCGGCCTCGGCGGCCAGGCGGGCCTGGCGCTGCGCGCGGAGCGCTTCCGCCTCCTGTCGCCACTCGGTCGGCGCCGGCTTGACGCCGTCGCGCCCGAGCGCCTCCAGCAACGCCTGGCAGGCCTGGCGGGCGTCGGCCTGGACGGCCACCGCGACCGGGTAGTACCGGCCGATATCGGCGGCGTGCACGTCGATCTGCACGATCGCCGTCCCCGGCTTGACGTAGCGGTCGTCGAAGTGGGTCGTGAAGTGGCCGAGCCGCGAGCCGACCACCAGCAGCAGGTCGGCGCGGCGGCAGGCGGCGGCCGCCTCCGGCGAGCCCGCCCGGCCCAGCGGGCCGACGTAGAGCGGATGCGCGTTGGGCACCGCGTCGTTGCGCCCGTAGGCCGTGATCATCGGGATCCCGTACTGCTCGCTCAGGCGCACGACCAGGTCGTTGGCCCCGGCCCAGTTCACGCCGCCGCCGACGAGGAGCAGCGGGCGCCGGGCGCGCCCGAGGAGCCGGGCGGCCTCGCGGATCGCCTCGGGGTGGGCGGGCAGCGCGTGGGTGGCCCGGTACTGCTCGGCGGCGAGCGTGGCGCCGGCCGGGACCGGTGCGCTCAGGACGTCGCGCGGGATCTCGACCAGGACGGGCCCACGCCGCCCGCTCATGGCCGTGCGCAGGGCCGCGCGGAGCGTCTCGCCGATGCGCTCGGGCTGGTTGACCTGCACCGCGAGCTTCGTCACCGGCCGGAACATGCCGACCAGGTCGTAGTCCTGGAACGCGTCGCGGCCCTGGTGGATGCGCTCGACGCCGCCGACCAGCGAGACGACCGGGGAGTGAGCCACGTGGGCGGCGGCGACCCCGGTGAGGAGATTGGTGGCCCCCGGACCGCTGGTCACCAGGCACACGCCCGGCTGCCCGGTCACGCGCGCCAGGCCGTCGGCCATGAACGCGGCCGCCTGCTCGTGGCGGACGTTGATGTACTCGACGCTCTTGTCGTCGTAGAGGGCGTCGAGCACGTCCAGGAACGTCGCGCCCACGATGCCGAAGATGTAGCGGACGCCCTCCGACTTGAGCAGGTCGACCACCACGTGGCCGCCGCTGCGCGCCGGCATCAGAACCAGCTCGCCTTGTCCACGACGTTGCGCAGCGGCTCGCCGGCCGTGAAGCGCCGGGCGTTGTCGATCAGGATCTCGAGCCGGCGGTCGTCGAGGTAGGGGCCGAAGCCGGCGCTGTGGGGCGTGATGAGCACGTTGGGCATCGTCCACAGCGGGTGGTCGGCCGGCAGCGGCTCCTGCTCGAACACGTCGAGCCCGGCCCCGGCGATCTCGCCGGCGTTCAGCGCCGCCACCAGGTCGTCCAGGCGCGTCGTCATCCCGCGCCCGATGTTGATGAAGAACGCCGTCCGCTTCATCCGCTGGAAGCGGGCGCGGTGCATGAAGCCCTCGGTCTCGGGCGTGTGCGGCACCGTGAGGATCACGAAGTCCGCCAGCGGCAGCCGCGAGTCGAGCGCGTCGGGGCCGTCGAGCTTGAGCACGCCCGGCGGCGCGTCGCGCCGGCGCGCGTCCACCCCCATGACGTGCATGCCGAAGGCGGCGGCAAGGCGGGCCGTCTCGGCGCCGATCCCGCCCACGCCGACGATCAGCGCCGTCGACTCGGGCAGGTGGACCACGCCGGTGTCGAGCGGCTCCCGCTTCCACTCGCGCCGCAGCTGCCGCGGGAAGTAGTAGTGCAGGCCCCGCGCGAAGGCCAGCACGAAGGCCATGATGTGGGCGGCGATGTGGTCGTTGAAGATCTCGCGGAAGTTGGTGACGACGACCGGGTGGGCGATCAGCTCCGGAGAGTAGTAGCCGGCCGGCGGGGCGATCTGCGGCGCCTGCAGCCAGCGCAAGTTGCCGGCCTTCCGGACCAGCGCCGGCGGCAGGCCGCCGAACGCGGCCTCCGCGCGCCCGAGCGCCGTGACGGCCTCGGCCTCCGTCTCGGCGACGACGACGTCCAGCGCCGGCACGGCGGCGGCCACGCGCGCGGCCCACGCGCGGGTGGTGGCGGTCTGCGGCGGAAGCATGACGAGGGTGGGCATCAGCAGGCCGTCGCGCCCTGCGCGTTCACGTACAGCGCGTAGAGCGACGTGCTGGCGGCCATGAACAGCCGGTTCCGCTTGGCGCCACCGAAGCAGAGGTTGGCGCAGCGCTCGGGCAGCAGCACGTGGCCGATCATCGTGCCCTCGGGATTGAAGATCGCCACCCCGTCGTGGGCCTCGCCGCCGCCCCAGCCGCACCAGAGGTTGCCGTCCGTGTCGCAGCGGATCCCGTCGGGGCTGGCCGGGCCGGCGTTCACGAAGACGCGCCCGTTGGTGAGGCGCGCGCCGTCCACGTCGAAGACCCGGATCTCGCGTGGCGTGGCGCCGCTGACGACGATATAGAGCCACCGCTCATCGGGCGAGAAGCAGAGCCCGTTGGGGCGGGGGATGTCGCCCGCGACCACCGTGGCCTGCCCCGTCTTGCCGTCCACCCGGTAGACGTTGGTGGACAGCTCCACCGGCGCCACGTGGCCTTCATAGTTGCTCAGGATGCCGAAGGGCGGGTCGGTGAACCAGACGGAGTCGTCGGACTTCACGACCACGTCGTTGGGCGAGTTCAGCGGCTTGCCGCCGAAGCCGTCGCAGACCACGGTGATGCTGCCGTCGTACTCGGTACGGGTGACGCGCCGGCTGTCGTGCTCGCAGGTCACCAGGCGGCCCTGGCGGTCGCGCGTGTTGCCGTTGGCGTAGTTCGACGGCGTGCGGAAGACCGTCACGCCGCCGGACTCCTCGTCCCACCGCATGATCCGGTTGTTGGGGATGTCGCTCCACAGCACGCAGCGCGCATCGCCGAACCAGGCCGGGCCCTCGGCCCAGCGGAAGCCGGTGGCGAGCCGCTCGACGCCGGCGTTGGCGATGCGGTACTTCGAGAAGCTCGGGTCCAGGACGTGGATCGCGGGATCGGGGTAGCGGGTCGGCGCGTCGCTCATGGGCCGGGAGTCTAGCACCGACCCGCCGCGAGGGTGGAGCGTGCGGCCGAGGGCGCCAACGAAGCCGATGGGCCTTTTTCATCAGCCTGCTAGCCGAGCAGCTTGAAGAGAGCCTCCTCGTGGCTCGCGCGGATGATCGAGAGCACGCCGTCGCTCGTGTAGCCCATCGTGCGCAGCAGCCGCTCGCTGGCCTCGGGATGCTTCTTAACTGCGTCGTAGTCGGCGCTGCTCAGCGCGCCCCGCCGGTTCAGCACGTGGTGCGGCAAGATCTCCATGCCGATGTCGGCCAGGAAGCCATTGACCGGCCCGGCCGAGCGCGGCGTCTGAAAACCGTCCGGGCCGTGGCGGGCGGCGCCGTCGGCCGGGGGCGGCGGTGACGGCGTGGTATCGTGCGAGCGCGCGAGGAGGAGGCCAGGCATGGCGACCGCGATGATCGAGTACGCGCAGGCGAGCGACGAGGTGCGGGCCGTCTACGACGACATCCTGGCCACGCGCAAGACGGACTACATCAACAACTTCTGGAAGGCGCTGGCCGCCCATCCGCCCACGCTGCGGCGCACGTGGGAGACGCTGAAGTCGATCATGGAGCCCGGCGCGCTCGACCCGCTCACCAAGGAGATGATCTACCTGGCGGTGAGCGTGACGAACGGCTGCGGCTACTGCACGGCGTCGCACACCGCCGCGGCGCGCGGCCGGGGCATGACCGACGAGATGCACGGCGAATTGATGGCGGTGGTGGGCATGGCCAACGAGACGAACCGGCTGGCCGACGGGTTCCGGGTCGAGGTCGACGAGCGCTACCGGTAGGCGTGGTATCGTGCGGGCGCTGTTCCACGGGAGGCTGACCATGCGAGTTCGACGGCCGGGAATCCTCGGCGGGCTGGGCGTGATCGTGCTCGCCGCCGGGCTGCTGGCGGGGAGCGGCGAGGCGCAGGCGCCGCGCAAGGGCGGGGTGCTGCGCGTCGGCATGATCGGCGAGCCGCCGACGCTCGACGGCCACGCGACGACGGCCGTCATCACGCGCGAGATCGGCATCAACATGTTCGAGGGGCTGTACGCGCTCGACGCCAAGTACCAGCCCGCCCCGCTCATCGCCGAGGGCCACGAGGTGCTGGACGGCGGCAAGCGCTACGCGATCCGCCTCCGCAAGGACGTGAAGTTCCACAACGGCAAGGCCCTGACCTCGGCCGACGTGGTGGCCTCGCTGCAGCGGTGGGGCGCCACCGCCAGCACCGGCAAGGCGGTCTTCAAGAACGTCGAGGCGGTGGAGGCCAAGGGCCCGCACGCGGTGGAGATCCGGCTCAAGGAGCCGTCGGGCAGCCTGCTCACCGTGCTGGCGCAGGTGGACAGCGCCGCGGTCGTCTATCCCAAGGAGATCCTCGACGCCACCGGCCCCGGCCAGCTGAAGGAGTTCGTCGGCACCGGGCCCTTCAAGTTCGTCGAGCACAAGCCCGACCGGCACATCAAGCTCGCGCGCTGGGACGGCTACGCGCCCCGGGCCGAGCCGCCGAGCGGGCTGGCCGGCCGCCGCACCGCGCACGTGGACGAGATCCTCTTCATGCCGGTGCCCGACTACGCGACACGACAGGCCGGGATGATCACCGGCGAGTACGACTACATCCAGCAGGTCAAGCCCGACCAGTACGACCGCGTGAAGGCGGCGGCCGGCGTGGAGCCGGTCGTGGTCAAGCCCTACGGCTGGGTGACGCTCGTCTTCAACCTCAAGGCCGGGCTGATGACGGACAAGCGGCTGCGCCAGGCGGCCCAGGCCGCCCTGGACGTCGAGCCGCTGATGCTGGCTGGCCTCGGCCACACGGACTTCTACCGGCTCGACCCGGGCCTGTTCTTCCAGG
>Ga0307408_100002291_pt1 | contig 13619 bp, 14 predicted proteins | sample 322Cmetagenome_FD_202116 | JGI IMG/M metagenome (GOLD analysis project Ga0307408, IMG submission 202116) | Maize rhizosphere microbial communities from greenhouse at UC Davis, California, United States - 322HYB-C-3 | ecosystem: Host-associated > Plants > Roots > Rhizosphere > Soil | place...
GTCCAGAGGGGGGTGTGGATAAGTGGGTGGGTCTTTGCCGGTGGCCTGGGTCGCTTGTTACGACCGGGTGACAAGCGGAGGGGATGTTTGAGCACGTGTCGTTCAATCGACACTTGTGTGAAACTTTGTCGCGAAAGATTGTTTCGTAGTGCCAATGCGTTGACAGCGCCTGGCCGCGTCGCTTATCTTCGACTCGCGGGTCGGCTGGTCAAGCTTGCCAGGGTACAGGCAGTATTGCGAAGCGATTTGGCGCGCGGTGGGACAGTGTCGACGGTAAAGAATTGTCGAAGGTTGTTGCTGAGAACACGGGGTTTGTCGCGGCCTGGAGGGGTGAGAGCCGGCCGCGGGTTGTGCGCGTATTACCTCGCCCGCCTGTTCAGCGGCCGCCTCCGCCCTGGTTGCACGGCGTGGCGTTGCCGCAGTTGCCGACGCTTGGCGATCTGGCTATGTGGCTGGAAGTTGAGCCGGACGAACTGGACTGGTTTGCCGATCGCTGGCGTGTGCCGGCGCAGAGTGCGGCGACACCGCTTCATCATTATTCTTACAAGGCGATCGAGAAGCGCGACGGTCGGTGTCGGATTATCGAAGTGCCTAAATCGCGTTTGCGGGCCTTGCAGAGGAAAGTGCTTCACGGTTTGCTCGATCGGGTTCCTGCTCACGATGCGGTGCATGGTTTTCGACGTGGGCGGAATACGGTGACGTTCGCGGCGCCTCATGCGGGTAAAGCGGTTGTGATTCGCTTTGATTTGATGGATTTCTTTGCGTCTGTGCATGCGGGGCGCGTTTACTCCGTGCTACGTGCTTTGGGTTAAAGGCGATCTTTGATCGGATCGTGTGGAACCTTGGTTCTTAATCGGCTGCCTAGGTATCGCTATCAGCGAGGTCGGCTTTCGATGGGTGGAGTCACCTCGGTTCGGAAAGAGGACCGTCAATAGCGATACACCGTGCCCACACTACCCTGTATCTTGCCCTTGCCGAGAAGCTCGTAGGACCTCGTTGGTAAATCGAGAGAGTCCGCCTCTGGCAGTTCCAGCACGGTCAGAATTCTCCTTGTGCGCACTGCATGAAGCAATTCACGCCCGTTCGCGCCAACCGCAACGAACAATGCCGCCGCAATCACGCATGGGAAAGCTACGGAAAGCAGCTCGACAAGATCCTCGCGTGCGGCCACAAAGTAAAAGCCTAGGCCGAGAAACAACAAAAGGAATAGAAAGATTCCGATGAACATATAGCGCATGCATTTGTAGATCATCTTTGGGCTGCTGCCGCAAGGCGGCAAGATCGCGACGACCCGCTCGTTGGAACTATTAACAGCCAACAAAGTGTCATTCCCTTCCACCGCTACGTCGACAGCATCGCCGTCCTCGAAACAGACGCCGCTGAGCCACCCTTTTAGCGTTCGCCCGCCCACGTCGAACTCTACCCAATATGCCTTGCCTTTAGCGATCGACATGCCGTAATTGACCGCCATGTTGCCTATAGCCAGTCCACCGTTGCCGCTAAGTGCAAGCAGGATTGGGGACAGCAGCGTGATTCTGCGCTCGAACTCCGCCGCCTTCGATTGGCGCTCCTCCACCGAGAATCGGAGGTTCGATACTTTTCCCCTAACCAAGCTTAGTCCCGCATTCATTTATCAAAGCCGCCGCTTGTCCCACCGGGGTTATCTGACGCTATCAATATCGAAAATAAAGAATGCCGATCATCCATCGCAACTAAGAGAGACCGACAGATGACTTTGTTCTTTGCATAGACAATTGTTTAGATTGCCTATGCAAATGCGTGCCGTAGGGCGCCACAGTTAATGCGACGGCGCACACAAAAAATCAAAGACTTACGCGAGGCCGCGCCAAAGACGTCTTGTCGGGTGCGACGGAGTTCCCGCGACTGGCCTACTTTCACGCCAAAGTAGTAGCGTTTGGGTGCGACCCTAATTAAGAACGGCTTCATCACCGGCCCGGGCCGGCCGGAATGCGGCTCGGGCCACGAAAACGAAAACCAGCGGCCGTGGAAAGCGGGAAGATCGTCTCGGGTGGGTCGCCGCCGCCCCGAGGCTCCGAACCTGATCCGCCCCGGGCATAACGGACCCGCCTGTGATATCAGCGTGGAGCGCCATCATGAAATCGGCCCGACTTTGCCTTGCCTGCGGCAATCCGTTTCATCCCCTTTTGCGGGTCCCCAATCAACGGTACTGCTCGGCCGCGGCTTGTCAGCGGGAACGCCGGCGCCGCTGGCAACGGCGGCGACTTCGCGTCGACGCCGACTACCGCGATAACCAGGCGCGGGCCCAATCGAACTGGCGTGCTCGTCACCCGGACTACTGGCGTCAATACCGCGCGACGCACCCGGCCTATCGGGAGCGCAATTGCGCGATGCAACGGGAGCGGAATGCGCGACGAAGTTCCAGTCCTGTTGCAAACATGGACGCGTCACCGCATTTACACCCGCTCGCATCAGGGTTCTACATACTGCGCCGTGCGGTCGAAACGGGCATTGCAAAGATGAACGCGTGCACCGTCCATATCGCCGTGCTGTCGACACCAAACGGGCCACCCATACGTGATTGCAAAGAGATGACGTGATCGACTTCCGCGCCACGCCTGCTACCTTTGCCTTGTACCCGCTCTGAATCAGACACCACCGCAGTTGCGACGCGGTTGCGTTTCGAAAGTGACGATCTGCGTGTCCGACACGATGCCGGATGCGCAAGCTCAGGGGAGCGAGGATTCGAAGCAGCGGGAGCAGGACCGTGTCACTCGACCACATAGGCGATACCGTCGTCGCGCAGGCCCCCTTGGTACGGGCGGCCGAATACGTTCGGATGTCGACGGAACACCAGCAGTACTCGACCGAGAACCAGCGCGACAGGATCCGGGAGTACGCCGTGCGGCGCGGCCTCGAAATCGTGCGCACCTACGCTGACGAGGGTAAAAGCGGTCTGCGTATCGACGGGCGGCAGGCGCTGCAGCAGCTGATCAGGGACGTTGAAAGCGGTCGCGCGGATTTTCAGGTGATCCTCGTCTATGACGTGAGTCGCTGGGGAAGATTCCAGGACGCGGATGAAAGTGCGTACTACGAGTATGTCTGCCGGCGTGTCGGCATCCAGGTCGCGTACTGCGCCGAACAGTTCGAAAACGACGGCTCGCCGGTTTCCACCATCGTGAAAGGAGTGAAGCGGGCAATGGCCGGCGAATACAGCCGGGAATTGTCGGCCAAGGTGTTTGCCGGCCAGTGCAGGCTGATCGAGCTCGGCTTCCGGCAGGGCGGACCGGCTGGCTACGGTTTACGCCGCGTCCTCATCGATCAGCACGGAATCATGAAAGGAGAACTTCAGCGAGGCGAACACAAGAGCCTGCAGACCGATCGGGTGATCCTTATGCCAGGGCCCGAGAGCGAAATCCGGACTATCAATCTCATCTACAACTGGTTTATCGACGGGTCATTAAATGAATATGAAATTGCGGCCCGGTTAAATGGAATGCGAGTTCGCACAAATCTCGATCGGGAATGGACGCGAGCGACTGTACGGGAGGTACTGACCAACGAGAAATACATCGGCAACAACGTCTACAACCGCGTGTCGTTCAAACTCAAGAAAATGCGCGTCGTCAATACACCGGACATGTGGATCCGGAAGGAAGGCGCGTTCCAGCCGATCGTACCAAGCGAAGTGTTTTACACTGCGCAGGGCATCATGCGGGCGCGCGCCCGGCGCTATTCGAATGAAGAGCTGATTCAGCGCCTGCGCAATCTGTACCGCGATCGCGGATTCCTGTCTGGTCTCGTTATCGACGAGACCGACGGCATGCCATCAAGCTCCGTGTACATGTACAGGTTCGGCAGTCTGATCCGCGCATACCAGACCGTGGGCTTCACACCCGGTCGCGACTACCGCTATCTCGAGACCAACCGCTTTCTCCGGCAACTGCACCCGGAAATCGTTGCGCAGACGGAGAAGAAGATCGCCGATCTCGGCGGCACGGTGCTGCGAGATCCAGCCACAGATATGCTCACCGTCAACCATGAGTTCACTGCCTGCCTCGTTCTCGCGCGTTGCCAGACACACGAAAATGGGCGGCATCGCTGGAAGGTCCGGTTTGACACGAGCCTGCTGCCGGACATTACGGTAGCCGTTAGGCTCGACCACGCGAATTCCGCGTCGCTCGATTATTACCTCCTGCCGCGCCTGGATTTCGGCCAGCCGCGCATCAGCCTCGCCGACCAGAACAGGATTGAGTTCGAGAGCTACCGTTTTGACACGCTTGATTATCTCTATGGCATGGCTGAGCGGGCTCGCCTCCGGAGGGTGGCATGAACCAGCAGCAACAGGCGGGCGAGGTGCGGATGATTCCGATCGACCAGATTGAGGTCATCAATCCTCGTGAGCGTAACAACCGCGTCTTCAACGAAATCGTCGGCAACATCAGGGCGATCGGCCTGAAAAAGCCGATCAAGGTTACGCCGCGTGCTACAGCGGATGGCATCGAGAAGTATCTGCTTGTGTGTGGCGAGGGTCGCCTGAAGGCTTTCCGTTCACTCGGCGAGACGACCATTCCGGCGATGGTTGTGAATGTCAGCGACGAAGACGCATTCATCATGAGTCTCGCGGAGAACATTGCGCGTCGTCAGTGCCGACCACTCGAACTCCTCGCCGGCATCCGGCAATTGCAGGAGCAGGGATATACGTCGAAGGTGATCGCGGAAAAAACGGGGCTCACGCAGTCATATGTCCAAGGCATCCTGATGCTACTGCATCATGGTGAAGAGCGCCTGGTCATAGCAGTGGAGAAGGGACGGATTCCACTCAACGCCGCACTGTCTATTGTCAGCGCCGGTGACGACGACACGGCAATGCAGGCTGCTCTGCAGGAAGCTTACGAATCCGGCAAGCTACGTGGCAAGCAATTGATGGATGCCCGCCGGATTATCGAGCGACGTAAAACGCTTGGGCGCTCCGCTGCCCGCAACATGTCGGGCAAGCTCGCGGATGTGACGACGTCGAGCCTGGTGCGAACCTACCAGCATGAAGTCGAACGCCAGAAGTCGATGGTGCGTAAGGCCGAATTTGCGCAGCAGCGGCTCATGTTTGTCGTGGGCGCCCTTCGGCAAATTTTTGCAGATGAAAACTTCGTCAATCTGCTACGCGCAGAGGGGCTGGCAACGTTGCCGAAATATCTTGCCGAGCGCGTCTGGTCGGGCGGGAGCGTCGCATGACAGGCGTAACTCTCGGTTTCATTCCCGAGCCTCTATCTGTTCCCTTAGTGTGCATCTTGCGCGTCGCGCAAGATGCCGGCGACGATCATCGATTCGCGCAAGTTCAAACAGATCAAGGCCTCGATCGAGGAGATCGGCCTGATTGAGCCACTGTCGGTTACTGCAGTACACCAGAGTACGGGGCAGCATGTGTTGCTTGATGGCCACCTGCGCCTCATTGCGATGCAGAAGCTCGGATTTGTCGAGGTATCGTGTCTGGTTGCAACCGACGACGAAAGCTACACGTACAACAATCGTGTCAATCGGCTTTCCACAATCCAGGAGCACTATATGATCCGGCGCGTCGTCGAGCGGGGCGTGTCGCCGGAGAGGCTGGCAAAGGCCCTCGCTATGGACGTGTCCATGATCCTCAAGAAGCTTTCGCTGCTGGACGGCATATGTCCTGAAGCCGCCGAACTTCTGGGAGATCGTCAGTTCTCAGTAGACCTCGCTCGCGCAATTCGAAAAATGAAACCAACGCGGCAGGTCGAATGTGTCGAACTGATGATAGCGGCGAACAACGTGACTGTGCCCTATGCCGAAGCGCTGCTCGTCGCAACACCTGCAACGCGACTGGTAGATGGAAAGAAGCCGCCAAAGCTAACCGGTGTGACGCCTGAACAGATGGCAAAGATGGAGCGGGAGATGAGCAATCTGCAGGGGCAATACAAACTTGTCGAGCAGACCTACGGACAGGATGTGCTGAACCTGGTGCTCGCAAAGGGATATCTCGCCAGACTCGTGGAGAATGACCTCGTAGCTCAATACCTGCGGCAACGTCAGCCAGACCTGCTGGCTGAGTTCGAAACGATTGTTGAGACGGTGTCGCTTGAACAGCAGCAATTCAGCGTTCTCACCTAGTCGGATGAGCGTGCGCGAGCCGGATCAAGGCAATCCATACTGCACAGCCTTCTTTTCATCCTTGAACGCACTGACCGCTTGCGCACCCAACCGGATCGGCGCAAAACACGCTGCCTCCACATAAGCCGTATCGAAGTAAAACTGCAGACTTCCATCTGTCCGTACGGCCAACGTAAACGCCTTCGACATCAGATACTCGTCATTAAACGTCGACGCATCGAGGCAATCAGGTTTCCCAGCATTAATCCGCTTGAACTCAGCCATCACGGGGACAACCGATGCCTTGGTCAGAAACAGGCTACCGCTATCGCGATGTCCTACTGCATACACCTCGTTCAGATCGAATCGCTTGCCATCCTTGATGCGATATGAAATACCGTACTGGTACGCATTAGGATGCGCGCCGTCGCACTGCGAACTTCCGGTCACTTCGAATCCCACGATGCTCTGAGTCTCAACCGTCTTCTTTATATCGGCATGATATTGCGCCGTTGCGCCCATGCCACTCGCGTTGTCTGCACATTCCTTCGCGTCCTTAAGAATGCCGGCGCGCAACGATCGTAACGAAGCGTCCAGCGGCGCTGTGTGCTGCTTCAGCGACGGTATCGCCGATGCGGACGCATTCATACCGTCGGCGTGCGCGACAGGAGTGAGCGAAGCGAGCACAACAGTCAGAGACGTGGCTATAAGGTTTCGACAATTCATGAGATGTCCGGTTTTCTGGCTGGGGATCAAGAACGTTGAGGAGTGTAGTCGACTTGCACCTGAGTGCTCGCGGTGGCCTGGCCCCAGGTCGGCGTCTGATGCGGATGAGTCACGATACGCTGTCGCGTGACAGTCACCGTACCGGTCGAGTCGGTGGCGGTCGTGTCGGAGCGATACCGGAAAATGAAGGCCGCATATTGCTGGCAATCGTTGTATCCGTTGCCCCCACCATTAATCAGAATCGACATTCTGCCCACCGACTCGGTCGAGATGCCGTCATCCGCTACCCGGTGAATGTTTGAGTGCCCCACATAGTGCTTCCAAACCCAGAAGAAGCCGGCGCTGTCGCAAGCATTAAAGGTATCAGTTGCGACGATATCAGCCGCCGCCTTTACCAGTACCGATTGAACTATCGTTTCACCGTCGTCAGCGAGGAACCACGGCACAACCATGTTCACCATCTGTGGCGAAAAACGCTGCCTATGGAGGCGCTGGAAAAGGAGGTCACCGACGATGTGGCCAAGGTCACGGTCTTCGTTCAGTTTCACAGATTTGCCAACTGGAAGCTCTTGCTCAAGTCGTGTTCGATGCTCGCCGGGATTGTCGGTGTTGCGTTCAGCGCCGACTCAATGTTTGAGCTTGGCGGGAAAGCCCTGCTGTCGAGATGGGCGGCTGTGCTTTCCCACTGTCCGCCAATTGAGGGGTTCAGGGTTCATCCGATGGCAACGGTCGGTTTCGCGCTAGCAGCGGCCGCGTGTGGGGTCTGGTGTATGTTGGCTCCAGGGCGACGATCACGGGAGACACGAGAAGGCTCGTAGGGACACTCCGTCCATGCGCTTGTGGGGTAAGGAGCCTAACTACGGAAACGTCTGAGCAAGGAACAGAGCTGCGCGACAGAGGTCGACGGGAGTCGCATTTTTACTTCTAGGCGAAAGCATCGCACTTCCGCGATTATGGACAATTGAAGGAGTTGGCTCTGATCCGAGAGAGCTAGACTTTTCGGTCAGGGCGCCATGGTGCTGCTACCGCTTGAGGCCGGCCGAATTAAAGCAAGGACCAGCGCGACCGCGCTCGCACCAAGAAATATCCAGCACATAGCCCAGGCAGCAGTTTCCACGGGATCGGAAATACCCATTGCGTGGCTGCCACCGACTCCGCCTGCCGACACACACAGCGCCAGCAAGCCCAAAAATGGCGCCGCTACCAGATATGCCAACGCGGAGAGCAGGAGCCGACGCCTCGAAAGGAAGGTCCAGATGTCCCGCGACTTGCGCCTCATGATCGCGATCTTGAGGGGGATGTAAATCAGCGAAGCAATACTGTATATCCACGCTGCAAGGAAACCGAGCGCGGCGAACTGGATATCCATAGCTAATCCAAAAGTAAGCGAATGCGAAAGCGATGCGGATTCTGGTTTCCAAGAAAGCATGGCTGACTCGGGCAGACGGTTCTGCGATGCGAATATCGCCGCACAGCTTCGAATTCTGCTTTTCCTCGCGCCCTGCCTAACACTGTGATGCCCAACCTAATTCATCGATGCAGCTTTTCACCGAGTGAAGTCTTGTGCCTCCCTGCAGCAGAAAACAGAGACCCAGCACGGAAGCTAGACAGACCAGTTTCTTGGCCATCAATATTCCTATCCCTTGTTCTCTTTGGTCTGCTTCTTACGCCTCATGCCCGCCCACCCCATGAAGCCGAGACTCAGGATGGGAAGAAGCCTCTCTGCAAGGCTGCGCCAAACCCCGCAGCCCGCGCAATTTTCTGGTCGAACTCTTCGTCTGCCTCGGTCTTCGGTCCCGTGATGTATTCAGCGACCTTCAGCGTCGCTTTTTCATCACCGGATCGATAGTCGGCGTAAGTCTCGCCATCCCGAAACTTCACGCCCTCAACCAGGCGATCAAAGGTGTCTTTCAATGCGGCCGCATGCTCCTTGCTATTGCCGTCCTCCAGTTCGATCTGCATCCCCACGTTATAGCGACGGCCGAACTTCACTGCGTTGAGGTAGCTCGTGCTCCGCATGGCGCTGCTGCCGATGACCGTGTCCTCGTATAGCCAGTCGAGTTCATGTCTGTTCGCATCCCATCTGGGAGCGCGAATCCAGTCGACCATATCATTTGACGAAAATCGCGCCGACGGGGGCGCATCTGGGGCCACGGGGTTGCTTCGGACTTGCATTGTGCTTGCCAGCTCTTCGGGATTCAGACTGACATAGTCCGTATCCACGTGACCGCTGTGCGAAAGGACTATCCTCATCGACCAGCTTCCATCTTCGGGCGCCAGGGCGGCGATGGGTGGGTCGTCTTCCTGAGCGCTTGCGGCATCGCCTGTATCGCTTGCACCGGTAGCGCGTTGATCAGCTTGCGCAGGAGGGGGCGGAAAATAGCGGAATCCTGCCGGGACAATCAGCGAAGCCACCTGTCCGAGTTGCACCGTCGCAGGCCCATGCTGCCAGGCCGGGTTGTTCCAGACCTCCAGCGGAATACTGGAGTCAAGCGGGGCCGAGGCCGGTGTCGCAGGAGCAGCTCCACTTGCGGCGACTGCTGCGTGAGCCTTTTTCTGGGACGCTTGTGCGCCAGTGCTGTCGGTCAAGGCCATAAACAGCAGCAGTACCGAGAGATAGGCAGTCTTTCTGGAAGGTAGTAATGTTTTCATATCTGTTCGGAAAGCCTTCTTTTTTATATGCCCGATATTTGCTGCAATGGCGCTCTACGATTAAAGCGGCCGAAATGACGATTATTCTTATAACCGAGCCGATGTCAACGCATTAGGCGAAAGGGCAGCTAGCCTATGCACTTTGAATCAATCGGCATCCTGAGCGCTTCTCAATCAAGAGCTATTCCTGCATCATGCCATTGCAGAGAAACCGGAGAACGAATGGAAATTTTGTTTGCCGCAGACGCGGCTGTCAAAGAAACAGTGCCTGCGGTGGTGTCACGCCATCGGCCGGCCGGAGTCCTGACCTGGGGACTCTTACACCAAATTGAGGCCGAGGTGCTGGCAGAAGTCGCTGCATCCGGCAAGCACAGCAGCCGGATCCTCGCGATGCTACGCGCGCCAGGGGCACTTGAGTATCCGAAAGACGACCGGGCGGTATCGTTCGACGATCACGATTTTGTGCCTCCTGTGTTTGGCGTGATCGAGCAGGCGTGGCGCCACGCCAACTGACGCGCGATGATCGCCAGCAGAATACAGTTTACGGTTGGCGCACCCTGCCATTGGGCAGGTATGGGCGACTATGTCCTTCTGCCACCCGACCAGAGCTACGAGGTGTCCCTGCGTTATGCAGGAGAGCCGCCCCAAGGCGACTCATATCACCTCATCGATATCGCCGGCCGACGTTTTCCCGGGTACGCGTGGGGCTCCATGTTCACCATCTCCGTCTGCTCGCGTTTCGTATCGTTCAGCTGGATGCAGGAAATGTTTGAGCGTCGGACGGTGGTCGCCGATGTCAGACGAAGCCGATACTGCGTGCTACCGCAATACATCTATGAGCCGCACTTCGCCGGCGAGACGGTTTTCGGCCAAACCACTCGTGATCGTGCCAGTGAAGGGTTCCGTCTCGACGATCTACAGGCATGGCACAGCTTCTGATCGACACGCCCGGTCTGTCACCTCATCCGGGATGCCTCTCCGCTACCAGTTGGCGGTCGTCAGCAGATCTTTGAGAAACCTGTTTTGAACTTTGCGGAGATCGAATACGCCTTGCTCGTATAAGGCGGGATACATTGTGCCGTCCGGACTCTTCTCCCATCTCGCACCGGCGTCGCGCTGCAATTCACAGAATCTTACCGCCGCGTCTTGAGCCGAGATGTAGTCATCGAGCATTCTCGCGTGTGGGTTGCGCCGTTTTCGAACCGGCCATCGTAATCTATCTGGCAAACAGGAGATTCGCCAAAAACTCGTTTAATAGAATTTACCGATATGCCGCATGCATATTAAGAGCGTGGAAATAAATACCGTTTGACACTGATTGATATTGGTTAGCTGGCTGGTTAGTCTGAAGTTTTGTAGAATCGCGCTGAGCGCGATGACTCAGTCAGCTAACAAGAAGAGGCGGTATGGGAGCACAGGACATAATCGGGGCAATAACTGGCGGACTCGTCCAAAGTGATCGCCTTCTGAAACTGGATAGCCCACTCGGCGATAATATTCTGCTGCCGCAGCGAGTTATCGGTTACTCGCGGATTGGCCGCCATTGCGAATTCACCGTCGATCTCGTTTCCACTGCCGGCGCGATAGAACTCAAAACGCTGATTGCTCAGCCAGTCACTTTGTGGATCCAACAGACTGACAAGTCGTATCTGCCTCATCATGGCTACGTCCACACGGCGCGACGTCTCGGATCGGAAAGCGGACTGACGAGCTACCAGATTGGTTTTGCGTCGTGGATGCATTTCCTGCGCTTTCGCAAAGACGCACGGATCTGGCAAGACAAATCCGCAGACCAGATTCTGACCGATGTCTTCACAATGCATCCCCAGGCGAAAGGAGCATTTCGTTTTGCTCTGAGCAAGCCGCTACCTTCGCGTTCGTTCTGCATGCAATACGAGGACGACTGGAATTTCACCCACCGGGTGCTGGAAAGCGAGGGCCTGTTCGGATACTTCGAACAGGCTAGCGACGGCAAGTCGCATACGCTCGTCGTCACTGACAACCTCGACTCATTTCAACCGCTCTCTCAGCAAACCGTCCAGTTCTATCGGGCTGGCACCAACAGCGAAACCGATGCGCTCGTGCAGTGGGCTGGCACACGAACGCTGCAAAGCACGACGCTCACGACACGCACCTTCGATTACAAGGTGCCGAGCTCGGCGGGCAATCCGAAAGGCACCAGCGTGCCAACCCTCACGACCCAAGGGAATCTACCGCAGCAAGCAGAGGTTTACGAATACACCGGCGCCTATACCTACGGCGAACAGGACCGCGGTGATCACCTGTCGAAGGTGAGAATGGAAGAGTGGGAGTCGCGTGCAAAGCGTTTCTTCGGTGCAGGCGGCGTGCGAAGCGCGGATGCCGGTCATTGGTTCCAACTGGACAATCACCCCGGGCACGGAACGGATAGTACCCAGAACCGGCAGTTCGCCATCATTGAGACCGCCTGGTTCGTTGAGAACAACCTGCCGGCATCCACTCAGGCTGCTGACTTCCCGCATAGTTTGAAGAGCGAACTGGCGGCGGCGAAATCGAACCATGCTCCCCATGACGGATTGAGGGTTACCCATAGCGACGGCAGCGAGGGCTTCTTCCTCGTCGAAATCGAGGCGCAGCGCAAGGTCGTGCCATATCGCAGCCCGCTTGAACATCACAAGCCGTCGATGCACCTACAGTCGGCGATCGTGGTTGGACCGGGCAGCGAGGAAGTCTATACAGACTCGTTGAACCGTATCAAGGTGCATTTCCATTGGGACCGGCTCAATGAGGGCGACGAAAAGGCATCATGCTGGGTGCGGGTCGCGATGTCCGATACAGGCGGTGGATACGGTGGCGTGCATGTCCCGAGAGTCGGCGAAGAGGTTCTGATCGATTGGGCAGGCGGCGATTGCGATAAGCCACTCGTCACCGGCCGCGTCTATAACGGCGGGAAGAGACCGGACTGGCATTCGAACGGCATTCTGTCAGGCTACAAGTCCAAAGAATATCAAGGCAGCGGCTACAACCAGATGGTGATGGATGATGCGACGGGACAGAACCGCATTCAGCTCTATAGCAGCAGCACAAATGCGCACCTGCATCTGGGATATCTCATCGACCAAAGCGGCAACACGAGAGGCAGCTATCTTGGCAGTGGGTTCGACCTGAAGTCGGATGCCTATGGCGCGCTTCGAGCCGATCGAGGGTTGTATGTTTCAACTCACCCTACCACGAATCAACCGCTCGACGCCCGCGCGGCCACCGATCAGCTGGTCAACTCGGAAAGCGTGATCGATGCGCTCTCCCAGGCGAGTGAAATCTCACAAGCGGAAAGCCTTAAGAGCGGTCACGAGGCGCTTAAGGCTTTCACTGGTGCTACCCAAAATAGCACCATAGGAGCGTCGACAAGCGGCGGTAACACGGCAGGCGGCGGCACAGGAAGTGCAAACACATTCAAGCGGCCCATCATGTTGATGGCGGCGCCGGCGGGCATCGCAATATCGACGCAGAAGTCAGCTCATATCACCGTCAACGAACACATCAATCTGGTCAGTGGGCAAAGCACACACGTTGCGACGGGCAAGTCGCTAGTTGCGAGCATCACACAGAAGCTGAGCCTGTTCGCGCAAAGCGCCGGCATGAAGCTGTTCGCGGCGAAGGGGAAAGTTGAAGTACAGGCGCATGCCGACGATGTCGAGTTGACCGCGCAGAAGTCTGTGCGCCTCATCTCAGCGACCGAATCCATTAAGGTGGCCGCACAGCAAGAGATCCTGTTCACATCCGCGGGGGCCTACATTCGCATGAAGGACGGCAACATCGAAATTCATGCGCCGGGGAAGATCGATATCAAGGGTGCGCAACACTCGTTCAGCGGTCCGGCGCGAATGGATGTGAATAACCCCGCGTTCAAGGATATGCCGACGCAGCGGTTGATGCTGAACACCGTTGCTTCGCCGTCTGCGACCAGTGTCGTGCCTGCGGGGATGCCTTATAAGTTGTTTGCGGACGGGGCGCTGGTGAAACAGGGTGTAATCGATCGCACTGGGCAGGTATCGATCGATCACCACGTGACGACGCAAAAATACACGCTTGAAATGGCCAATGGCGTCAAGCATGAGATTCCGGTGCCCGGGGAATATCGAGGCGATGCGGCAAACGGCGCGCTGGCGAAT
>Ga0307408_100002293_pt1 | contig 13617 bp, 8 predicted proteins | sample 322Cmetagenome_FD_202116 | JGI IMG/M metagenome (GOLD analysis project Ga0307408, IMG submission 202116) | Maize rhizosphere microbial communities from greenhouse at UC Davis, California, United States - 322HYB-C-3 | ecosystem: Host-associated > Plants > Roots > Rhizosphere > Soil | place: USA...
TGCACCTGACCGCGATTACTTAGTTGTTCAGAGTGGCGGAAAAATGTACTGCGGCTATGAGAACTTCGTGACTCATATCCGCATGCTGGCTCCGATGCTCGAGGATGCACAGTTCTTCGTCGCTGATGAGGAAGACTACATTGACGAGTTCCTGGTCGTTGATGGTGAATTGCGTTACGAACGCGTGCACCAGGGATCTTCTCCGTATCTCGAGGAATATCTCTCTTCGCGGCGAATACCTGCATTCCAGTCGGAAGATCTTGCTGGGTACAAATGGGAGCTCAATACGGTTGGCCAGTCGGGAGGTGCAGTCTACCGGCTTCATGGCAAGCCGGGTGTTCCAGATTTGTTTTTGAAGTATGGTAAAGGTTTGCTTGCCGACGACGTAATGGATGAAATGGTACGGCTGCGCTGGCTGGGAACACATGTACCCATGCCAGGGATCGTGCATTTCGTACGGACTACCAACGAGGCATGGTTGCTGATGACGGCGGTGCCAGGGAAGACTGCTTACCAGATGATGGCGTCATCCTCGGATCTCCGAGTCGCTGTCGTGGACGCCATTGCGTTGTTCCTGTGCCGGATACATGCAATTCCAATTGGCGAATGTCCTTACTCCAGCAATCATGAACATCGCCTGCTTCGTGCACGAGCACGTATCGACGCGGATTTGGTGGACGAGGACGATTTTGATGATGATCGCGAGGGCTGGACTGCCGAAAAAGTCTGGGATGCAATGCAAGGGCTGCTGCCCCTGGGGTCGGATCCGGTGGTCACCCATGGCGATTATTCGCTGGACAATCTACTTATCCATGATGGAGAAGTCGCGGGGTGTATTGATGCCGGGCGAGTTGGTATCGCTGATCGATATCAAGATCTGGCGATAGCCTGGAATTGCCTCAGTGAGTTTGGTGCATCCCTTCAGGAGCGATTCCTGGTGAAGTACGGTGTCTATGAACTGGACCGAAGAAAATTACAGTTCTATCTGATGTTGGATGAACTTTTCTAAACGAACCAGTGAAATGATCAACCCGGCGCAGGGCTCGGCAATTTGCCGGGGTGCTGGCATCGGAAGACTGAAGTGGCAAATTTGGGGGCAGGTCTGGCGACGACAAAATGGCGGATTGCCAGACCTGACCCCGACTTTTAATGCGCTAGCAGGTTGAGGATGCCGTCCAGGCCGACGAAGTTGAGGGCAACGTTGGCTTGTTCTCGCACCACGGGTTTGGCGCGGAAGGCAACCGACAGGCCTGAGATGCTCATCATCTTCAAATCGTTGGCACCGTCGCCCATGACGATGGCTTGCTCGGGCAAGATGCCAATGGCGGCGCAGACGTGCTCCACGGTGTTGCGCTTGACGGTGGCGTCGACGATTTCGCCGATGACTTTGCCGGTCAGCTTGCCGTCCACAATTTCCAGCTCGTTGGCGCGGGTGAAGTCGAGGCCGAGGCGGGTTTTCAGGCGTTCGGTGAAGAAGGTGAAGCCGCCCGATACCAGCAGGGTTTTCAGGCCGGCGGCCTGCACCGCTTTCAGCATCTCCTCGGCGCCCATCGACAGGCGCAGGCGTTCTTCGTAGACGCGTTCCAGGGCCGAGGCTTCAAGGCCTTCCAGCAGCGCGACGCGGCGCTTCAGGCTTTCGGAGAAATCCAGTTCGCCGCGCATGGCAGCTTCGGTGATCTCCGCCACCTGCGGCTTCAGGCCCTGCATGTCGGCGATTTCGTCGATGCATTCGATGGTGATCAGGGTCGAATCCATATCCATCGCCACCAGCTTGAATTCGTCCAGGCGGCGCACGCCCATCATGTAGGTGGCGTCGAGCTGGGCGGCCTGGGCTGCGATCTCGATGGTCTGGCGCAGGGCGGGCGTGAAGCTGATGCCTTCGCAGCGCACGGCGTTGCCGGAAACGGCCACCACGTTCTTCGGTGCGGTCAGGGCGGCAATGCGCTGCAGGCGGGCGGCGCAGTCGCCGACGCCTTGCAGCACAAGGTTCATGGTCATGTCGTTGTTCATGTCAATTGTTTGATGGCGGTCTTGATCTGGTTCACGCGGGCCGCCAGGTCGGGCATATTCGCTGTGATCTTGAGCTTGTCCTGTCCATTCAGCTTGATGTGGCGCTGGTTCTGGATCAGGTGGATGATGCGCATCGGGTCGATCGGCGGCTTGGGCATGAACTGCAGGTTCACCGCTTCGGTGTGGGCATCGATCTTGACGATGCCGACGGTCTTGGCGGCGATGCGCAGGCGGTGGGTTTCCACCAGGGCTTTGGCGGAATCGGGCAGTTTGCCGAAGCGGTCGATCAGCTCCTCTTGCAGGTCGTCGATTGCGTTCTGGGTTTCGCAATTGGCCAGGCGTTTGTAGATCGACAGGCGCTCGTGCACGTCGCCGCAGAAGTCCGCTGGTAGCAGGGCTGGCGTGTGCAGGTTGATTTCGGTGGTGGTGGCCAGCGGAGCGGCCAGGTCGGGTTCCTTGCCGGCTTTGAGCGCGCGCACGGCTTCATTCAGCATGTCGGTGTAGAGCTGGAAGCCGACCTCCAGCATCTCGCCGGACTGGTTTTCGCCCAGCACTTCGCCGGCGCCGCGGATTTCAAGGTCGTGCATCGCGAGATAGAAGCCGGAGCCCAGTTCTTCCATCTGCTGGATGGCGTCCAGGCGGCGCTGGGCCTGCTTGGTCAAGCCCTGCACGTCGGTCACCAGCAGGTAGGCATAGGCCTGGTGGTGCGAACGGCCGACGCGGCCGCGCAACTGGTGCAGCTGCGCCAGGCCGAACTTGTCGGCGCGGTGCATGATGATGGTGTTCGCGGTCGGCACGTCGATGCCGGTTTCGATAATCGTGGTGCACAGCAGGATGTTGTAGCGCTGCGCAACGAAGTCGCGCATCACTTTTTCCAGGTCGCGCTCGTGCATTTGGCCGTGGGCGACGGCGATGCGCGCTTCCGGCAGCATTTCGGTCAGCTTGGCCAGGCGGTTCTGGATGGTTTCGACTTCGTTGTGCAGGAAGTAGACCTGGCCGCCGCGCTTCAGTTCACGCAGCACGGCTTCGCGGATGATGGAGTCGTTTTCGCTGCGCACGAAGGTCTTGATGGCCAGGCGCTTCTGCGGCGCGGTGGCGATCACGGAGAAGTCGCGCAGGCCTTCCAGCGCCATGCCGAGGGTGCGCGGGATCGGCGTGGCAGTCAGGGTCAGCACGTCGACTTCGGCGCGCAGGGACTTCAGCGCTTCCTTCTGGCGCACGCCGAAACGGTGTTCTTCGTCGATGATGACCAGGCCCAGGCGGTCGAACTTGACGTCGTCCGACAGCAGCTTGTGGGTGCCGATCACGATGTCCAGCGTGCCGTCCTGCATGCCCTTGATGGCGTTGGCGATTTCCTTGCCGGTGCGGAAGCGCGACATTTCGGCGATGCGCACCGGCCAGTCGGCAAAGCGGTCGGCGAAGGTCTGCGCGTGCTGTTCGGCCAGCAGGGTGGTTGGCGCCAGGATGGCGACCTGCTTGCCGCCCATGACGGCGATGAAGGCTGCGCGCAGGGCGACTTCGGTCTTGCCGAAGCCGACGTCGCCGCACACCAGACGGTCCATTGGCTTGCCGGAGGTCATGTCCTTGATCACGTTGCCGATCGCGGCTGCCTGGTCCGGCGTTTCGTCGAAGCCGAAGCTGTCGGCGAAGCGTTCGTAGTCGTGCGAGGAGTACTCGAAGGAGTGGCCCTGGCGCGCAGCGCGTCGGGCGTACAGGTTGAGCAATTCCGCGGCGGTGTCGCGCACCTGTTCGGCGGCCTTGCGCTTTGCTTTGTCCCATTGGCCAGAGCCCAGGGTGTGCAGCGGTGCGTCGTCCGGCGATGCGCCGGAGTAGCGCGAGATGACGTGCAACTGCGACACCGGCACGTACAGCTTGCTCTCCTTGGCATATTCCAGGTGCAGGAACTCGGTCTCGCCTTCGCCGAGGTCCATGCTGACCAGCCCCATGTAGCGGCCGATGCCGTGGTTGATGTGCACCACCGGGTCGCCGATCTTGAGTTCGGACAGGTCGCGCACCATCGATTCGACCTGCGTGACGGCTTCCTGCTTCTTGCGGCCGACGCGGCGGCCGGAGCCGGCATACAGTTCGGTTTCGGTGATGAAGGCCAGGCCGTCATCCAGTTCGAAGCCTGCGTGGAGCGGGGAAACGCCCAGCACGAGCCTGGCGTCGCTGGACTGGAAACCGTCAAAGCCTTCGACCAGGGCCGGCGACAGGTCGAACTCGGCGAAGTACTGCTGCAGGGTTTCGCGGCGGCCGTTGGTTTCGGCGCAGATCATCACGCGGCGGCCGGCTCGCATCAGGTAGGCGCGCAGGTTGGTCAGCGGGTCGTCCAGGTGGCGGTTGACCGCGATATTCGGGATCGGCGCCGACAGTTCGGACGATGGCAGCGACATGTCGCGCGAGACGGCGATGCGCGGGTGCGGCTTGGCCAGCACGAAGAACTGTTCGTCGCCGAGGAAGATGTCCTGCGGCGGCAGGATCGGGCGCTCGCGGTCGGCCCTCAGGAACTTGTAGCGCGATTCGGTGTCGGCCCAGAAGCGCTTGATGGCGGCATCGATGTCGCCAACCATGGCGACGCTGGCTTCTGCGGGCAGGTAGTCGAAGAAGGTCGCGGTCTCGTCGAAGAACAGCGGCAGGTAGTATTCGATGCCGGCGGAGGCAATGCCGCTGCTGATGTCCTTGTAGACCACGGCGCGCGACGGGTCGCCTTCGAACGTTTCGCGCCAGCGGCTGCGGAAGGCGGTGCGCGAGGCTTCGTCCATCGGGAATTCGCGGCCTGGCAGCAGGCGCACTTCCTTGACTGGGTACAGCGAGCGCTGGGTGTCGGCGTCGAAGGTGCGTATGGTTTCGATGGTGTCGCCGAACAGGTCCAGGCGGTACGGCAGGGCCGAACCCATCGGGAACAGGTCGATCAGGCCGCCGCGCACGGAATATTCGCCGGGCGACATCACCTGGCTGACGTGGGTGTAGCCGGCCAGCGTCAGTTGCGATTTCAGCTTGGCTTCGTCCAGCGATTCGCCCTGCTTGAAGAAGAAGGTGTAGGCGGCCAGGAAGGAGGGCGGCGCCATGCGCACCAGCGCGGTCGTGGCCGGGATGATGGCGACATCGCATTGGCCGGTCTGGATCTCATGCAGGGTCGCCAGGCGCTCGGAAACCAGGTCCTGGTGCGGCGAGAACGCGTCGTAGGGCAGCGTTTCCCAGTCGGGCAGCAGGTGGCAGCGCAGGCCGTCGTTGGCAAACCAGGGAATTTCGGCCAGCAGGCGCTGGCCGTCGCTGGCCTGGGCCACTACCACGGCCAGCATCTGGCCGCGTGCTTTCAATTCGAGTGCGGTTTGCGCCAGCGCGTAGGCGTCACCGGAGCCGAACAGGTTGGGCAACGCGAAACGGTTGCCCGGCTTGGGAAGTGCTTTTTTGAAGTCGAAAGGCATGCAAACGTGGCGCTAACTGGAAGACACTAATATGCTGGCCCCACATTATAGTGCAAGCACCTATTCGTAGGCGCCCAAGCGCTTTTGCTCAAATGATGTAAAAAGATTATCGCGCAGCTGCTGGATTGCCGCCGGGCTTCCCGCCAAACCGGCACTTGCCGAACGGTAGGCGGCGATCCGGCGCAGCCAGTCGGCCTGCTCACGGTCGAGCTGGGCCAGCCGGCTGGCGGCTTGCAGGTCGAATGCCGCTGCGCGCAGGCGGTACAGCTCATCTTCGCTGGCGCCGCCTTTGCGGGCAGCTTCGACCTGCTGTTCGACGGACAGCACCCGCTGCGGTGTTGTCCGTTCCTCCTGCAATGCGGGCGGCAGCTTGCGGTCAAGGTCGGCCAGGCGTTGCAGGCGCTGGGCCGGTGACAGGGTCTTGTCGTCCACCACTTCCAGGCGGGCGATGGCATCCTGGTCGCGCGCGTCGGTGTCGCCGAACAGGCCGGCGGCTTCGGTGGGGCTGAAATAGCGCTTGCGCAGCTCCTGCATGGCCAGCAGGCGGTTGCGGGCCGCTGCGGCGAACGAGGTGGCGGAAGCCGGCGGACCCTGCGCTCGCTCGGCCTCGGCCAGCGCGCGCTTGTAGGCCAGGTACTGACCCAAAAGCCGCTTTGCTTCCGCAGCGGCGGCCGGTGCCAGGCGCCGCTCCAGTTCCCGCTCGATGCCGGCGCGGATTACGGGCAAATCGGCTTCTCCCAACGCCGACAGGTAGTAGTCGAACAGATGGCGCAATTCCGCGTCGACCTTCAGCGCGGCGCCGGCGGCGGCTTCCGGCAGGCCATCGGGCCGGGTGCCGGCCATCGAGGGCACGAAGGGCGGCGGCGTTGCGGCGGCCGCTTTCGACGCCGGCCGCGCGCCGGCTGCGGCGGCTGGCACCGGCGGCGCGCCGATGCCGTCCGCCCAGAGTGCGAGCGCGCCGGCTGCCGCCAGGGCGCAGGCCGCCAGTCCCGCCCGCACCCGGGCGTTCACAGGCCCATTCCCTGCAGGCGGTTGGCGTGCTGGCGGAACAGCGTCACCGGGCTGGTTTCGAACAGGTGCGTGATGCCGACCATCTGGTTGACCTCGTCGAGATGGTTCATCCAGTAGTCGTCGCGGATGACGCGGCCGAGGTGGGAGGAGCAGCTTGCGACCAGGCCATCGTTCTTCGCGCCGCCGAAGGCGATGGCGGTGACGGCGAGGAAGGGATCGGCCGGGTCGAAGATATTGGTGTAAGGCGTGGCGCCGCTCCAGGAGAAGTAATACACGCCATTGGCCTGCTGGGCGCCTTCGCCGCAGGCAGTCGTCGGCAGGCCGGCGGGATGGCGGGCGTTGAACGTTGCGGTGCCGGCGGTGCTGAGCGACTGGGCCGCGGCGTAGGCGTCCTGCGGCAGCGAGGAACTGCCGGAAATCAGGCCGAGCAGGCCGCCCAGTGCGTTGCCGACGCGGTAGACCAGGTCCGGCGCGGCGCCGACCAGCAGGTCCGCCACCCGGGAGCCCTTGTTGACGCCGCCAATGCTGGTCACCGAGGCCACCAGGTCTGGCCGCACCGAGGCGACATAGCGCGAGGTCGGTCCGCCATGGCTATGACCGATCAGGTTGACCTTTTCCGCACCGGTGGCGGCAAGTATCTGGCGCACCTGGAACAGCAGCTGTTCGCCGCGCACCTCGGTGCTGTTGGCCGCTGAAACCGAGGTCACATAGACCTGCGCCCCGCCGCTGCGCAGCGCGCCGGGAATTCCGTAGAAGTATTCAAGAGGGCCGAGGCTGTCGAAGCCGAACAGGCCATGGACCAGGACGATGGGGTAGCGGGTTTGGGTGTAGCCGGTGGCGGAAGCGGGGAGCGTGGTGATGGCGATGAACAGGACCGAGAGCAGCTGCCAGACGAACTTCTTCATAAAGCCTCCTGTGCTGATTGGTTGCGGGAGAGTCCAATCTAGCACCGGCAATGCGTGACGCGACAAGATCACTGAATTAGCACGGTGGGTTCTTTCAGTGCTAAAGCACTTTGTTGCATGAATGGCGCGTTTGGGCAGGATTCCATTGTTGCGCGGAAACGAGCCAGGCCCGGCCTCAGGCTGGGCAGTGCAGCAGGATGGCCGTGATGTTATCGCGACTGCCGTCCTGTTTGGCTTTTTCAACCAGCGCCGCGCAGGTTTCGGGCAGGTTATCCGGAGCGGCGTGCGCCAGCAGGGCGGCCAGGTCTTCCGTCGTTGATGCGCCGTACAAGCCGTCGCTGCACAACAGGTAGACGTCGCCTGGCGCCAGCCTGTGCGTGAACACGTCAGGACGCACTTCCTCGCCTGGCCCGATCGCCTGCAGCAGCAGGTTGCGCGGTGGCAGGATACCTTTCATGCCGGCCTCCAGCGCCTGCTGGTACAGCGTCTGGTCGTGGGTGAGCTGGACCAGCTGCCCGTCGCGGTAGCGATAGATACGGCTGTCCCCGACGTGGAAGACGAATGACGGCCCATCGGCATGCGGCTGCCACATGCCGGTCAGGGTGGTGCCCATGCCGTAGCCATCGGCCAGTCCGGCGGCCGCGTTGTTGCGGAACAGGGTGCTGTTGGCGAACAGGACCGCTTCATGCAATTGGCGCAGCGCCTCGGTATCGCTGCCCGGTGCATGCTGGGCGCGCAGGTGCTTCCAGACCAGCAGCAAGGCTTCGGTACTGGCGATGTCGCCGCCCACGTGCCCGCCCATGCCGTCGGCGACGGCCACCAGGTTCAATTCCGGCAGCAGCAGCAGGTTGTCCTGGTTGCTGGGGCGTACCGTGCCGACGTCAGTCAATCCGTAGGCCAGGCCCATGGTCATCTGCTGCAATACTGGCGGCGACAGCGGGATCATTTGATTTGCTCCGCAAACTGCAGCACGCGGGCCGGCGGCATCATGCCGAGCTGGCGTGCCACGTCCATGTTGACGAGGTAAGAATACGTGCCCGGCGTTTCGACCGAAAGCGCGGCGGGCCTGACGCGATGGTACAGGATCCGGGCCACCTTATGTGCGGTCAGGCGTCCGACGTTCCTGTAGCCTGCCACCAGGCCAAACAGGGCGCTGCCGTCGCGCAGCGCCACTTCGGCGGCGGAAAACACCGGCAAGCCGAGCGCCAGCGCGGTTTCCGTGACCAGGATGCGCTGGGAGGCGATGAAGCTGTCAGGACCGATGTAAATCAGCTGCGCCTTCTGTGCCGCCAACTCCTGCAGCATTTCGGGAATCGCACCGGCGCGCGGCAGCCCCTGCTCGTCCAGCGGCACCGGATGGGCCGTGAACGCGGCGCCGACGCGTCCGGCCTCGAGGCGCATTTCGCGCATGGCGACTCTCGCATTCACTTCGTTCGGATTGAAAATCGCGCCAATGCGGTCGAAACGGCGGTAGCTGCGGATGGCGTTCATTTGCTGGCGCGCCGGCACCACATGGCTGACACCCGTGAGGTTGCGCTGGGAACCGGCGAGGCTTTGCACCAGGCCCGCTGCAATCGGCGCGGAAACCATGGTAAATACGATGGGAATGTCAAACTCCCTGGCTGCCACGGCCAGGCTGACCGGCGTGCCCCAGGTGTAGATCAGGTCTGCCCGCCAGGCACGGGCCTCGTCCAGCAGGGCCGGCACGCGGCCGGCGTCCATGTCCACGCTGCGCACCATGAATTGCGCTTGCAGGCGCCTGTCCCTGAACCATTGGTGGAAGCCGGCTTCAACGTCGGTTTCGCCGCGGAACAGTATCATGTAGACGCGCGGAATTTGCGGGCTGGCGCCGAGTGCGCCGGCGGCGGGCGCGAGGGCGGCCAGCGGCGCGAGCACTGCGGCCGTGCCGAGCAGGCGCCGGCGGCGGAACGAGGGAGCCCGTTGGCCCGGCATGATCAGGTTCCTGCAGGGGCTTGCTGCTGCGGGACCAGCTGCAGCGGCGGCTGGCTTGGCGGCGCCGGTTGTGCCGGCGCCGCCGGGGGAACTGGCGGCTGCTGCGTTCCGTCCGCCGGCACCGGCTCTTCGCCTTCTGCCGGAATGTCGCCCATGTCGATCGCCAGCACGGTCGGGTCGTCGGCATATTCCTCCAGCAGCCAGTCGCCGTTCAGCTGCACCACGCCTTCCGGTGCCGGGCGATCGACCGGCGGATGTTTCGGCAGCGCGGAGCGCATATAGTCCATCCAGATCGGCAGCGACAGCGTGGCGCCGAATTCGCGGCCGCCGAGCGACTTCGGATCGTCGTAACCCATCCAGGCCACGGCCACCACGCCGCCGCCATAACCGGCGAACCAGCCGTCGAAGGAATCGCTGGTGGTGCCGGTCTTGCCCGCCAGGTCAGGGCGGCCAAGGCGGCCGGCGGCGGCGCCGGTGCCGCTGCGGGCGACGTCGCGCATCATGCTGTCCATGATGAAGACGTTGCGCTCGTCCAGCACGCGCTCGCCGGCAGTGGCAGGCGCCGGCGGCTGGATGTCCATGATGGGCACGCCCTTGGAATCGGTCACGCGCGAGATCAGGTAAGGCGTGGCCTTGTAGCCGCCGTTGGCAAACACCGCATAGGCGCCGGCCAGCTGCAGCGGCGTGACGGCGCCGGTGCCCAGCGCCATGGTGAAGTTTTTCGGGTGGCGCGACAGGTCAAAGCCAAAGCGCGACAGGTAGGCATGGGTGTCATCCAGGCCGGCGGCGCGCAGGATGCGCACCGAAGGCACGTTCTTCGACGCGGCCAGCGAGCGGCGCATGCTGACCTGTCCGTCGAACTTGCCGTCGTCGTTCTGCGGGCGCCATGGCTGGCCAATCGAGCTGCCCGGCAGTTCCAGCGGTTCGTCGGCGATCACCGTGCCGGGGCCGAATCCTTTGGCCACCGCGGCGGAGTAGACGAAAGGCTTGATCGAAGAACCGGGCTGGCGCCAGGCCTGCGTCACGTGGTTGAACTTTTGCAGGCCGTAGTCGAAGCCGCCCACCATGGCCTGGTAGGCGCCGGTGTTGGCGTCCAGTGCCACGAAGGCGGCAGCCACCTGCGGCACCTGGGTGATGACCCAGCCTTTCTTTTCGGTCTGCATGACGCGGATCACGGCGCCAGGGCGGATCGCGGAAGCCGGCCTGGCCTTGCTCGACAGCGCGGCCGCAGCCAGTTTCAGGCCGTCGCCGCTGATCGTCAGCACGTCGCCGTCCGAAGTCTCGGCCTTGACCTGGGTAGGGCTGGACTCCAGTACCACCGCCGGAATCAGGCCATCGCTGACGATGCGCTTGCCCAGTACTTCGTCGATGGCATCGCCGCGTTCTTCTTCGTCGGCCGGCAGCTCGATATAGGTTTCAGGGCCGCGGTAGCCGTGGCGCTGGTCGTAGGCCACCACGTTGCGGCGCACCGAGTCGTAGGCCGCTTCCTGGTCGCGCGACTGGATGGTGGTGTAGACGTTGATGCCCTTGGTGTAGCTCTCTTCCTTGAACTGCGCGAACACGGCCTGGCGCGCCAGTTCGGCCACGTACTCTGCGTGGACGTCGAATTCATGGCCGCGATGGTTGACGTGCAGCTGCTCCTTCTTCGCCTTTTCGTACTGCGCCTCGGTGATGTAGTCGAGTTCGAACATGCGGCGCAACACCACCTGCTGGCGCGAGCGCGCCTTCTTCGGATTGACGGCAGGATTGTTGCGCGACGGGTTTTGCGGCAGGCCCGCCAGCATCGCCGTTTCGGCAATCGACAGTTCCTTCAGCGATTTGCCGAAGTAAGCCTGGGCGGCGCTGGCGAAGCCGTAGGAGCGCTGGCCCAGGTAGATATTGTTCATGTACAGCTCGAGGATCTTGTCCTTGTCCAGCGCATCCTCGATGCGGTAGGCCAGCATCGCCTCGGCGATCTTGCGGGTGACGAACTTGTCCTTGCTGAGGTAGAAGTCGCGTGCCACCTGCATGGTGATGGTCGAGCCGCCCTGGCGGAAGCTGCCGCGCAGGTTGGCGCGGGCAGCGCCCAGCACGCGCACCCAGTCAATGCCGCCGTGCTCATAGAAACGCGAATCTTCAATCGCCAGCACGGCTTTTTTCATCAGGTCCGGCACGTCGGCGATTGGCGTGAAGTCGCGGTGTTCCTCGCCGAACTCGCCGATCAGCACCTTGTCCGCGGTGTAAATGCGCAGCGGGATCTTGGGACGGTAATCGGTCACTGCTTCCAGGGTCGGCAGGTTGGGGCGGATCACGAAGGCTGCATAACAGGCCAGGGCGATGCCCCCGGCCAGGCCGGCGAGTCCTGCGCCGATGCTGGCGCGGATGATGTTACGGCGGTTCAGCCAGGAAGGACGATTGATCAAATCAGCTCTCTCGGTTGCTAAGTCGGGGCATTATAGACTACGCGAAGGTTGCTACTTGGTTGCTATTTATGCCATAGTCCTAGGTGTTTCAGTCTAAAAGGATTTACGTGTTCCGTCCCTACATACCCGACGAGGCGCGGCTGCCGGAGATGACGTTCCGCGCCCTGGTCCTCGGAACCTTGCTGGGCATGGTGTTTGGCGCTTCTTCGCTGTACCTGGTGCTCAAAGTCGGCCTGACCGTCAGCGCTTCGATCCCGGTGGCGGTCATTGCGATCACTTTCTTCGGCCTGGCCAAAAAGCTGGGCGGCAAGGATGCCAGCATCCTGGAGAACAGCATTGCGCAGACAGCCGGTTCGGCCGGCGAATCGATCGCCTTCGGCCTGGGCGTGACCATGCCGGCGATCCTGATCCTTGGCTTTGAACTGGAAATCTGGCGCGTGATGCTGGTGGGCGTGCTGGGCGGCTTGCTGGGCATCCTGATGATGATCCCGATGCGCCGCACCATGATCGTGGACCAGCACCAGGAGCTGAAGTTCCCTGAGGGGACGGCATGTGCGGAAGTGTTGAAGGCCGCCGCCAGCGATACCTCGCGCCAGGCGGCGGGCGAGCCGGTGCAGGGCGAGTCGGAGGCGGCACGCGATGCGCGGCGCCGCGCGCGGCTGATCTTTGGCGGCTTTGGCATCGGGCTGCTGTACAAGGCGCTGAACGTCTCGCTCAAGGGGTGGAAAGATACGCCGGAAGTCGTGCTGGGCGCGCCGCTGAAGGGCGGTTCAATCGGTGCCGAAGTGTCGCCGGAACTGCTGGGCGTGGGCTACATCATCGGGCCGCGCATCGCCCTGACCATGACGGCGGGCGGCGTGCTGTCCTACCTGTTGCTGATCCCGATGATCAAGTTCTTCGGCGACCCGCTGGCCACGATCCTGGCGCCTGGCACCATGCTGATTTCCGAGATGGCGCCCGACGATGTGCGCGGCGCTTACATCCTGTATATCGGCGCCGGCGCGGTGGCGGCGGGCGGCCTGATTGCGCTGCTGCGTGCAATGCCGATGATCTGGCGCAGCCTGGCGGCCGGCTTGTCGGGCGTGGGCAAGGGCAGCAAGGCCGACGCGACGCGACGCACCGAGCAGGACATCCCGATGAAGTGGGTGGTGCTGGGATGCCTGGGACTGATCGCGGTGATCACGGCGTCCGCGCCGCTGCACATGAATTTGCTGGGCGCCTTGCTGATCCTGGTGTTCGGCTTCCTGTTCTCCACGGTGTCGTCGCGCCTGACCGGCGAGATCGGCTCGTCCTCCAATCCCACTTCCGGCATGGCGGTGGCAACGCTGCTGTTCACCTGCCTGATTTTCCTGATGGTCGGCTGGACCGGGGGCCAGTATTACGTGACGGCGCTGTCGGTCGGCGCGATCGTCTGCATCGCTTCGGCCAACGCCGGCACCGTCTCGCAGGACCTGAAGACCGGCTTCCTGGTCGGCTCGACGCCGCGCCTGCAACAGTACGCCATGCTGGTTGGTTCGCTGGCGTCGGCCCTCCTGCTTGGCCCGATCCTGCTGCAACTGAATAATTCCAGCACGGTCTACGTGCCGGCCGCCCAGGTTGCGCCAGGGCTGGCAACCGATGCTTCGCGCCTGACTGCCACCGCGCGCCTGGATGGCCCGCAAGCGGCCAGCGACAGCGCCACCTACAAGGTCTGGCAAAAGCCGGACGCGCATGGCGGGCCGGAAGGCAAATACCTGGTCGCGCCGGACGGCAAGGCAGTCTGGTTCGTCGATCCCGGGATCAACGGCACGCACAACAAGCGCCCGGACGGCACCGAGGTGCGCAAGTACGACGCGCCGAAGGCGGTGCTGGTGTCTTACATCATCAAGGGCATCCTTGACCAGCAGTTGCCGTGGACCTTGGTGATGC
>Ga0307408_100002294_pt1 | contig 13616 bp, 7 predicted proteins | sample 322Cmetagenome_FD_202116 | JGI IMG/M metagenome (GOLD analysis project Ga0307408, IMG submission 202116) | Maize rhizosphere microbial communities from greenhouse at UC Davis, California, United States - 322HYB-C-3 | ecosystem: Host-associated > Plants > Roots > Rhizosphere > Soil | place: USA...
ACATGGCCAGGCACAAATACAGGCTTAATTTTGTTTGAATCATAAAACACCATTCATTATTGGTTATTTGTAAACATCTGAAGTGCACTGAACACTTAGGCGTGTTATCACGACATAAACCTTCCATTGCATTAGTTGTATTCATGCGCGCACACACAAACCCACAACGAGAATGCGGCTGGGGCCATCCACGGCGAATCAATATGATTTAGAAAAGGAAGGCAGCTTAGGTATCTCAAGCAGGATGATTTAATAGCACTAACAAATTCTTGTTATTTTTTTTAGAAGTTTTGTTAGTTGAAAGGCTTGTTAACTGACTGTGAGGGGCTAATTACCAGGAGGACTTGCGTTATAAACTCCTCCCGGTAAAAGACTCTTTTAGAGGGCCGTGCGGTTGCCTAGCGATTACCAGTTTGCTTGATTAAACCCAAGCGATAAGGCAAATCCGTGTAGGTCACGTTGGAGTTTGGATCTACACCCTGATAAAGAAACTGCATATTGCAAGGATTAATCGTGAGTGTTTCGTCGTAACCGGAGCGAATCATTTCGCCATGGCTGATATCCCTGGTCCACTTCTCCCCTTCAAAACTCACGTTAGCCTCGCCGGCAAAAGGAGCTGATTGGCTATCCGCCAAGGGAATCCAGGGACCATCCAAACTGGTTGCTGTCCAAGACCTAAAGTAGCGAGGGCCGTAGGCCTCTACCAACAGCAAATAAAGGTCTTTGCCTTCTACCTTATAAACATTGCTTGCCTCGAATAATTTTCCCACCTCGTCTGACATGACAATTTCATAGCCAGAGAAATTAGGGAAATTATCGATAGGTGTTTTTGAGCGGTAGAGATTGCCATCATCGCCAGAGAAAAATAAATGGCAATTGGCATCATCACAAATCACCCAGTAATCCAAACCGATATTCAAGCCGTTAGCCAATAACGGTTGTGGAGTTGTCCAAGTGTCCGGATTGCTTATATCTGTATTAGTAGAATATTTGGCGCCCCATTGATAAATGAGGTACCACTTGTTGTGAGGACGAAAGAAGAATACCTGCGGGGCAACAGCATTGCCGGTAGGTTTATCTTCCAGCGATATTTGCGTAGCAGAGCCAGCGTTGGAAAAATCGCTAAAATTCAAATAAACCGACCCCCAACCTTTGCTACTGATATCAAACACAGTTGCAAAAACATGGTATTTGTTATCGTAAAAAACGATGGTTGGATCTTTAATGGAAATATGGTCAGCGGATTGGGGCTGAATCAAGGGCCCGGAAGAAACCCAGGAAAACTCACTTGGTAAATCACAGTTTGCTGTAAGAGACTTGCTGGAGACACTGGAGGAAGATTTACTCGTCGCATTGCTCGATACAGTGCCAACCGCTCCTGAACCTAAAGAGCTTGAGGAACTTGTAAAACTGGCGCCCCCACCTTCCCCACACCCACTTAAAAATGAGGCTATTGATATGAGTACACAGGCACTCGGCTTAATAAAAGAACAATAACAAGACAAGGATTTTTTTGGAAATGAATGTTTAATATTCACTAGATATCTCTCACTTAACAACATATAAAATAAGGCTCCCCATGATTTAAATGAGAAGCCAATATTTACTACGACCTCAATAATTATTGTTTTAACAAGAAAACTCTTGAAACAAAAAAAGTAAAAAGGAGTATTAGAAAATATATACCAACGGAACCCCCGCCCGATTTTGATGTAGACGCAGGAGCGGTACTTGAATGAGATGACGAGCTGGAAGAGCTGAGAGGAGTACTCGCTGCAGAGCTGGATGAACTTGTCTCAGCAAGGCTCGAAACAGCGCTGGATGAACTGGTCGCGTCCACGCTGGAGGACGAACTGCTGCTGATGTCTACCGATGAAGAGCTTGAATTATCATTAGAACCATCGGTTACCAATTTGCCATAAATAATTCCCCTGCCCGCTGTGCTCATGTACACAGTACCAAAGGTATTCATATCGCCCAGTATAAAATTACCATTGCCGGGGCCACCAAATTGGTGAGTTGAATCATTAATTCTCACCCAACTGGTTCCACCATCAATGGAGCGGAATATGCCGGAAACGTTATTAATAGTTCCCCAAATATAAATCGTGGGAAAATTATTATCCGGAGCAGCCTTTCCAAAACCCACTGCCTGCGCAGCACTGACACCGTTAACGATTGTGAAATTCGCACCAGAATCTGAAGACTTTGCCAATCCATTATTTCCCAGCGCTACCCACACGCCGCCCTCAATGCCGGGAACTGCCCGAATAATTTTGGAACCGTTTGACGATGGGAGGGTTCCCATTTGCTGGAACGATACACCAGCATTCATGCTGACCATCATTTTATTGCCATTGAGTGCATAGAGTTTTTGACTGTTGACAGTATCTGCAACAACTCTGGCGTGAGTCATAGATAAGCCTTGAACCGCAGTCCAGGTTTGCCCCCAATCTTTAGTGTAATAACTCGATAATATTTCCTTGTTATCCGTCGTAGATCCCGGGCTATAAATCAGGGTTTCGCCATCGGCAGTGAGTGTGGCGTGACCGCGAATACCGTTTGAAAAATTTATTTGGGTCCAGGTTGCAGCCGTATCGGTGGAGTAATACAAAGAATTCCCCACACGAACCATTAAGCGTGGATCATTAAATGCAAAAGTAATACTGGATGAAGTTCCCATGCCTGGCTTATGAATCGGCGCATACTGGGCTACATCGGTGTGGACAAAACCATCGTAATCACCAATCACCGAAACCGCTGGGCCACCAGTTATGCTTACCAAATCCAGCGGCACAGTTTCCTCAATACCTTTCACCCAAAACGACCAAACAATTGGTGATGCATCAACATCCTGCGCTTTAAAAATACCGTTGCCCGAGGTGACATAAACATTTTTAGTATCAAACGGATCAAACTCCAAGGAGCCCGCCCAGTGAATAGAATGGCCAGCAACCCAATCAACGCCTTGGGTGTCGAGTGAAACCCCATTGGCAATTAAATTCGTCCAATTTTTCCCACCATCGCGAGTAGAAAATATTTGATCGCCCCAAGCGCTACGGCCATCCATTTCATATTGGAACATATAGGTATTACAACTGGAAACGATAATGTGGTCAGCATCATTTGGATCTACCGTGATGCCACCAAACGCGCGGGAGAAATTCGCAGGTGTGATATTGGTCCAGGTATTCGCGGCCGGAGAATATTTCCAAACTTGCCCCTGATCCATAGGTTCAGGCTGGGAATTGTTCCCGTGGGGGCCGGCACCATTAGCATAGGTAATTAACAAGTCCCCGCGCTTATCAAAAATGGCACGCTGAGGCATCAACCCGGCGGGGCCTCCACTGATGGCAGTGAATGTTTGGCCTGCATCGGTGGAACGGTAAAAATTAGCACCCACTGAAGGGAAGCGGGAAACACCAACAAATATATTTTTTGCTGCACTGCCTTGCTCAGTGAAACTGTCCAGCACAACAAAACTGATCCCGTTCTCATTAGGCGTAGTAGTAAGGTTCAAGCCACTTAACCTGGACCAGGTAATGCCCGCATCAGTAGATTTAAATAAACCATTCCAACGAGTACCGGTATAAAGGATGTTGCTATCAATAGGATCGACAACCAATTTTTCGCCGGTTTGCCTTCCCATTCCATTTCCATGGGCCTTGAATTGGTTGGAGATATCAATAACTTGAAAAGTATTTCCATAATCATTGGATTTTAATATCGCGGACTTGCCGCCATTAAAATAGGAAATACCCACGAGCATATAGAGCTTCGCGGAGTCCTTAGGGTCCAGTGCAAGGGATTCAACACCAAGGTAGCCAACCTGATCTTGCGAAACCCAATCTGTTAAAGCTATCCAACGCGATTGGGTTTTATCCCAACGATAAGCGCCACCTACATCGGTACGCGCGTAAAACAAGCCCTGCTCTGTTTTACTGGGAATTACGGCATTGACAAAGCCACCACCGCCCATAGAAACCGCATCCCACTGATAGTTATCGGCGTGACTGTAGGCGATAAAAGTGCAGATGGCCAATATCGATATTGAAGAGACTAGTCGCTGTAGCATTTTCATTATTAGTATCCTTGGATTCAGTAACGCAAATCGTTTTTGGAAATACAGAACATCCAGAAGAAAAAGCAGATGTAGTCAGCAAGCAAAATCATAGATACCTATCCGAACTACACCTGATAAAACAGCTTCCCTGCGAAGGGGAGAAAATCGTTCCAGTCGCTTACGCAGTAAACGACATTAGGATGCTACCTCACTGAAACCAACCGGAATTAAAAACAAGTAAAAATAACTACAACTAAAAATTATTATTAGAATTTTTCTAAAACTTGTTACTAAAAAAATGGCCTACTGGATATTTCCGGCAGGCCCAAACAGTCAAACATAGGGGTTATTGTTAATATTCGGATTTACGCAAATTTTTAAAAGCTTATTTTTAAGCTTGATCCAAAAGGCGTAGGTAATTTTTCTGGCAGGATTACCAATAAATGATCACTCTCCTGACGCCACTCAAGCTTCTTATTGTACCCAAGCATGCGAACATCCTTAATTTTCTTATCCAGTAGTTTGCTGCTCGTGCCCAAAGAAAGGATTTTTATTTGTCCAGAAGGTTCTGCAAGAGTGGTTGCATAAAGCACATTGTTTTTGGTGGTAAAACGAATATCTTGGGCCGTATAGTTATCTTCCTCTTTAAAATGCCCAGCAGCGGCAGCTGTTGGCCCTTCACCGTAGATCTTCCAAGGCCTGGTTGCATAAATTGCCTCACCGTTAACCTTAATCCAAGCCGCCATTTCTTTGAGTAAAAGTTGCGATTCAGGCGGCAAACTTCCATCCGGATACTGAACAATATTGAGCAACAAGTTTCCGTTTTTACTAACGATATCTGTGAGCATATGGATGACTTGGGCACTGCTCTTGTAGCCATGATTATCGTTGTAGTACCAATCTCCATTCGAGGTATCTGTCTGCCATGGATAGGGACTAATTCCTTCCATAACACCACGCTCTATATCCTGAACGCCGGCTTTTAAAATAAATTCTCCCGAGCCTATATTTTTATGGTTGTAGACAGCCTCCAAGCGACCACCGTTCTTTTTTATGTTTTTATTATAATAATCGGCGACAAGCGAGCGCCCTACTTCACCGAAAGGAATTCCCCCGTCGGTATAGAGCAAATCCGGATTATATTGATCAATAAGATCGGTAACCCTTAACAGCCAGTTCTTTTGTGATTCAGGATTATCGGTATACCAAGTTCTGGAATCGCGATAAGGCTTGTCTTTACCAGAGTGGTACAAATCAGCGTACTCAGGGTTCTCGCCGTCATAACCTACACCATTCAAAGGCCAGAATTGATCGTAACCGTGGCTAGGCGCAAACCAACTGTAGCTGGCACCCAAGTGCTCTGACACACCAAAATGCAAGCCCTGTTTTTTTGCCGCCTTTTTCCAGTCACCCACTATGTCCCGTTTAGGACCCATATTCACCGAATTCCATTTGTGGTGTTTGGAGTTCCATAAATCAAAATTGTCGTGATGCACCGCCATGCTGACAAAATATTTTGCGCCAGCTTCTTTATAAAGCTTCATCAAAGCATCGGGTTCAAATTTCTCGGCTTTCCAGAGCGGAATTATGTCTTTGTAGCCAACCTTGGATGGGTGGCCGTAATTTTTAACATGATGGTCGTACTGAGGCGTACCGGGGACATACATAAAGCGTGCATACCAATCACCAATCCGAGGAACCGCCTGAGGCCCCCAATGCGACCAAATACCCAGCTTGGCATCTTTAAACCATAACGGCGTTTCATATTTCTCCAGAGTGTCAGGCGTAAATGCCACAGCAGAAGGAAGTTTATGGTCATTAGCGACACTCGTTGATGCACAAAGAACCGTGGAAACTAATGCCAAGGTGGTTATTAATCTATTTTTCATGGAAAACCCCAAACTACAAACGGCGATACAAACGGCTAATAGGAATCATCTGCTGCTGCACAGCGAATGACGCAATCATCGAATCAATCGCCGACTTTAATGCAATTAATATTAAAATTTAAACGAAAACAGCAGAATTTTTTTGAAAAATTTTATTTTGTTATTTTTATTAGATCTATTGTTATTAAAAAAAGACAAAACATACGTTAATCAACAAAATATTTTTTGTGCCGATGGCTTACGTCTATTACTGGATAAATAATGGAGGGAGTTTATAACCGTCACGGCCTACAGAGGTAGGCCAGACGATGAAAGATAAGGAGATCAGAATATAAACAATGCAGCTAATTTTCTTTCGCAGCTTTTCCCCTGACTTCTTTAGGGGTTGAACCAAACTGCTCTTTAAATAGCTTATTGAAATACGAGATATTTTTAAAACCGACTAAATAGGCAATTTCAGTGATGTGTGCATCCGGTTTTTCAGCCAGTAACCTTGATGCCTCAACCAACCTCAGTTTGTTAATGTGATTGGTAAAAGTAGTTCCATATTCCGCCTTCAAAATATCATTTACTTTGGTGCGACTCACTCCTGCCGCCTTGGTAACAGACTCAATATCAATCTCCGGGTTAGCAAAATTTTTAGCGATATATTCAAAAATAGCTTGTTTATCACGCTCTCTTGCCGGGTTAAAATCAAGTGGTTCATATTGCAACTGCGGTGAGATTTCCTGTTCCAACGGTTTGGGCTTTAATTGTGATCTTATGATCCAAGCGCCACTCAGCACCCATATTGCAAGCATGACTAAAGTAAAATTTAGTAATATCCCCTCTTTTCTGCCGACAAAAGATATCCCTGAAACATAAAGATTGGATTCTATATCCACAGGACTCTCATAAGCTGCCTCAAGGTAAATTCGAATGACTTTCCTCAAGTCATAGGCTTTTTCAGATGCCTTAAAACCAAACCTATGCAACCACCATACTTGAACCTCCAGCGAGTCGAGGTTAATTTCAACTTCACTCCATTCACTATCGCAATTTATATGCGCACCTGCATTTCTGTAGGTTAGCGGAATCCCTTTCTCGGTAACTTTTTCATCCTCCATCGATAGACCAAAATACAAAGTATTCGATGGAGAGCACTTTAATAACACTCGCGCTTTTGTAAATTCTGAAAAATCTACGACGCGACCAACATTTTGGTCAAAGTTGATAGCAATGCCCGCGCCAAACCACTGGGATTTTTTGGATAATTTGAAATTTGCGATTAACGACGAGGAATTCTTCTCGTGTGAAATCACTGAATACTCATCATTCCATGAGGTTAATGACCATTTATACGGAGAGTTTTTTTCCGGAAAAATTGTTAACGTTGAGTATGAATATTGATAACAAATAAAGAATCCGATCACGCTGACCAATAGCAGAACAACATAAAAAGATAAGATTTTTGATTGTAACCACTTATTACTTGCCAAGTTTCACCTCTACGAGAAGCTTGTGAAGTAGAAAACAAGCGCCGCCTATACTTTTATTAATATTATTCATAGATGAAAAACCGGGAATCGGCGATCCAGAACAGGTTTATAATTTTATATTATATGAAAACCCGCACAAGCCAAATTGGCATATAGAAAAATATACTAATCTAAACCAATCTAAACCCAACCCGTTTCATCACAGACCGTGCCGTCAACCCTGATTAAGGATCTAAGTAATTATAGGTTGGGAATTAAAAGATGCGAATAACCCTAAAAATAAGCCACAACCGTATCAATAGTTACGGTTGTGGCCAGGTAGAGAAGCTACTGCTTTTTCAATTGAACTACCGCACCTCCTGAAGGAGCCAAGGACAATTTAAGGCTGTGTTTATGCGAACGCGCATTTACCTGTTTTTTAACAACTGACGAGGGGTTCTTTCCATCCTCCCAAATGACTGCTGTGTAAAGTCCTTCCCCCAGAAAGTCCAGCGGCACTTTCACATTGCGCTCCATCTCGTTAGTCATGGCACCTATATACCAATCACTTCCTTTCCGACGAGCAGAAATAATGTATTGCCCAATATCCCCCTGAATAATTTTGGTTTCATCCCAAGTTACGGGTACATCCTTTATGAATTCCAAACCATCAGCCCACTCGTTTTCAGGTTGCGGCCATTTGCCATCCGTCTTGCTATAGGTAATTGGCGAATCTGCCAACATTTGTAACGGGCTGTCATAAACAACAAACATTGCCAAGCCATGTCCACGTGTTGTTTTTACGTAAGGCAAAGTATTGCGACGAAGCGCTGGAAACTCCTCCGGTGTGGTGTGGCGGAATCCGCCCGGCGTGTAATCAATTGGCCCAAGGATCATTCGAGTAAATGGAAGCGTAACGTTGTGTGTCGCTGTCACGCGCGCGCTCCACTTGTTGTATTCCGCGCCCATTACACCTTCCTGCGTTAAAAAGTGAGGATAGGTTCTAACCAATCCATTGGGTGGATAGGCACCGTGTAAATTAACCATAATTTGGTACTTGGCCGTCATTTGTAGCAGCTTATGGTAATAGGCAACCATTTCCTGATCTGAACGATCCATAAAATCCACTTTAATGCCTTTCACACCCCATTTGTTGTAAGTGCTTAGCGCCTCTTCCATTTGCCAATCCAATTGCTGCCATTGAACCCACAGCCAAACGCCAACATTTTTACTTTTGGCATAACGAAAAATCTCGGGCATATCCATCGCTGGAATGGGTTTTATCAAGTCTGCACCGGGAGAGCTGGTCCAAGCGGCGCCCTCATGCCACCCGGAATCGATAAGAATGTATTCAAGCCCGAGAGTTGCCGCAAAATCGATATAGGCTTTATAAGTTTCGGTATTCATTCCCGGTTTGACATCTGTACCTTCAAGCACCACCTGATTATCGTTCCACCAATCCCAGGCTACCTTGCCTGGCTTGATCCAACTGGTGTCTTTTACTTCGGAAGGAGCGCCAAGCGCGGCAATTAAGGAAGATTCAGTCAAACTGCCGGGCGTATCGCCAAGCATAATTACCCGCCAGGGTGACTGCACACCAGCAGCAGACATAGTCGCGCGCACTGCCGCTTTTTCAAGTCCATCTGGACGGGAATCAAAACGCGGCGTCAGTTTGATATCAACTCCCCAACCGCCATCGCCGCGCCCCATAAACCAACTGCCGGGATAATCACGCACATCAGATTCCGCCAGCGCAAAAACACCTTGCCCTATTCCCGTTTTACACACCAACGGATTATCGTAAAGGTTGTGTTCACGAATAAATGATGACTTTATTGGATCAAACTCACCTTCGTGACTGTTTGCAAACTTACCCAGATTTAAACCATAACAGGTGTAATCGGCAGCAAATGAAAAACGAGTGAGTTCATTTTGGATGGTGAATGTTTTTAAACCCGCTTGATTCGGCAGTATGTAACGAATAGCAACGCCTTCGTCATAAATCCTTACAGCCAGATTCAATTTCAATTTTTTCTCGCTCGCAGAAGCAAATTGAAACAGACCAGAATTATAGAAATCCTTCACTTGTTTGGCGCGCCCGGCAAACAATTCAAACGAGTCACGAACTTCACCTCGCGTCTCTCCCAGGAAATTCATTTTGGCACCGCCCAGCGGTGCATCATCAATTATCAGCCCAAGGGCAGAATCTTCAATAATGGACTTATTATCGACTTTAACGCTGTAGCTTAACCCTTTTTCGCCATTTTCAAGAGCAACGGAAATCCTGCCATTAGGTGAGCTTAGGTTATAGGTATCGGCAAAAGCCAACATAGGAATTGTAGATATCACCAACAATAATAATTTTTTCAACATCATTTCTTCTCACATAAAAGTAAATTTCGGGTTTACACTAACGGCGAAGAATTAATTCGTTCTTTAATCATCCTCAAGATTTTTTGAAAGTTTTGTATCATTTCATCATCACTCATATTATCCACCAAAGGGCTGTAAAACTCGGGAGCTAACCCATGACCATTGAAAACACTTATCCAATTCTCCTCTTGAAATGTTTCATCCTCGCGGACCGACGCGTAACCACAACACTTAAAAATATCAATCTTTTCTTTTAAAATATGAGGTAATTTAAGGTTTTTACAGGCAGTCCAAAACAACTCATCCCTGGAATTAAGCGCATAATGAACAATCTGAAAATCCCTCAAGTTCTCTATAAAAGAATGCATTTTTTTGTTATAAACATCCCTTTCATTTTGATATTCGTTACTGTTTGGAAATAGCTGTTTGAGCATAACCATACTTATAACTAACGAGTGCTCTTGCAGTGCATCCAAAGGTTCCATACTTGCTGCAGCAGTTCCCACAGCTAAACAGTTCCCAATCCATGGTCGGCTTAGCATGCCGCATTTAATAGGTCGCTCGACTCCCTGTGAAATATCCACACCTACACGCATTTTCATTTCTGCCACAACACCGGAAAAATCTGTATGACGGGAAGAATAGAGTGTTTGAATGGCCGTTCTGTTGTTTAACGGATATAGACCACACCAGCCACTTGAAAACGCAGTGACCTGACTAAATGCTGGAGCAGGAGATAAAGGAGCGCTGGATGCAGTAATGATTCGATCACACAGGAACCAATGTTCCCAACTTTCAAAATTATTATCCGTTAACGAATTTATCAATAATGCGTCCGCACCTGATGCATCAATAAAAAAATCAGCCTTAAGAACCATTCCGTCATCCAAGCTTAAAGAATCAATCACATCATTGTTTCTATTAATCGTTATGATATTTCCATTCTCTCGTTTTACCCCTACTTCCATCGCCGCCCGGGCGATTGCATTGACATATTCAATAGCGCTTAGGTGGTAGCCATACGCTAGATGAGAGAAGTCGGCCTGCCCAGTGCTAGCCACAAAGCGGCCATGCTTGGCAGCCGCAACCCCCAGAGAAAAATCCTCCAAAGGAAGTTTCAGCCCATTGTTAACAGCTTTCATCCAATACTGAAAGAAATCTACACCATTAAAATTTATACCCAGTCGATCGTAGGCATGGAAAAATTCTGGCAATTCCGGGTTCCAACCCGTAAATCTCTGACCAAAAAAAGGGCGAGCTTTTGCGGTTTGGCGTAATTTATCTTCATTAGCGCCTAGCGTTTTGTGTAACATTTTGTAGCTAGGGAGAACTGCAAAAATGTCATGCTCTGTTAACAGCGTCCCTAGCTCCACTAAAGTAACTTCGTATGAGTCTCTGGACTTATCGAGTACAGACTTAAGGAAAAAGGCTGTTATCCACGCATCCAAGTCCCGCCCAACGATTATAATTTTTTTAATTCCATCGTTCATAAAAATTACCCGTCATGTGGCGGCGTTACAGTACTGTTTGATGAAATGCTCATGAGTTGAAGCAGCCTGCAGCCCTTTATCAATCATACCGCTAACCTCTGCGAGTATCGGCTCGATCTTTTCTGTTGGAATAGATGAGATAAACGGATCAACGCCCTGCTGGAAAAGTCCTTGACCGTGAAAAACAGCGAGCCAACTGGGCGTACTGAATAAGCCATACTTGAAGCTTTCTGAATAACCGCGACGCTTGAACAAATCCATTTTTTGCATAAGGCTGTCTGGCACTTTCATAGATCGACAATGCCGCCACAATTCTGAATCAGTGCGATCATTTAAACGGTAATGCAGAATAAGAAAATCCCGTATCCGCTCGTACTCATTATCAATCAACCGATTATATTCATCGGATAAGATAGATAGGTTTTTATTTGACTGGAAGGAAAAGACACGCAATAAACAAATAATCGCTATATGTATTAGATAAATACTGGTTGACTCTAGCGGCTCTAGAAAGCCACTTGATAAACCAATAGCAACACAATTTTTTTGCCAGGATTTTTTATACCGCCCCGCTTTGAATTTAATAAATCTAGGATCGGTCAAGGGTTTTCCAGCAAGCCCTTTAAGCAAAGAATCATGGGCCTGATCATCGCTGATTAGATTGCTACAATATACATAACCATTACCAGCTCTGTGCTGTAGAGGGATTCGCCACTGCCAGCCAGCTTCTTTTGCAGTTGACATAGTGTAAGGAGGAATGTCTTTTGGCTGCTCAGACTGCATAGCGACTGCTCTGTCGCACAAGAGCCAATGAGACCAATCTTCAAATTCGGATTGTAGATTTTTATGTAATAACAGGGAGCGAAAACCCGAGCAATCGATAAAAAAGTCGCCACTCAACGTTTTTCCATCACGAAGAAAAACAGCAGTAATGTTGCCTGTATCAGGGTCATTGTTAATTTCTTCAACTATGCCATTCACACGCAATGCACCAGCGCGTTCACTTATCTCGCGCAAATAGGCAGCGTAGAGCGCGGCATCAAAATGGTAAGCATAAGAAAAAGTACTTTCAATCTGGCCCGAATCTTTGGAAGGAAATGTAAACTGGTTGCGCTCGCACAATTGCACAGCAAAGGAATACTTTGATATATCGGGGATGGTTTTTTTTGAAGCCACATGAGACCAATACTGGTAAAAATCCGAAGAGTTTTTCAAGCTGCCATACAAACCAAATGGGTGAATATAACTAGCCCCTAACCTGCCCCAATCATTAAATTGAATACCGAGCTTAAAGGTCGCCTGGGTGCGCCTCATCATTTCAACTTCATTAATACCTAGCTGGTCATTGAAGCTTTTTATAGAGGGCAAAGTAGCCTCGCCTACACCAATACTGCCAATCTCTTCCGACTCAACCAGTGTTATTTGAAAACGTGATCGATCTTTATAAACTGAGGAAATAGCAGCCGCTGTCATCCAGCCTGCTGTACCGCCGCCCACAATTATTATTCTAAAAGGTTGTTGCATCGCTCGTGCTCCAGAAAAAACTGGAGCTACCGTTACAAACGGTAGCTCCATGGACAACTAACCTAGAATTGCGCCCGGAGACCCAAGGTATAGCGAATATCACTTTGATTGATGGAATATTTCAAACGCTTTCCACCATCTTCGCTATTTTCCATTTGTTGTGTCAGTACTGCTTTTTGATCCGTCAAGTTACTACCGGATAAACTCAGCTCAAACATATCATTGATGCGATAACGCAATGAAGCATCCAGTTGGCCGTAATCATCCTGCCAAACAGGTGTGCCTATACAACAATCCTGAACGGTGACGAGATATTCAGCGCGCCAGTTATAGGATAAACGAGCAGAAAACTTATTACGCTCATAGAAAACACCGAGGTTATAAGCATCTTTAGACATGCCTTCTAACTGATCGACTTGCACACGATCAGATGCACCACTGGAGCCGCTCGAACCATTTTCAGAGGAACTATTTACACCGGTATTCTCGATGCCCTTATTTTCAACATAGGTGTAGTTCGCCTGAATACCAAAGCCACTCCAGAAACCTGGCAAATAGTGGAACAAATGCGTTCCTTGAACTTCAAACCCTTGAACCTCTGCACCATCGCCATTAATGGGACCAGTAACTACAACATCTTTCGTGACGCCGTTATTAGTCATTTTGCGGAAATAGGTTCCCGTCTGGATGTAATCGTCAAATGACTTTTTATACAAAGCCAAAGAAATGCTGTTAGGCCCTGAATAGTATTCGAAACTAATGTCTGCCTGATCAGCAATAGTCGGTTTCAAGTAGGGATTGGCAGCACTTGCGGTGTAGG
>Ga0307408_100002295_pt1 | contig 13608 bp, 15 predicted proteins | sample 322Cmetagenome_FD_202116 | JGI IMG/M metagenome (GOLD analysis project Ga0307408, IMG submission 202116) | Maize rhizosphere microbial communities from greenhouse at UC Davis, California, United States - 322HYB-C-3 | ecosystem: Host-associated > Plants > Roots > Rhizosphere > Soil | place...
TGGTTAGAAGCTTTGTAGTTGAAATAATTAACTTTGCACCCTCTAAACAGAAAGGACATGAGTAAAGCAATTATAAAAACAGAAAAAGGCGACATGACCGTACAGTTCTACGATGCTGATGCGCCGAATACAGTAGCTAACTTTTTAAAACTAGCTAAAGAGGGATTTTATGATGGTGTAACTTTTCATCGTGTGATTCCTGATTTCGTAATTCAGGGAGGCGACCCAACCGGTACAGGAGCTGGTGGTTCTGGCGTTCGTATTAAATGTGAGTTAACCGGAGATAACCAATATCACGATAGAGGAGTGTTATCAATGGCTCATGCAGGCCGTGATACAGGAAGCTCTCAGTTTTTCATTTGCCACAGCCGCAAAAACACAGCACATTTAGATCGCAACCACACTTGCTTTGGTAAGGTGATTGAAAATGTTGACGTGGTTGATGCGATTCGCCAGGGCGACAAAATTTTAGGAATAGACGTAATCGAGGAAGGATAGAAGTGTTTCAGTGCACTAGTTGCGCTTTTTCACCTTTACCTTAAATCTAAGAAAGAATGAATTTAAGAGGATTAGTATCAGTTTCGGGTAAACCCGGATTGTACAAAATTATTGGGCAAAATAAGTCAGGCTTCGTTTTAGAAAGCCTGGATGCTCAAAAAATAAAGCTTGTAGTTAATTTGTCTACGGCTAAATTAGCTTCACTTGAAGATATCACAGTTTTTGGAGAGGATGACGATCTTAAGCTAGTAGACATCTTTACAAAGATGAAAGAAAGTGCGTCTGTGCCAGATCCAAAAGCAGATGGCAAAGCTTTACGCAGCTTTTTCAATGAAGTGGCACCTGGCCATGATGAGGAAAAGGTATACGCTTCTGATATGAAAAAGATCATCACCTGGTTCAATATCATAAAGGAGTTGCCTTTGTTTAATGAGTCGGCTGAAAATACCGATGTAGTTGAGGAAGCAGTAGCAGAGGCAGCGCCAGCAGAAGTAGAAGCTAAACCTACAAAGAAATCTAAAAAGGCTGAATAATCAGCCTTTTTTCGCGAAAATAAACTTGTTTCTTTTAATCCAAGAAGAACTTGGTTTATCGCAGCTATTAGAATAAATAGGAAATAGCTGCAATTATCAGGGCTGCAATTATAATTGCAATCCAAAACACCTTCTTTTCGTTCCCGGGATTAGCCCCTTTATATCGGTAATGCCGGGTTTTAAATCCTTCAATCATAAATTCATTTATAAGGTTATTAACAAATGTTAAATTACTCGTGGTGGTATGGTTCGCCTTTTAAAATGGTGAAAGCTCTGTAAACTTGTTCCACAAAGAATAAACGCACCATTTGATGTGAAAAGGTCATTCGTGATAAAGAGAGTTTGTCCTTACTTATAGAGTACAAATGGTTATCAAATCCATAAGGGCCACCTACAATAAATACTAGGTTTTGCACGCTGTTCAACATTTTTTTGCTGATAAAACCAGAAAATTGTGTTGACGTAAACTCGTCGCCTCTTTCATCTAATAAAACAATATGATCAGTAGAGCTTAGTTGCTTCGACAAAAGTTCAGCCTCCTTAGACTTTTGCTGTGCTTCACTGAGGCTTTTAGTGTTTTTCAGCTCTGGAATTTCAATCAGATCAAATTTAATATAATGCTTCAGACGTTTAAGATATTTTTCAATGCCCTCTTTTATGTATTTATCTTCCGTTTTGCCAATTACCAGCAAGGTTATTTTCATCTATGAATACTTTGTTTAGAAAACAAATGTAGGGCTATATTTGATTTTTGCCGAGCTTGTAAAATTGTAATGTAATAAATTCGCTTTGGGGTTTATTACATATATCAGCTTAAAGGATTTAACGTTAAATTATAAAACTAGTATGAAAACCTTCTATATATTCAGCTGTCTTTTGTTAATTGCACTATCATCCTGCGGACAGGATAAGCCTACAAAACAGACTCCCATAAAATCTGAGAAAAAAATGGAATACAATAAATTGACTCCCGAAGAGGAAAGGGTTATTGTGCATAAAGGCACAGAATATCCGGGAACCGGAAAGCTACTTAATAACAAGCAAAAGGGTACCTACATTTGCAGGCGCTGCAACGCTCCCTTGTACCGTTCGGAGGATAAGTTTGATTCGCATTGTGGATGGCCAAGTTTTGATGACGAGATAAAAGGTGCTGTAAGAAGAATCGCAGATCCTGATGGAATGCGTACAGAAATTATATGTGCCAATTGCGGAGGACACCTTGGACATGTTTTTTCGGGTGAAGGTTTCACCTCCAAAAACACCAGGCACTGCGTCAACTCTGTCTCTATGAGTTTCGTACCTGACGACAAGAAATAGGCTCGCCTACAATGTCATTAACTTAAGGATTAGAGATGCGCCGTAGGTGCAAAATGTCGGTAGAAAATTTAATGATAAACGATTTTGCGTGCCGTAGGTACGCTACATTATGGTTCCGTACCTACGGCACGGAATTCATATCCCTATTTTTTCTACCGACATCTGACCCCGATGGGGCCTTTGACCTTAAGTTATCGACATTAGGCTCGCCCAAAGGAGTGTTAACAAGTTCAAAAATAGTGCTATGCGTTTTCATATTATTTTGAAAGCTTAGTACTGTTTTTATCTTTGTATAAATGAAAAGGACAGTAGGGATAATAAGCAATAAATATTTCTTGGTTTCAGCATTTTTTATTGTGTGGATGTTGTTTTTTGACCGAAATGACCTTTTGTCTCAATACGAATACCGAAAACAGTTACATAAACTTGAAGAGGAAAAGGAGTTTTATACTAAAGAATCTGAAAGGGTAAAAAAAGATTTGGAAGAACTAACATCTGATCAGGAGATGCTGGAAAAGTTTGCTAGGGAAAAATATCTGATGAAGAAAGACAATGAAGACGTGTATGTTATCGTTAAAGAGAAAGTACAAGAAGATAAGTCTTTGTTTTAAAGTTGTTTAGAAACTGAATCCTCCCTGTGAACCTCACTCTTAAAATATTTAGCGCCATTGTTTTAATAGCTGCGGTATCCTTATATGCAACCGAGAATGGACTTAACTACGTGGAGGAGCCAGTTGTATATCGCGAACACTTGACCGATAGTGTACAAGAAAAGCTTTCATTTATTGGAGAAGTTAAAGGCAAATCATATATAAAAATCATCCTTTTTCCAGTGGAGGTTCTTTCTGTTTTTGATATAGAAAACACTTCAGCATTAAAATATAAGGGCAGCTATTATGAATCTATAAGTGGCCGGAAGTTTGTTTTAACCGCTGAATTTTCACCCGAATCGCGAACCTGGACATTTCGTTGTTTTAATAGTAATAATCAGCCAGTATTTATTTTTTCCGGCAAACAAAATGCTGACGGTGTTATTGATGGCGTTTGGAAAAGTAAAAAAAGTGTACATCCATTTTATTTGCGCCCAGCCTAATCTTATAGCTCTCCATTACGTTTCCGGATAAACCATTCTATTGACAGTAGTGCCAAAATCAGCGCAAACAGCCATTTAAGATTAACAAGTTCTTCGTACCGTTTATCTTCATAAGAAATGGTTTTTACAAGCTCACTTTCTTTAATTATATTAGGTAAGCTGCCAATTTGGTTGGGATAGATCATTTGGGCGCCGCTTTGTTTCGCCAAATTATAAAGCAACTGGTGGTTAGCTGTAGTTTGCCTGTACTCTGTTTGTTGTTGCGATATAACAAATTGTCCGTTAGCCTGGTGCTGGATGTTGCCCAGCTTTGTTTTAGCGATAAAACTATATTCGCCAGGAGGCAATATCCCGGCATCAAGTAAATACGAGTTTCCTGTGCGGGAAAATAGAAAAGGAAAGCTCTTATTGTTATTATTCTTTAATGTAACTGATGCATCTGGAGTATTAACAAGTTCGTAAGCATCGTTATATAGCTCTCCGTTAAGAATAACATGCTCGCTTTCATCAAAAGTGTTTCTGGCTGGATACACCCTGAATTTACGTTTATCTTCTTTGCTGGAGAGATACTGTACTACTTTGCTAATAAGTTCATCCACAGTCTGATGGTTGCTGTTTTCTTTAAAGTCTTCAAGGCGCCAGCGCCAAATGCCTTCGCCGGCTAGTACAGCGGAGCGATTGCTGCCTTCTTTCGAAAACGCAAGCAGGGGCTTATTGGTGGCTACTTTGCCAATTTGCTGCGTTAACAAAACCGAAATTTGGCCCTTACTCCCATAGTTGCCAAACGGCGTGTTTAACGGTGCGAAGTTCTGAATTTTAATCCGCGAAGGTTCACTCAATGTAAAATCATAAAACTCGGGATTCACAAATGCAGTTGCTTCCTGGCTTATACCAGCGGAAGTAATGCTAAGTGCATTCTGCATGGAGGAAAATAGAGAAGTGTTACTTTGGCTACCAAGAATGTACCAGGTGTTCTTTCCGGCAATAAGTTTGTTCAGGTCGGTATTTGAATTATTAATAGATGGAAGCTGATGTAAAATGATCAGATCGGCGTTTACGACATCTGTGGAGTTATGGGTTCCAATGAAATCCGTCTTTACTTCATAATTTTTATTGCTTTCTATGCTTTGTTTTATTGCAGCTATGTCGGGATGAGGCGCATTCGCTAGAATAAAAACCTTTTGTTTGCCATCCACAACTTCAACAAAAAAGGTTTGGAAGTTATTCTCTTTAGACAATTCATCCTGAAGGGGGGATAGAGATACAGTAAAACGCTGTACTCCTTTTTGTTTTGCAGGCAATGTAATCGGTACAGTCAACCGGTACTCATTGGTGGCTATATTTATTGGCCGGCTGATAAGTACACCGGATTTATGAGATACTGTTAATTTGCTGACCCCTCCTTTGCTCTGATAGGCTTCAACATTTATTTCTATCTGGAAGTCATTTCCCTGATAAACAATGTTGTTGTAGTTTACATTGCTTATCAGCAAGTCTTTCTTGGGGATTGTGTCGCCTAAAGCAATCGTGTAAACAGGAGCTTTGATATTTAAAGCCTCATAAAGGGGAGTACCGCCGCGATTGTAAATGCCATCTGATGCGAGTATTACACTGCCTATGTTACGGTTGCTGAATCTCTCGTTGATGTATTTGAAGGCGGAGGAGATGTCACTTAGTTTTTCATTGTAACGGTTATTAAGCGTATCGCTTATCGTTTGTCCAAACCTTATCGTTTTAAATTCAAAATCATCAGAAAACGATTTTGCCAACCGCTGAACTTCCTGATTGTATTCTTGGAGATTAAAGCCTGATGGTTGAGATATAGCTATTGATGCTGAATTGTCTTGTATGAAGAGGATTAGTGGCTTTTCAATCCTTTTAGTGCTAAACCTTGTAAAAGGGGCAAAGAGTAAAAATGTTATCGATGCAACAGTTAGGGCTCTAAGGGTAAAAAGAAGCCTGGCTGAGGACATTGAAAGTGCCTTGTTTTTTCTATACAGAAGAAAGGCGTAAGAGAGCCCTGTAAGAAGGCTAACGAGTATCCAAAAAGCTGAAAATGCGGTAAACTGTAATTGAAACAAAAACGGCATAAGTACTGAACGTAAATATGCCGTTTTTTTATTTAAAAAAGTTAAATTCTTATCGCAAGATTAAAATTATAACATACCGCCATCAACAGCAATAACTTGCCCGGTGATGTAAGCACTTAAGTCAGACGCTAAAAATACGCAAGCATTAGCTACGTCTTCAGTTGCGCCCGCACGTTTTAACGGAATGTTTGCTTCCCACCCTTCTACAACCTTCGGATCTAAAACCTCAGTCATTTCAGTTTTGATAAAGCCAGGGGCGATTACATTTGTACGGATATTTCTTGAGCCCAACTCTTTAGCCATTGATTTTGAGAAACCAACGATTCCTGCTTTAGAAGCAGCATAGTTACCCTGGCCTGCATTGCCTTGAACTCCAACAACCGAACTCATGTTAATGAAAACACCTTTACGGTTTTTCATCATAATTTTTGAGGCAGCTTTAGTAACGTTGAATATTGATTTCAGGTTAACCTCCAGAACTTCATCCCACTGCTGCTCAGTCATTCTTAATAGTAAGCCATCCTTAGTAATACCAGCGTTATTCACAACGATGTCGATAGTCCCGAAATCAGCAACGATATCTGTAATTAATTTATCAGCCTGATCGAATTTTGAAGCATCAGAGCGATAGCCTTTTACCTTGGTGCCGGCAGTTTGGAGTTCCTGCTCTAAAGCCTGCCCTTTTTCAACAGATGATAAATATGTAAAAGCGACATTAGCACCGTGCTCCGCAAATTTTTCAGCTATTTTACGGCCTATGCCTTTGGATGCTCCGGTAACCAAAGCGGTTTTTCCTTCAAGTAATTTCATTTTCTTTTTATTGTGGGCGTGAAGTTACTTTTTTTTAAAGAAAGTAGAAATCGAGATGTGGATTATGAGTATTAAGACGGTTGATATTAATCTCTAGAGCTCCACGCCGAGGGTTTTCAGATGCTCAAGAATAGAAATGGGTTTTTTATCAACATCCAAAGCAACAAATGTTAAAGTTCCCTGAATTGCGAGTTCACGGTGCTCTTCGTACATATGCTCAACATAGATCTCTACATTGATTTTAATACTGGTACGGCCTAGTTCTTTAACTCTGGCTACAATCTCTACGATGGTACCTGCCGGGATGGGCTTAGTGAAATTAATGCGGTCTGAAGACACGGTGACTACAGGTAGTTTGGTAAAACGTGTTGCTGCTATAAAAGCCGCATCATCCATCATACGCATGGCTACGCCCCCGTGAAGGGTGTTGTAATGGTTGCTATCTGAAGCAAAAACCGGTTTAAATATCCGGGTTTCCGATTGGGCTTTCCGTTCTTCTATATTCATATTTCACCGGTTTTAATTTGTTCCCTGTACTCCAGTTGCATTTCCGAAAGGCAATTAGCACAAAGGCAGCCTTCATAAATTTCACTAACATACTGAATCTCGTTAATGTTTAAGTGAACGTTGCTGCATTGACATTTGGTATACGAGTTTGCCTTGCATTCAATCCTGTTGCCACAGCGTTCGCAGGGAATTATTTCGTGTTTAGTCATTTATTTGGGGTTGAGGTCTGAGGTCTGAGGTCTGATGCTTGATAGCTGAAACCTCAAATAGTAATCAAAAAATAGAAAAGTCTGAAGAATGCACTTGCAAAACTTCAGACTTCCTATTTATTTATTAACCTGTCAATGCATTCAGTCTATGCATCCAAACTTCGGACTTTCCGACATCGGTCTTCTGTCTTCTAAATTTACGCTGAGCAGGTCACGCAGCCTTCTTCCATTGAGCAAACTGGCCCGTCAGGAATTTCGTCGGCTACTTGCTGAACGTTTTCAGGGATTACCGGATCCATGTTTTTACCGCCCTGGTTTTCCACTGTAAACTTAACTGCTTGTGATGCTGCCTGAGTACGTAAGTAATACATACCTGTTTTTAATCCTTTTTTCCATGCGTAGAAGTGCATTGAAGTAAGTTTAGCTGCATTTGGCGAACTTACAAACAGGTTAAGAGATTGCGACTGGCAGATATAAGCGCCACGATCGGCAGCCATATCAATAATAGTACGCATCTTGATTTCCCAAACTGTTTTATATAGTTCTTTAATATCCGCAGGAATTTCAGCAATATCTTGAATAGAACCGTTCGCAGTTATGATTTTATTCTTCATGTCATTGTTCCATAAACCAAGCTCCACTAAATCATGAAGAAGATATTTGTTTACAATGATAAACTCTCCGCTCAATACACGGCGGGTGTAAATGTTAGAAGTATATGGCTCAAAACACTCATTGTTACCTAAAATCTGAGATGTTGAAGCAGTTGGCATTGGAGCAACTAATAATGAGTTGCGAACACCGTGATTCATAACATCTAAACGAAGGTTCTCCCAATCCCAACGGCCGCTTTCTGGTTTAACACCCCATAAATCAAACTGGAATTGTCCTTTTGATAGAGGAGAACCTTTAAACGTTTCATAAGGGCCTTCCTGAATGGCAAGGTCTTTAGAAGCCGTCATGGCTGCGAAGTAAATCGTTTCGAATATCTCTTTATTTAATTCTTTTGCAGCTTCGCTCTCAAATGGTAAACGTAACTGAATAAAGGTATCTGCTAATCCTTGTACACCTAAACCAATCGGGCGGTGACGAAGATTTGAGTTACGAGCCTCATCTACGGGATAATAGTTGTGGTCAATAATCCTGTTAAGGTTTAAAGTAGCTTGATATGTTACTTCGTATAATTTTTGGTGATCAAACACTCCGTTGATGATGTAACGAGGCAATGCAAGCGAAGCCAGGTTACAAACAGCAACTTCGTCGGCAGCTGTATACTCGATAATCTCTGTACAAAGGTTAGAACTCTTAATAGTTCCTAAATTTTGTTGGTTAGATTTAGAGTTAGCAGCATCCTTATATAATAAGTAAGGAGTTCCTGTTTCAACCTGAGAATCAAGAATAGCAAACCATAATTCCTGAGCTTTTACAGTTTTACGCGCTCTGCCTTCTTTTTCGTATTGAGTGTATAACTTCTCAAACTCTTCCCCGAAGCACTCATGTAAGCCTGGTGCTTCATGTGGGCAGAATAAGCTCCAATCCTCATTAGCCTCTACACGCTTCATGAATAAATCGCATACCCAAAGTGCATAAAATAAATCGCGGGCACGTAATTCTTCTTTACCATGATTTTTACGTAAATCAAGAAAATCGAAAACATCTGCATGCCAAGGCTCTAAATAAACTGCGAATGCTCCTTTACGTTTACCTCCACCCTGGTCAACATAACGTGCAGTATCATTAAATACACGTAACATTGGAATGATTCCGTTACTTGTACCATTGGTTCCACTGATGTAAGAACCGGTAGCACGAACGTTATGGATGCTTAAGCCGATACCACCGGCACTTTGAGAGATCTTAGCTGTTTGCTTTAATGTATCATAGATGCCATCAATGCTGTCATCCTGCATAGTCAACAGGAAGCAAGAGGACATTTGCGGCTTTGGAGTACCAGCGTTAAATAGGGTAGGAGTAGCATGAGTAAACCAGCGCTCACTCATTAAATTATAAGTTTTTATTACGCTGTCGATATCTCCTTTGTGAATGCCTACAGCCACACGCATAAATAAGTGCTGAGGGCGCTCTACAATTTTACCATCAACTTTTAATAAATATGATTTTTCAAGAGTTTTGAACCCGAAATAATCGAACCCGAAATCACGGTCATAAATAATAGTACTATCTAAAACTGAAGCATGTTCTTCAATTACCTCCCAAATATCATCAGCAATAAGCGGAACGGGTTTGTTGATTTTTGGATCTATATAATCATAAAGCTTTTTCATTGTTTCAGAAAAAGACTTTGTAGTGTTTTTGTGTAGGTTAGAAACAGCAATACGTGAAGCTAGCAAAGCGTAATCCGGGTGCTTTGTAGTTAAAGAAGCTGCAGTTTCAGCAGCAAGGCTATCCAATTCTGAGGTGGTAACTCCATCGTATAAACCTTCAATCACCTTCTTAGCTACATCGATAGAGTCAACCAGCGTTGGGTTTAAACCGTAGCATAGCTTCTCGATACGTGCGGTGATTTTGTCGAATTTTACAGGTTCTCTTTTTCCGTTTCTTTTTACAACAAACATATGTATCCGTGTTAAATATTATTTATGTAAGAGCATAGCAGAAGCTATGGTTTGATTAAAAATCTTCATCCAGTGAAAAGCCCTGGTTTTCTTTCGTAGAAAGGACACCGCTTTTCTGATAATCGCCTACTCGTTTTTCAAAGAAATTAGTTTTTCCCTGTAATGAAATCATTTCCATGAAATCGAACGGATTAGAGGCATTGTAAACTTTATCATAGCCCAACTCGGCTAACCAGCGATCGGCAACGAACTCAATATACTGGCTCATCAATTTAGCGTTCATGCCAATTAAAGCTACCGGAAGAGCATCGGTAATGAATTCTTTTTCGATCTCAACCGCATCTTTAATGATTTGATGTACCTGCTCCTGAGGAAGTTTATTGCTTAACATGCTGTAAAGCAAACAGGCAAACTCGCAGTGCATGCCTTCATCACGAGAAATAAGCTCATTACTGAAGGTTAAGCCTGGCATTAAACCACGTTTTTTAAGCCAGAAAATAGAACAGAAACTACCGCTAAAGAAAATGCCCTCAACAGCTGCAAATGCAACCAATCTTTCGGCAAAGCTTCCGTTTTCTATCCAGCGAAGTGCCCACTCAGCTTTCCTTTTAACGCATGGAACGGTATCTATCGCGTGGAATAAGCGGTCTTTTTCGGCCGGATCTTTAATATAAGTATCAATTAGTAACGCATACGTTTCAGAGTGGATATTTTCCATCATTATCTGAAACCCGTAAAAGCAACGAGCCTCTGGTAATTGAACTTCACTCATGAAGTTGACAGCCAGATTTTCATTAACTATACCATCACTGGCAGCAAAGAATGCAAGAATATGAGAGATGAAATGTTTCTCGCCATCATTTAATGCATTCCAATCTTTCATATCAGACGACAGGTCAATTTCTTCTGCAGTCCAAAAGCTCGCTTCACTTTTTTTGTACATTTCCCAGATAGCGGGATATTTGATAGGGAGTATAACAAATCGATCCTTGTTTTCTCTTAATAGTAATTCATCCTGTTGCATAATGCGCTAAAGTGGTAATAATACTTCATCAAAACGGGTCGCCGACAAGAATATGATAACAGTATTACACTGCCTCAATTACAAGCTTTCGCCCAACTTATATTCAGAAAAGTTTTAACAAAATCATCAGGTTTTACCTGCATAACTACTCTGTTGATCGAAAAATCAATAATTTAAAGCCTCATCTACATTAGTTCAGGTAGTTAACGCAGGTGCAGAGCTGTAAATCTTTTACAAGCAGCAAGCTCTCAGATATGGGTGATGATTTATGTAAAAGAACTAATAGAACAAAGATAAGGTTTGGTGTTTCACTGTTATCAGGAAGTTTTAAACAACAGTCGAGTTATAAACAAAGCATGTAAAATGCTGGTTAAAAAGACAATACGAAAATGTTAGATGATTGGGAATTGGGGTTTTCCGAAACTTATCAACGTTGATTGTGGGTTAGCAGAAGCGTGTTTATTGCGAATCGGATGCCCAGTTGTGTAACTTGTTTGCTTTACGTCTTGGGAGTTTATTCGGGAATATATTGTAGTAGATCGCGAAGTTCTTTTATGCTTAATGTTTCTCTATCGGACTTGTCATAGATGCTTAATAAGTAGACAGTTTCTTCGGATAGTATTATGTTTATAATAACTCTAGTACCCCCAGACTTCCCCTTTCCTTTAGAAGCTATAGACAGCGAATTTTGTAGCAATTGTTACCAAGTGACGTGCCTTGAGTCGGAGTTTCTTTAAGGTCTTGTATTAAATCTCCAAGTTCAGATTTTAAAGATGTATATTTCTTAATGAGTCTTTTTGCTTGCTTTTCAAAGACTTCAATTGTTTTGACGCTATAACTCATTCAGAAAATCTTCAGCATTGCGCGCCTTCTTTGTTCGCGCTTTTATATGTTTCATTTCTTCAACAGCCTCTTTTATTTCCTGCATCAGCAAGGCTTTATCCTCCGTCAGAGGGATAGTTTTGACATATGGCAAGCTATTCAAAACGTCAAGCAAGGCTATTGCTTTGCTGTCTTTTATATCCAATAGTACTTTCATGTTCGCATTTTAGGAAGTTAAATTTACGCATTTGCGTGTAGTAATAAAATGATGAATGTGGTTATGCTTACTTTTTCTTCTTTTTATACTCAATCTTCACATTTCCTATGCCCTGGCTTATCAAGCCAATTTGTTTAGCCGCTTTTCCTGAAATATCAATGATTCTTCCTGCTACAAACGGTCCGCGGTCGTTGACTCTTACTTTTACAGACTTGCCGTTACTTAGGTTGGTTACTTTAACTTTAGTTCCGAAAGGAAGCGTTCTGTGGGCAGCGGTTTTTTGTGAGCTTCGGTATTTTTCTCCGCTGGCAGTGGCTCTTCCATTGAATTTCTTAGCGTAATAAGAGGCTTTGCCGGTTTGCGTGACTTTTGGTGCGCAAGAACTGAGGGTTGAAATTGCAATGAAGATTATTATTATCAGGCGAAAGAGCATAGTTTAAAGTTAAGAATAATTATTATTGGACATTAACGCAAATACTATTTAAACCTTGCCCTATGGCTGAAAATATTTGTTATAAACAACAAAAAGCCCGACAAGCGGGCTTTTTGACTAATAGCAAGCTATCAGATTATTTTTTTAAGAATTTGAAGTTTTTGCCAATGAATTTAGCGTTTTCTCCCAATTCTTCTTCGATGCGAAGTAACTGATTGTATTTTGCAATCCTATCTGAACGGGAAGCAGAACCTGTTTTAATTTGACCGCAGTTTAAAGCAACTGCTAAGTCAGCGATAGTAACATCTTCAGTTTCTCCAGAACGGTGAGACATTACTGAAGTGTAGCCATTAGTTTGAGCTAATGATACTGCGTTGATAGTTTCAGTTAATGAACCAATTTGGTTTACTTTCACAAGGATTGAGTTTCCAGTAGCGTTATCGATACCTTGTTGTAGACGTTTTACGTTTGTTACAAATAAATCATCACCAACTAACTGAACTTTAGAACCGATTCTGTCAGTTAATAATTTCCAACCATCCCAATCATCTTCAGCCATACCATCTTCAATAGAGATGATAGGGTATTTTTCAGTTAATTGAGCAAGGTATTCAGCTTGTTCTGCACTTGTACGGATAGCACCTTTTTCGCCTTCGAATTTAGTGTAATCGTATTTGCCATCTTTGTAGAACTCAGAAGCAGCACAGTCAAATGCTAAATAGATATCTTCGCCTGGTTTGTAACCAGCTTTCTCGATTGCTTTTAAGATAGTTTCAACACCATCCTCAGTTCCTTCGAAAGTAGGAGCGAAACCACCTTCGTCACCTACAGCAGTTGATAAACCTCTGTCGTGTAAGATTTTCTTTAAGTTATGGAAAACTTCAGTTCCCCAACGTAAAGCTTCAGAGAAAGAAGGAGCACCTACTGGCATAATCATGAATTCCTGAAATGCGATAGGAGCATCAGAGTGAGAACCACCATTAACGATGTTCATCATTGGGATTGGAAGAGTGTTAGCGTTAACACCACCAATGTAACGGTATAATGGCTGACGGCTTTCTTGAGCTGCAGCTTTAGCAACCGCTAAAGAAACTCCTAAGATCGCGTTAGCGCCAATTTTTCCTTTATTTTCCGTGCCATCAACTTTAAGCATAATGGCATCAATTGTATTTTGTTCAAATACATCTAATCCTTTCAGCTCTTTAGCTAATACTTCGTTTACATTTTTAACAGCGTTCAAAACACCTTTACCTAAGTAAGTTGCTTTGTCGTTATCACGAAGCTCTACCGCCTCGTGTATACCAGTTGAAGCACCGGATGGTACTGCAGCACGACCAAGAACACCGTTTTCTGTAATTACGTCTACTTCAATAGTAGGATTGCCACGGGAATCAAGTATTTGCCTGGCGTGTACGTCTAAAATCAAGCTCATTTTTTGTTTTTTTATTGTTTACCGTAAGGTTTGCTTTTGCTTATTGT
>Ga0307408_100002297_pt1 | contig 13607 bp, 3 predicted proteins | sample 322Cmetagenome_FD_202116 | JGI IMG/M metagenome (GOLD analysis project Ga0307408, IMG submission 202116) | Maize rhizosphere microbial communities from greenhouse at UC Davis, California, United States - 322HYB-C-3 | ecosystem: Host-associated > Plants > Roots > Rhizosphere > Soil | place: USA...
CCTCGTCGGATTGTCATTATTGGCGCTTGAACAATTGTTTTCATCATTCAGTATCTCTTTGAGTAATCGCTTGTATATATCTGCATTATGAGTATAAATGACATAGTTAAGATTGTTGATCACAAACTCGTCCTCTATTTTTTGTTCTTCCATTTTTATCAGTAGAGCTTTCTTAGCTTCAGAATCACCTAAACGGATCAATGCAAGGTCAAAGTAATACTGCTGATCCTTTTTCAAAGGGTACAACATGGTCATTGACTGCAGATAATCGATGTCTGAATGTTCTCCTACAAACCCCAAAAGCAACATGGCATCGTTTCGCTCAACTCCTGGATGCGCTAGATAATCACGAAGCAAACTGATTTGATTTTCCTTAAAACAATCTTTCGGATACGTACTTAATTGACCAAAAACCGGTTTCGATTCTTTTAACGGAAGTTTTTCCAATGCTTCAAATAAGGCGGCTACCTGAGCTGTTTGTTCAGGAATGGTTTTGTGTTTTTTACTTAACTGCTTAATCAGGCTGAGTCCAACCGGACGATTCTTATTGGTAGAATCAGCAAAATAGCTTCCTATACTTATGCATACTTCAACATGGTTTGGTTCTGCAAAAATCCTGTTCAAAAGATCCGTGTTTTTAAGTTCTCCCTGTAGCACGGTGTATACATCTTTTTCAATGGATGATTTGGTTTGAGAAAAACATATCCCAAAACACATAACGGCCATCAAACATACAACTGCATTTCTTCTCAATTCTCTTCTGCTCATTCTAAAAACTTTATGCTATCATGAATTATCGACTCTATTCCCCAGGTCGTAACTCACATTAATACTTAATCCGCAGCTTACACCAAGGATGGTAACTTCGCCTGAGAGACCACCTGTAAGATAACCCTCCGGAGCTGCTTTGTAATGACCATATCCGGCAAGCGAAATGCCTGCAACCGTAAAGTGATGTACATCACCATCAGAACTGTACTTGTAATCAACTCCTATTTCTGCACCCATGGCAAGGTAAACGTAGGCTTCATTCAAAGCGAAAGATGGCTGGAACTGTACATCAACATAGGCATCAAGCTGCACATAAAAGGAGGCCACACCTCTGGCATAAACAACTCCAAAATCTATCCATGGTGATTTCGCAGCGATATCAATATTCAGATTAAGACCGGCCTTTAATCCTTCATTCTGCGCCTCAATATATGTTGTGATAGCTAACCAATCTTTACACAACAACTTGGCGTACATCGGTTGTGCCTGGGTTCCGGCACTAATCGCCCAAGTATTGTTCAGTCCGTCAAAATTGAATTTAATAGTACCACCAGCACAAAGAAGTGGTTGGGTGTGGAATATAACATCTATTTGTCCCTTAAAGGTTTTTATGTTACTGTAATAACCCATAATTCCGGTAGCTGTTGCCAGCGGATTTGAATAGGTTGGCCCGGAAGTACCACTTCTATGGGCCACATCGGCAAGAGTATACATTTCCATTGCCCAATCACCTTCATTGATAATAACTTCCAGCTGCAAATCCAGTTTCAGTAATTTACCATGAGTTGCTAAATCGCTGAACAAGAAGCCAACACCAAGACCAAGTTTATTGTCCCTGCACGGAAGAGGGATGGCTGTTGGACTGGATTTCTGCATATGGTGATAAGCAAAGCCATCTATACCGGTCATCTCCAGTGGAATTGGATTTAGAGGAATTTGCAAACCTGTTACAGCCAAACTTGCAAACCAGTAACTGTATAGACTTGTATCAACTACTGGATTGGGATTCGGGTTCGCAGTAATTGCGGTAGTGGAGAATTTTGTTTTCCCGGTGATGAACATGGCTTCTATACCAATACCCTCGAGTTTTTTCGGTTTTTTGAAATAAACGCCAACCATTGCCCGCCAGTGATCACCGTATTGCGGATCGTCTTTCGTGTGTTTCAATTGCCCGCGGATGTCACAAGCTGAAGTTTTTATTTCGATATTGGTTGGATCGAACTGAACAATTCCACTTAGATCACCACTCGCAATTTTTTCATTCAGGTTACTAAAGTCGAAACTTACATTGTTCATCAAACCGTCCAAAATTCCGGCATCAAAATTATCGAAGACCTGGTTCAAACCTGCCAGTAGTGCTGCTTCTACACCCTCTTGGGCTGCATGATTGAGTATGCGCTGACGAACTCCGTCCCAGTCCATATTTTCATAAGCGTCAGTAACCAAACTTCTTCCTGTTTTCAAGATGTTGCTTATGCTTCCGCTTCGCTTGAAGGTTTCAACGAGCGTGTCTTTCATACCGTTGAAGAGTGTTCCTGCGTTCTGGACTATATTGTTGAGATTTACTTCCGCATTAACACCGTTCATGATGAATTCTTCTCCCACATACTTGATCTGATCGGAAATGAATTGGGTGATTTGGTCTGACAAAGCACCTTTAATGAATGAGGTTACAGGAAGCGTGATATTGGTATCGATGGAACCATAAATGTTAAGAACGATTTCATCCCGAATCTCTGTTTTCACGTTTTGGATGATGGATTTCATTACATCCTTAACGGTTTCTTCCTCGATTACCGAGAGTGTGCTTTCTTCGATTTGATCAAATACCTTGTTAATAACCGTATCAATTGAATTGCCTATCGGATTCTTGACATAAACCGTCATTACATTATTGATCTTGCCGTTTACAGCAGCTGTAGCATTGACAATTGGTTGATTAACCCGCTGAATTAACCCATCGAGTGCGTCCTTCAACATATCCTGGATGTACGCTTTCGGATTCTCGGATGTCATTGCCTTGTAAGCATCACCCTCAATGATTTTGCGACCGACGGTAACATAATCTTTTGCTTTGCCCTGTTTCGAAGTATCAATGAAAGGAATGAAAATCTCTACCAGTGAAAGCATATCTCCCAACTTCATATAGGAGTCTTCTGCCAGCAATTCTGAGCTATGGTCCTCTCCCGATAAGTCAACACCTAAACTATCGGCGAAACTTCCCAATCCTTCGTTCAAATTATTGAAGTTTGCCTGGGTTGTGGCCGACGCAGATGTATCCGAGGCAGCACCTGCCTGAGGCATGCCTGAAAGAATATTCTCAGAAAGGGAGCCGTTGAACTGCCCTACCAAAAGTGGATTGAGATAAATGGAATATGCATTCACCACAGGGGCCCCGCCTATTCCGGAAATGTTCTCTGCCATGTTCATTTTGGCAGAAATACCGAAAGCATAAGCGTTCTGATCTCTACCGCAACCCACATAATCGATCACCATGTCATAATCACCACTTCTGGCAACCATTTGTGTATTCAAAGAAGCTGCACCGTTGGGAATATCAAAACCAATGTTTCCATTACCCCACAATGTCAGGTTCTGAACATTCCCCAAACTCACATTGAAATTCGGCCAGGTAGCATTCAAATCCAATTCGATCTTTTCCTTGTTTTTAAAAACTGCCCTGGTAATGTGCATTTCCACTCGTTCTTCCTGGGAGCCACCAATATTGTGAACAAAATCTCTGTCTACAAGGGATCCATCCATATTACCAACCTGGAATCCATAACTGGTTAATGGTACCGTATAAGGAAAAACCTCTGCCGTATCCACGAAAGGAATATGAATTCCGCCGGTCAATTCACCCGAAACAAACTCATTCTCCGTTATATCTATTGCCAGAACAGTTGTAGTTGAAGGGAACGTATTGAAATAAAGTGTTGTTGAATTATCAAAGAGGAGAGATGTCCGAAGGTTCAAACCTGAATAATCAACATATGCATCAGTAGAGTCTGACGGTGTATTTACAAGTAATACCTCCAGTTCTTCAACGGCAGATAGTTGCCCGGATTCTTCTCCATGCTCCGGAATCATCAGGTCTGCAGTATGAAAATACAAGCCCTTCCATGTGCTGTCACTTGCAAAATCGCCCGGAGATTGCAATTCCGAAAGGTCAAGAGTATAGTGCTTTCCTCTCAGTCCGAAATCAGAATTGCCGAGAAAATCAATCCGCTCCGGAGAAGGACTTTGCCCGTCTTCATCCATGAAGTGAAGTTTTGTTTGATCTGTAAACGGCATCAACAAGGTTGAACCATCCAGGTCTTTCACTTTTGTCGGAAGTTGAACAAAACCATCGAGCTTTACGTCATACTTACTTTGATAGACCACCAGTTCTGAGGTATAACTGTACTGCATTTGAAAACCATACGGTTCCATCAAATTCACCACCTCAATCTCATCCATTAGCACCGGATTAGCGGTAGCTAATAAATAAGTTCCATCTGCCAAACCTAAAAAACTATAGCGCGATTCAAAAACGGGAGGGAAATTACTGTTGGCGATCAATGGTAATTGCCAGCGCATTTTACCTCCCAACCGGCATAGTTCCGTAGTAAGCCAGATACTGTCAGGCTGGAATACAATCACACCATTGGTTTCGTATTCTTCAGGTGTAAAAGTATAGGGTGTAAAATTGATCTCATCCTTAATTTGTCCCTGGGTCATCACCCAAAGGTTATTTCCTGCAGACGCGAGGAAAATGTTATCAAAGTTAAATTCTGCGTAATCATTGATCCCGGACTTCAACTTGGTTCTTCCCCTGCCACTGATCTCTCCCGTAATGGTATCAAAAGCAGTCAAAGAGACAATTTCCACATAGAAGTTATTAGCGTAGAATCCATCCAGATATGGCGGCCCTATAAAGGTTTGAACGGCACTTTTTGCAATTGTCTGCGAGCCGGTTTTCCCGGTAACCTGCCAGGCATATTTCTGCATTTTCTCCATGCTGTTCAACTTCTCGTTGGTTAAACCATAGCTGAATACATTTTGAGAAGATGATAACGTAGTTTGTTCGGAAAATGCACTATTTTCGATAATGGCATCTTCGGGAGTCTGTAAATCGTTTACCTCCACTATTTTCACATTATAGGACACCAATTGACCGGAAAGTGTATTGTTTGGCTTGTGCCACTTAAAAAGCCCACCATCGGAAATTTTCATTTGATAGGCCTGCTCAGGTGAGATGATCTGAATTGTTCCACCTTCCGGATAACCATAATAAAACCAAAGCGGAGCCGAATAACCATTGTTCTTGATTTGAGTTCGGGGATAATTTTCAATGGCCTGGACCACAAATACGTATTTTTTTCCAACTTCCAGCGGTGGGTCTGTAATTCCGTAATTATAGATGTACTGATTTAATAGCTCCGATTCCCAAACCAATAATGCCTGGTTGTTCATGATAGCATTCTGCGGCTGGGCTGTATTCGATGTTACCTCATATAATTTGATCTGATAGTTGACGTTAGCAATGTCTACAAGTGAGTTCGAGTTACTCAGCATCCAGTTTAATGTAAAATTCGCCGGATCAATTGTGGTTACAACTCCACCCATTTGTGGTGAAATAATAGATGGTGGATCGCTCAAGGCCAAATGCAGGAAAACCGGAGTTTCTGCACTAAGCGGTGTATTCGATTCATAATCGAGAACAGTAATATTGAGTGTGTATTCACCTTCAGGAAGACGACTGTTCACTTCCAGTTGCGACCTTGTAATACCTGAGAAACTTAAATGATCAAAATTGAAAAATTCAGCCAGATCGGCGCCTGACAGATCAAGCGGTACAGAAGAATAAATAGTTGTAGGTTGAAGTGGTTTCTGACCCGGAGTGGTCATAATTGTAAGTCCAGGTCCGGTAAGCCTGATCTTCAAATACACATCACGCTGAGCAACCGATAAGTCATTCATTGTAATGATTGTCTTGATCTTCGGTTGAATCACCGAATAGAAATCATCAAAATAAATAGACATAGGTCCGAGTTGCATAGGCGCAACCGCTACCGGGTAAACCTGTGCATTCAATCTCGCTGCTCCAAATAAGAAGAGCAGAACCAGTAGTATTTTATGGCTTAAGGTTGCCTTCATAATTACAAGTTTCTCAGTAGTAGTATTTCACCTTTGTACTCAATGTCGGAATTGTCAAATCTCAGGAAGTAATAGTAGGTTCCATCCGGAAGAATTTCGCCGGTTTTGTTCTTACCTTCCCATGTGTTCGCATATTCCTTTTGGTTGAATACTTCATGTCCCATTTCATTTACGATAACAACCTGATTCTTGGGATACGAAGTGATATAGTCAATGATCCAGGTATCATTCTTCCCGTTGCCATCAGGAGTCAAAATGTTGTATGGAATAACTTTGAAGGTTTCCAGAACAGTGAGAACGACCGTATCACTATTAATGCATCCGTAGATGCTTTCCCCATAAACAATATAGGTTGCAGTAGAATCAGGATTTGCACTTGGGCCAGCTATTTGAGGATTATCTAACCCCGTACTTGGAGTCCAGGTATATTCTACTCCACCGGTTGCCAATAAGTCGACCGCTATTCCTTTATCCGTAATGGTATCGTTTCCGGCATAAACTTCCGGCAAGTAGTACACGGTTACGGGTTTAATAATCGTATCCGGGCAACCCTGGTCACTCATAATCGCCAAACGGACAACATAGTTTCCGGCAGATGCATAGGTATGAGAAGGTGAAACGATAGTAGAGGAACTATTATCACCAAAGTCCCAGGCAGAAGTGAACGATCCTGCTGATAGAATTGTTTGATTCTCAAAAACCGTTTCTTCCCCGAAACAAACCGCATTAACTCCGAAATCGGCAATTGGCTGCTCAAAAGATTGCACGGTTTGCACCACTGTATCGAAACAACCTACAGACGAAGTAATGATCAACTGTACATCATAATTGCCAAAATTCATGTAATCCTTTACCGGATCCTGTTGAACGCTATTGGTATTATCCCCGAAATCCCACATGTTTTGCGTAATAGTTCCATTGGCGCTTGTACTGGTATTTGTAAACTGAACAGGAGTTCCGTTACAAGTGTTTGAGAATGAGAAACTGGCAACCGGACTATCGTAAACGGTAATCCAGTTGGTAAGTGTATCAACACAACCGTTATCAGTTGTTACTTCCAGGAAAACAGTATAAACACCGTCGGTCAAAAACTGATGTGACGTTTCAAAAGCCTGGATCGACGGCTGATTATCAAAAGACCATTCCGAAACAAACGTTCCGTTAGCAAGAGCAGAAGTATTATTAACGTATGCTACACTTCCCTCACAAATGTTGTTTACGGAGAAATTGGCAGTTGGCATAGGATAAACCTGAACCTGTTTTGTGAGTTGGGCCGAACAAGCTGAATCGGTCAGAACTTCGAACAAAACAGTGAAGGTACCGAAGCTGTTATAGAGATGAGCCGGATCCTCGATTGTTGATGTAAAACCATCTCCGAAAGTCCAGTTTGTAGTGTAATTAGTAATTCCTGATATGGAAGGTACAAATGCCATACTATCGCTTTTACAAACAGGATTCGCAGTAAAATCAATAGTTGGTGAAGGATTCACACTAACGGCGTTAATTACGGTATCCGAACAACCGAAATTTGATGTGACTACCAGGGAAGTATTATAACCTGAAGCCCAAGCATAATTGTGCGCTGGATTGATAAGCGTACTTGTGTTTCCATCTCCAAAATCCCAGTTATAGGCAAGTGATCCTGAAGTGATGTTCGATTGGTTATTGAACTGAACTGTTTCCCCGAAACAAACATTATCCACCGTAAAAGATGCAGTTGGTTTAGGATTGATCACGATCGTTGAATCTTTGAAATTAGAACAGCCAAATGAATTACCAACTACTAAACGAATGACGTTTGCTCCACTTTGATTGAAGTAAAGTGACGGGTTTTGGATACTCGAAAAGGCAGAACCGTTGTTCAACCATGAATGAGAAGTCACAGTTCCCTGTCCGGCGTTCGATAAATTGGTAAATAACACAGTATTTTCAGCACATAACGAATCTTCGGTTATGAACGAAACAATCGGTTTGGCGTACACCGATAGCAATTGCGAAATGGAATCAACACAACCAAAGTTGGAAGTGGCTATGAGTTGCACCGAAAATGTTCCTGAAGTGGTGTATTGAGACGAGGGATGTTGTAAGGTACTGCTTGTTCCGTTTCCAAGATCCCAGCTGTAGGTATTTGTTCCTCCGGTAGTATTTGTGAAGCTGATGTTTACGTCTTCACAAGCATTGGAAAATGTAAATCCGACATTCGGAAGATCTTTAACAGCAATAGGTTTGATCTGGGAAAGTACAGTAGTACAAAAACCATTTTTCACTGTAACCGCAAATTCATAATTACCGGCTGTAGCAAAAGCGTAGTTAAGGATCGGATTTGTTGTATTGATTGGAATCCATGTTCCACTTCCCTGCAACCTGTAATTCCAGTTGAGAATGGTACCGGTATAGTTTACAGCCGTGAACGTAAAGGTGTCATTCAGACAAATGTAATTTGGCCCGCTTATCGTTCCACCTATTGTATTCAGAGAATGGTTTACTTCAAAAACGGGAGATAACAAAGTTGCACATGCCCCATTCTGTTGTCGCACACGATAGAAAATGGTAGCCGTTTGGTTTGATGAATTATAGTTGGATGATGAAACTGCTGTTGCTTGCCATGACCCGTTAGCCGTATTTGCATATTCCCATAACAATTGATTTGCTGTTTGTCCTGTTAAGGTTAGCGAAGTATTGTTCATATTTCCGCAAATGCTGTCAGTACCGCTGATCGATCCTGAAACCGTATTTGTGAAATTGGTTACCTGGAGTATATTACTTGTCTGAGTTGCACAAGCACCATTCTTTACGTTGACTCTATACCACGAGTTGGCCGTTGAGGAGATGTGTTTTACAATACTGTCCGTTGAACTTGCAATTGGATTCCAGACAGATCCGGATGTTGTGCTTACTTCCCAATCCATGACTTTACCATTTTTTCCTGATAAGGAAAACGGGTTTAATATACCGGAACACACTTCGGTTGGTCCGGAAAGCGTGCCGGAAACAGATGCGTTATATACATTAACACGAATGGTAGATGAAGTTGCAGGCAGGAAACTCGGTTGCTGAACAATCGCCCTGTATGAGATACTTTGCCCCAGGTTGCTGAAATTATAGGTTGCAGAAGTTACCGCGATGGGTGTCCACGGGTCACCCCCGGAATAACTGTATTCCCATCGGATAACGGAACCGGTGTGACCCGATAAAGTAATCACCCCGCTATTCGAGTTTGCACATTTTGACGTATCTGTGCTGTTCAGGGTTCCTCCAACCGACTGTGCAAAAAGTGATGAATTGATGCAAAGAAGAACAGTAATAGCAACCAGGAGTTTCATTAGTTTTTTTATTAAGGTCATTTTCAATTCCAATTTTCGTTGAAACATTTCATTAAGATTTCATTTTCAAGATCCAGGGCTCACCGTTCAGGTACGGTTCATACTTCGTCTTGTTGGTTTTTTTGAAATTCACCAATTGAGTTCCGGCTTTTTTCACAGAAGTATAGTTTTCTTTCTGGCAAACAAAATACATCAGCTTTTCACCTACTTTTACCTCAACGATATCCAGCGAATAACCCAATTCACGGATCAGGGTTTTATTCAATTCTCTTGCCTTTTCCACATTCCTGAAAGCTCCGAGAACAATTCTGTAAGTAGCGTCTGTGTCTTCGAGCAATGCATCTATATCACTCTGATTTGACGCATTTACAACTTCGTACTTTTGAATTTTTATTGTCGTCAGATCGTTCCCGCCGGTGCGTCCGATAGAATCAACCATGTCTTTGATTTCTTCCGAACTAACCTGGGCTTTTTTCAAATCATCGATCACTGCATCCTGGCTGGACATTCGCTTATTTAGTGAATCCAGCTGTCGGTTCAATTCATCAATTTTTAGTTGGGTCTGATCCAATTCCTGGCGCAGTTCTTCGGCTCTTTTCGAGGAGGTTCCAAAGGTTTGGTCTGCACCCTGGCCTCCATTCAATCTGAAAACGAGTGCAACCTCATGAGTTCCACCTAAACTTGTTGTTCTGGAAGCCACCGGAAATTGATACAAATACATCATTTTCAACTGGTTCACGAAAGTGTAACCAAAACTCACGTTCAAATCATGCAACTGGCGGTATCCCACTCCGAAGTCGAGTTTCTCATCAAATACAAAATGGTTCGTGAGATCAACGAAAATTGGTAATCCCTGGGTAGAATAAGCGATTATCGAAGGGCGGTAAGTCCAACGTTCATTCATTGCCTTACTCCAGGACATTTGGAAGGAATAAGTAGGTACCTTGGAAAACAAAATGGACTTGTTCGTTGTGGGATTCTCAAAACGCATTTGACTTCCCGAATAGAAATCCATTGACAATCCAACGTCAAAATTCTTCACGCGATAGGAAACACCAACATTGAATGCTGCAATTACCGATTGCTGATTTTGCTGATATTCCAACAATTCTGTCATATCGTCCGCTTTGATCCTGGAGAGATCAATGACGGAGCGCTCAGCTCCTATCCCAAGTCCAAAAGATAGGAACTGGGTTTCTGAAAATTTCAATCGATAACGGTATGCTGCACCAAGTTTCTGACGTTTCAATGCGCCTATTTCATGCATATTCACCTGGAAGCCCAATGCCAATTTATTGCTTTTCAGGGGAAGCGAAAAAAGTGCATTAACATATTCGGGTGAATTCGGGACTGTAGCCCATTGTTTCCTGTAGTTGAGGAACAAATCCTGCTTTCCGGTTTTTGAGAGGTAAGCACTATTCACCATTCCCAAATTTTCGTGATACAGCGACCCAAAACCTATGTATTGTCCCCACGAATTTTGAACCAGACAAATGACTATGATTAGTTTTAAAAACTTCATTTTACTTATAACTTGATGAGTTTGGCAACCCTGTTTACGTTACCTTTTAAACTTGTTGATTGAACCCTGAGGTAATAAACCCCAGGATTGAGATCCGATAAATCTTTCGTCAGAACTATTTGTTTTTCATTTTCTATACTGCTGAAATCAACAGTCAGTTTTCCGTTCACATCATAGATTGCCATTTTTGTGGTGGCGTAATCTGTCAAACTAAGATCAATTGTGAAATCATTGGTGAGTGGATTCGGATAAACTATGAAGTTTTCGATAGAAAGTGAAGTTGCATCTGAATTGTCTCCGATAAAGAAATCCTTCGCACTAACTGTCTTGGAATAGGTGCTGATACAGAAACCATTTGAAACTGTAAGTGAAGTTTCGAAAGTATCTACCACCAAATATGTATGCACCGGACTTGGAATAGAATCAAACATTCCGTCACCAAAACTCCACAAGTAACTTATTGGTGTTGGAGAACTTAAATCAACAAACTTCAATGAAAGATTGGTACTGGTGTCTGTATCAACCAGGTAATATGCCTGAATTTGCATTGGTGAAGTTTGCAATTCGAAGGTTTCAGTTACTCCACAACCTGCAATAGTTGCAGTCACAGTATAAAAACCATTTTCGTACACCGAAACATTCTGACTTGTGGAACTAAACCCATTTACAGAGCTCCAAACGTTATTTCCGAAAGGACTTCCCTGAAGTACAACTGGGGTAGTTCCGCAAATATATTTTATGGTTGTTTGTTCCGGAATGAATGGTGCAGGTAACAACTGAATGTTTATCGCATCATTTGCAGAGCAACCGTTGTTGGTTACGTTTACTTCATATATTCCCGACGAAGGCGGGGAATAAGTTTGTGCCGTACTTACAACCGCACCGGAAGTGGAAGTCCAGGAATAAGTGCTTCCCGGATTTTGCGCATTCAAGGTGACCCCTGAATTGGCACAAACAGTTTGATCAGGACCAAGGTCTACAACAGGTGAAACCTGAATGGACACATTTGACGAAGCGGCAATTGAACATCCTATGTTTGGATCTGTGATGGTAACATTATAGGTTCCTGTACCCGTTACAACCAACACATTTGATGTTTGCCCACCTCCCCAAACACAATCGTATGAAGCGTTGGTTGTTGCAACCAGTGTTGCATCATCGCAGGCCGAAACAGTACTGAGTAGCGTGCTTTCAGGGCTATTCAAACTGGTTACCACAATGGTATCTCTTCCCGAACAACCGTTAATGTCGGTTACTTCTACCCAAACAGCATCTGTCCCCGCTAGAGATATAGTTTGTGTATTCTCTTGTGTACTCCACAAATAAGAGGTGTAAGTTCCTGCATTAACTATATGCGGGAAAACCGTTTCACACAGATTCAAATCCGGACCCAAATCCGGTTCTGTAAATACGTAAATTGTTAAGATGTCGATCGTGTCTGTTCCAACACAGTTATTCTGGTCCGTTACTTCAACCCAATACTGACCGGCTGTATTCACATTAATGGTTTGTGAAACTTCTCCGGTACTCCAATTGAAATCCGCCCCAGAGTAACCTGCATCAAGAACGGCTTGTCCGCAAACAGATAAATCAGGGCCAAGATTCGGATGTACTTCAGCATTCAACGTCACCGTTGCATTTGCGGAATTAACACATCCGTTTGCATCGGTAACCTGAACTGTATAGTTTCCATCCTGCGTCACGGTCAGCGACTGAGTGGTTACATTTACAGGCGACCAATAATATGTTGCTCCGGGATTTTGAGCGTTCAAAATATAGGATGAACCACAAGTTGAAACGTTTCCAACCGGAATTACAGGAAGAGGGAAAACTGTAACTGTATGAACAACTGTATCGGTACAGCCTGAACCATCAGTTGCTATTAAAGAAACAACATATCCACCGTCATTTGCATAGGAATGTGACGGGTTTGTTAATGTGGAAGCGCTAAAATCCCCGAAATTCCATTGATATCCGGAAGCACCGTTCGACGTATTGTAAAACTGAGTTGTGCTGCCCTCGCAAACCGACACAGCGTTGAAATCGGCATTTGGCCCATTCATTACCAGAACAGTATGCTGAGTCTGGGTGGAACATCCGTTCTGATCCGCTACTGTTAATGTAATATCATAACTGCCTGATGCAGTATATACAGTTGAAGTAATTGCGTTACTGGCAAAATCACCATTACCGAAATCCCAGGAATAGTTATTTGTTCCTGAGATAACGTCCGGAGCCAAATTCAAATCCTGTTCAAGACAAACAGAACCCACGCTAAAATTGGAAGAAGGTGTGCCGAAAATTTCCACGGCCAATTCAAAGGTGTCAGAACAAACAGCATCTGTTTCCACAACTAATTGAATGATTTTTATTCCCGGAACGGAATACACCAGAACCGGTTCGAAATCCGTGGATATCATTCCGTCATCCAAATTCCAATAATAACTAACACCTGTATTAGAGATCAGCGAGGTATTTTGAATGTTCACGGTGTCTCCAAGGCAAAAATCTGAAGCTGTAAATCCTGCCGTATCCGGAGCGTAAATTGTAAAATTGTCTGTCAATGTATCTGCACAGCCAACACCAGAATTAACGATGACCTCAATAGAATGGTTTCCGTTGGTTAAACTTCCGATAGAAGTTGTGAACGTATTTCCAGTTGATGCCTGGATAATTCCGTCTATGTAAAAGTCTGTTGAAGTAATTGATGAAAATACAGGCATAGTTGTACCAGTAGAACCTGAGGCATTAAAACTGAGAACATCATAGAAACAATCTGTCGACATCACCAGATCTGCTACCGGATGGTTGAACACATTCACAGGATGATTGGTAGAAGCACTACAGCCATA
>Ga0307408_100002298_pt1 | contig 13607 bp, 9 predicted proteins | sample 322Cmetagenome_FD_202116 | JGI IMG/M metagenome (GOLD analysis project Ga0307408, IMG submission 202116) | Maize rhizosphere microbial communities from greenhouse at UC Davis, California, United States - 322HYB-C-3 | ecosystem: Host-associated > Plants > Roots > Rhizosphere > Soil | place: USA...
TGCGGTAACACGCGGTCTCCGGGGCTGGACATTCATGACATACGCCATGACGTCCGCGATGCGGCCGGTCTTCGTCGCGAGCGTGACGGGTGTTTCCTGCGCCATCGGTGTCATGGTCAACCGCTGCCGGGCTTCGTCCGGTGACGTCGCGCTCGAGACGGATTCGGAGCTCGCGATTTTCGTACGTCATGTGTCCGCCCTCGCTTCACAGCGTCTGGTTGAGCGCCGCGGCAGACCGCGAGCGACACGCCGGGCACGCGCGACCACTCCCACGACTCGTTGACCATCGGGCGCGTCAGGTAGGTGAGGTACAGCGATTCTCCACCGCGCACGACATCGAGCTTCATCTGTTCGATCTTGTCGCTGACGAGCTGTTCGGCCGCGATAGGTGTCGTGACCACATCCCCGTTGCGAAGTCCCGCGGCGGCCGCGGCCGACGACGGGACCAGGCCGACGACAGTCTGCACTTCCGGCGTGCGTCGATCGAACGCGAAATCCGGCACCACCACCTGCGCCCAGGAATGCGTGAAGCACGAACCGAACGCGTCAGGCGGCACGAACACGGTCTTCGTGCCACGGACGACAACGGAGTCGAGCTCCGGGCCGACACCACGGCCTAGCTCTTTCGCCAGCGCGTTGATGAAGCTCCGCACGCTGATGGTCTCACCTTCCGCGCGGCGAGCAAACAGCTCGAGCAGTACGTCGTCGAGCGACCGTGCGTTACCCGACGTCTGACGAATCGCGGCATCCAGCGCGAACAAGTACAGCGACCCACGAACGTACGGCAGTAACTCACCGTTCTTGTCGGCCGAAAATGCCGCGCCGACGGCATCGTTCGTCGCGTTGCGGTACGGATTCCCGTTGTACTGCCGCGAGAGCCGATTCAGCTCCGCGACGAACGTTTTGATGGGCTGCAGTCCGAGCCGTCGCTGAAGATTCGCGGTGAAGTACGTCGCCAGCCCTTCGCTCGCCCACGGACCCGCACCCTGGAACGAGCCGGCCCAGCCGTGGATCATCTCGTGGGCGACGATGCTCCGCAGTTCCCCGTCACCGCCGGATGTCGAGTGCCGGGGCCTAACGGGAACCTGCAGCATGAGTGAGCGGTTCCCTGCCGTGCCTCCCGACGTCGTCGACTCCGGAAGCACGCGCAGGAAGAATCGGTACGGGCGTTGGGCGGTGTCCCCGAAGAACGTGCTGAGCGCCTTGTAGGCCTTGGCCGCCCACGCCATGTCGGCGCGAAGGTCGAGCCCTGGCGATGAGCCCAACCACGCCGCGCTGAACCCGCCAGGGTTTCCGCGCGCGGGATATCGGCCTAACGGTCCGGCCATGAACCAACTCGATTGGAGGTCCGCGAGTACCATGGTCGCTTCGGCATCTCCGTCTCCGAGGCTGGAGATGCCAATGGAGCCGCTCCGAAGGGCGCGTAGATCCCAGCGGATGTGCACTCGGTACTGCCGCGCATCCTGCGGCAGTGCGAGGAAACCGGCACCACCACCGCTGACGCCTCCAGCGAACGTGCGCAGGTCGAAGGGCGGACCAGCACGAAGCCGGCCTGGCGGAACGATCGCGCGGTAATTGACCGTGACCGGAAAGGAAACGGACCGCGCGGTCCGCCAGCGACGAGTGTAGCTGAACCCGCTCCCGTCGACCGAATCGTCCTCCCTCGTCATCAGGACCGCGCCTATGCTGTCGTCGACGCGAAAGCCCCTGATGCGATCGGCGATGCCGGGGATGTTGTTCAGTTGGATCGGCGCGCGAAACTCCAGCATCGATGCCACGCTCACCGTGTCGGTGAGTTGGAAGGTGACGAGAACGGATTCGACGTTGCCGGCTTTGTTCCGCTCGGGCCGCAAGGCGATCTCAATGCCGGGCAGCACCACGGTATCCGCCGTCGCGTCCTGCGCGGACGCCGTGACGGGCGCGACAAGCGCCGTGACAAAGCAGAACAGGATTTTGAACGAGCGCTCGACCGCCAAGTATCCGTCTCCTCGCAGACGCTGTCCGACTCTCGCAGACTCTTCCGCACGGGCGTCGCGCGATGGGCCGCCCTTCGCTTACTTACGCACCCACTATCCGACCCATTTCGGGACCGGAAAATGAGACTAATGATGGTCTACCGAAAACGGTGGCCCTGCCGCCTTGCCTTCCTCGCGACGCTCGCCGGCGTCGCCTCGGCCGCTGACACTCTGCCGGCCCAGACCGTCGACTACGCCGCTGCCGATCGCATACGAACCTTCGACCCGCTGCTGGTCGGCGGTCGCGTCTACCCAGTGTGGTTCAGTGATAGCATCCGATTCTACTACGAGGCGAACGGGAGCGGAGTCGACCGCGGCACACTGTACCTCGTGGACCCCCGCGCGACGACCAGGCGTCCGCTGATCGACAACGGTCGCATCGCGGCGTCGCTGTCCGCCGTCGCCGATACGTCGATCGACCCGCGCAAGTTGCCCACCGAGACGTTGGTGAACGGCGACCGGGCGCTGCAATTCGATGTCCGCGGCAGGTCCTACTGGTGCCCGCTCGACACGCCGCAGTGCGTCGCCGCCGACTCGGCCCAGCTCATGGTGCGGCGCAAGGCCGAGGGGCCAACGTGGGCCGCCCGGTCGCCTAACGGGGAGTGGGACGCGTTCGTCTGGAACTACAACGTGTACGTGCGACCCGCTCGCCTGACCGATGCCGACCCGGTGGCATGGCGTGCCCGCCCGCGGGCGCCTGTGCGAAACGGCTGCGACGCGCCCACGATGCCCGGTCCGCTTCCGCCGCGCGATTCCGTTTCGCTGCCAGCCGGCTCGATCGCGCTGACGACCGACGGCACGACGTCGTGGGGTTATGGCCTCTATCAGTTCGGCCTCGAGGTCGCCCGCGTCGAGTTCGAGCGTTTCACGCCGGCGACCGGCGACGTGCGCTGGTCACCCGACTCGAAGAAGCTGCTGGTTCAACGCGATGACCTTCGCGGCGTGCGGATCTATCCGCTGTACTCGTCCAGCACGAATCAACCGGTGGACCACAGCTACTTCTATGCGGCACCGGGCGACAGCCTCACGATGCGGTACAACTTCTACGTGCTCGACGTCGCGAGTCGCTCCGCGAGAAAGATCGAAGGCGCACCGATCGGCGCGCTGAACGCTCCGGACGAAGCACGCTGGGGAAAAACCTCCGACGAGCTGTATGTCGTGAGCTCCACCCGCAGCGTCAAGTCGGTGCAGTTGGCCGTGGTCGACCTGAAAACGGGAAGCTCGCACACGATCGTCCGCGACACAGCGGCGACGTTCGTGGATCTCAACCCCACGGATTGGGCAGTCGCCAACGGTGGCGAGGACATCTTCTGGGTCTCGGAGCGCGATGGCTGGGGCCACCTCTATCGTTACGCACGAGATGGCACGCTCAAGAACCAGCTCGAGCGAGGATCGTACAAGGTCGATGGCATCGTTCGCGTCGACAGCGCGCGAAAGCAGATCTACTTCACCGCATGGGGCAAGGAAGCAGGCTCACCGCATTACGCCTACCTGTATCGCGTCGGCTTCGACGGTAGCGGCCTAACGCTGTTGTCGCCCGAGGCCGGGAATCATACGATCCGGCTCGTTCCGCGCGCCCCGTACTTCATCGACACGTACTCACGGATCGCCACGCCACCGGTGACCGTGCTGCGCGATGCCGACGGCAAGGTCGTGATGGAGCTTGCCCGTGGAGATGCCGCACCGCTTCGCGCCATTGGCTGGACGCCCGCGGAGGAGTTCACGGTCAAGGCGCGCGATGGCAAGACCGATCTCTGGGGCATTCTGCACAAGCCGAGCACGTTCGATCCGACGAGGAAGTATCCGATCGTCAGCTACATCTATCCCGGCCCGCAGCGCGGCAGCGTTGGCGACTGGGTGTTCAAGGGGCCAGACTGGGTGCTCGGCACGTCGGTCGAGACGCGGACGGACAAGTTCGTGCCGACGCGTAACCTCGGCGAGGAAGGCATGCGGCGCGCGCTCGCGGAGCTCGGCTTCCTTGTCATCCAGCTCGACGCGTTAGGTTCGTCGCCACAGCGATCGAAGGCGTTCGAGGATTTCTTCTACGGCCACGTGGGTGACAACGGGCTTCCGGACCATGTCGCCGCGATCCGGCAGCTGGCCGCCAAGTATCCCTGGATCGACACGACGCGTGTTGGCGTGGTGGGGCACTCGGGAGGCGGGTATTCGGCCGCCGCCGCGATGCTGCACTTCCCCGACTTCTTCAAGGTCGGCGTGGCCGGCTCGGGCAACCACGACTTCCGTGTCTACGGCTGGTACTGGGGCGAGAAGTATCAGGGGCCGTATCGGAAGGTGGGCGACTCCGACAACTACGAGGCGGAGGCGAACTACAAGTACGCGGCGAATCTCAAGGGGAAGTTGTTGCTGATGACGGGCGACATGGATTGCAACAACCCTCCGGCGGAGACGCTCCGTCTGGTGGATGCGCTCGAGAAAGCGGGGAAGGACTTCGACATGCTGATCGTGACCGATGCGGGCCACCAGCGGTCGACTTACGCGATCAGGCGATCGTGGGATTACTTCGTCCGAAATCTCCTCGGCGCCGAGCCTCCGAAGGAGTATCGAATGATCGAGCCCTGAAACATGGCAAAGGACTTTGACCTCATGGCGCTCCACAGGGCACTGGACGCCCGACGCAGGGCGCTCGGGCTGAGCTGGGCGGACGTCGGCGCGGCGCTCGGGGTGAGCGCTGGGACGCTGCGTGGCCTCGGCACTCGGGGGCGGGCGGAAGGCGATGGCGTGCTCCGCGCAGTCGCGTGGCTTGGGCGGAGTCCCGAGAGCTTCGTCCCCGGGTGGACACCCGGCGCGGGCGAGGCGCCGCTACTCGAATCAGTGGCACGTGTGCTCCGGTTCGATGCGCGGGCCCTGTACGCCGCGCTGGAGGCCGAGCGTGCGGAGGTCATGCGGGTGCTGGCGTGGCTTGGCGCGCCGGCGGCCCGGTTCGTCCGGCTGGAGGGCCGGTGAGTCGCCGCCTAACGAATCATTGCCGAATCGTTAGCGCTTTGCCTTCTTCGTCTTCGTGTTCGACTTCTTCGGGTTCCGCTTCGTGCGCGAGGCACCAATCCAGCAGGCGCCAGCTCGATTCAGCGGTGTAATCCTCGCGCCGGACCCAGAGTGTCACCATCTGAGAACTCTCCCCGCCGCGGAAAGCGGCGAGCCCGTGCACGCTGTGAGCGCCCCGAGTGTGAGCCGCAGCGCGTCGAGGTCCGCCGCACTGCCCGGCTCGTACCCCACGGCCTGCGAGTACGCACACACTGCGTCCTTGGCAGCTGTGACGGCATCACGGATTGCAGCCGCGTCGCGACCATCGTCCGCAAGCCGGCCGCGCAACGACTCGAGCGCTGCGCGCAGGGGCTCCGCGGCGGGGCGGGTGAGCGTTGGCACGATACGGTCCAGCGCATCGCTCACGCCGGCGATGGCGTTCGCCGTTATCGCATCCGATGCGAGCGCAGCATGCGGAGTCTCCGTGGGCGTCGACCGAGCGTCGGTCGGCAGGTCGGAGCACGCGGACAGAAGGACGGAGAGTGCGGTCGATATCACGACGACAAGCCCGGCGAGACGCGCCGCGATGATGGTCGACGAATGTTCCGAGCGAAACACGGTTGCCTCCTGCTATGAGTGTGATCGAGAGCAGTTGTGATCAGCGAGTGCGTCAGCGCGTACCGCGCAGCTGCTGCACCTGACTGCGGAGGGCGTTGAGCTCGGCGCGCAGTGCGGCATTGTCCTCGACCACCGCGGCCAGCGCACGCGCCTGCGCGGCGGTGCGGCGCTCGAGCGCCTGGATCGCGGCGAGGCTCACCCCGTCCGCATCAACCGTGGCGATCGCCGTCTCGGCATCGCCCAGCCCGAATGCGGCGCGGAAGTCCTGCGCGGTCGGACCGATGTGTCGCACCAAGTCGGACTCGTCGCGATAGCTCCAGCTCTGGACTGGCATCGTGGCAAGCTTGCCGAGCACCGCCTCGCCGTCCACTGTCTGGAAGGCGTGCTTGCGGTTCACGTCGGAGCTGTTGGTCCACGTGCCGCCGTTCGACAGATACGCGCCGGTGGACGTCGTGATGAAGTGACCGGACGGGTTCGTCACCGAGTTATTCTTCCCCAGCCAGAAGTGCTTGGCGCGGACGACGAACTGGTTGTCGGCGGTGGCCTTCACGTCATTGCCCCCACCGGCATTGTCGCCGTAGACGAACGAGCCCCACTTGCCGTTCGTCGACGCGTGTACGCCCATCGCCGTGCTGACGTTGCCGCTCGCCGTCGTGTAGAAGCCTAACGCCGTGCCGCTGGCGGCACTCGCCGTCACGCCGTTGCCGATTGCCACCCCCCAACTGCCGCTCGCCGTTGCATGGACGCCAAGCGCCATCGCGCCTTCGCCGCTGGCGGTGTTGTTGCGGCCGATCGCTATGGAGCGGAAACCACTCGCGGTGACGTTGGAACCGAGCGACATCGTGTTCCCACTGGTCGCGCGCGAGTTTTCCCCCACGGCGAAGGAGCTGAAGCCGCTCGCCGTGACGTTGACCCCGAACGCGGCCGAGTGGCCGCCCAGGTTCGCGTTGTCCCACTCCGTGCCGGTGACCAACCCGGCGCGCAGCGCTGCCCGGCTGGCCGACCACATGAAGCGCTTCCCCGCACCCTGAACGGGAGGCGGATACGAGCCAGTGCTTGGCGAGGTCACTGCGAAACCGCTGGTGCCCTGGCGCACGCCGTCGGTGAGCAGGTACTGCGGGTAGTCGTCGGCCCCGAACCCGGCGACTGCAGTGCTCGGCTTCGCGGCGTCGCCGGAGCCGGTCAACCGGAGCTCGTCGTGACCCGCGGCGCACTTTGGCGGGGTGTTCGGCGCGCCGACGCGGTACATCGTACCACTGCCGGGCACGTAGCACGCGCTGATCGTGTCGCGTGACGTCGTCTGAGACGTCGCCCGCTGAGCGGCAACGGGAGCGGCGAGCGTGCCGACGAGGGTACTCAGGAGAAGGGCAGGGCGCAGGATGATTGTCGGCATAGAGAAGCTCCGAGGAGAACGCGAATGGGAATGCCAAGCGGTCCGAGCGCGACGTCGTACCTTGCGCTTGGCGGCTCGCATGCTGACGCGTCGGTCGCGGCGTAAACCGGACATCCTCCGACGTTGCCGACGGCATCCTCGCGCCGTATCTTCGGCCCCGATCGCGACTTCGAGTCGGGCGGCTGGGTGCTCCGCGCGAGCGGTTCCGCCGCCGGGAGGGACTGCTGGGCAACGGACCCGAAGATTCCGCTGAACAGGACTCGCGAGAGCGGTGGCGGAAGGTCGAGGCGCTGCTCGACGGCGCGCTCGATCTCCCGGGCGAGGCGCGCGACGCCTGGCTGCGCGACGCCTGCGCCGGCGACCCCGGCCTCTACGCCGAGGTGACCGGATTGCTCGCCGCGGGTGAGCGCGAGGATGCCTTCCTCGCCGAGCCGGCCGCGGAGTTCATCGCGCCGCTCGTCACACAGCTGCCGCCCGTCGCGCCGACCCTCGTGCGGGTGGGACCGTACCGCCTGGAGCGCGAGCTCGGCCGCGGCGGTATGGGCATCGTGTATCTCGCCGAGCGCGACGATGGCCAGTTCCGTCAGCGCGTCGCGCTCAAGCTCGTGCGTCGTGGGCTCGAGGTCGACGACCGGCTCGTGCGACGCTTCCGCGAGGAGCGGCGCATCCTCGCCTCGCTCGAGCATCCGCACATCGCACGACTCGTCGACGGTGGACTCACCGACGATGGCCTGCCCTGGTTCGCCATGGAGTTCGTCGAAGGAGAGCCGATCGATCGCTACTGCGACGCGCGCCAGCTCGCGATCGAGGACCGGCTCGCGCTCTTCGCAACGGTGTGCGACGTGGTGCAGGCGGCCCACCAGCAGCGCGTCGTCCACCGCGACCTCAAGCCCTCGAACGTCCTCGTCACCGCCGACGGTCAGCCGAAGTTGCTCGACTTCGGCATCGCAAAGCTGCTGGAACGCGACGGCGACGGCCCGACCACGGTCACCGGCAGCGGAGAGCGGCTCCTCACCCCAGAGCACGCGAGCCCCGAGCAGATTCGCGGCGAGCCTGTGACGGAGGCGGGAGACGTCTACTCGCTTGGCGTGCTCCTCTACGAGCTGCTCACCGGCCGGCGTCCCTTCCGCTGCACCGGACGCTCGGCGGCGGAGATCGGCCGGATGGTGCTCGAAGACGAGCCGCCCCGCCCGTCGGCGGCGGTGGCGCGTCCGGCGGAGTCGGGGACGCGTGTGCCGGTGGACATCGCGACGGCACGCGCGACCTCCCTCGTGCGGCTCCAGCGCAGACTGCGCGGAGACCTCGACGCGATCGTGCTCAAGGCGATGCGCAAGGAGCCGGAGTCGCGCTACGCCGCGGCCGCCGAGCTCGCGGACGACGTTAGGCGGCATCTCTCGGCGCGACCGGTCGTCGCCCGCCGTGGGACGGGTGGCTACCGCGTCCGCCGGTTCGCGCGGCGCCACCGACTCAGTCTGTCCATGGCTGCTCTGGGGATGCTGATCGGAGGCGCCGCGCTCGCGGTGGTTGCATCGACCATGCGCCGCTCGGCCGATCGCTCGACGAGTGCGGGCGCGAACGCCGAGGATGCAGCGCTGCCGACGCTGGCGGTACTTCCTTTCAAGAACCTCGGCCCAACGGGCGAGCAGTACTTCGCCGATGGCCTCACCGACGAGACGACGGCGCGCCTCGCGGGGGTGTCGGGGCTCCGCGTCATCTCCCGCACGAGCGCCGACCAGTACCGGGACACGCGCAAGCCCTTGAAGCAGATCGGTGCGGAGCTCGGCGCGGCGTACGTGCTGGAGGGGAGCGTGCGGTGGGAGCGCGGGCCGGATGGGCGGCGACAGATTCGTGTCACGCCGCAGCTTGTTCGCGTCGCCGACGATACGCACCTCTGGGCCGACCGGTTCGACGGCGACGCCACGCGCGTGCTGGAGATCCAGACGCAAGTCGCCGAGCGCGTCGCCTCCGCACTCGACGTGCGCCTCCGGTCGGCCGAACGTCAGGCGCTGACGGCGGGGATGACGGCGAGCGCCGAGGCGTACGACTACTATCTACAGGCCGAGGACTATGCCCGGCGCGGGTGGGAGCCATCGGTCCTGAGGAACGCGGCGCGGCTGTACGAGCGGGCTGTCACCGCGGACTCGGGCTTCGCGCTCGCCTGGGCGAAGCTCGGGTACGTCCATGCACGGATGTACTGGTTCTATTACGATCCTTCGCCCACCCGGCTCGCGCTGGCAAAACGAGCGGCCGAGGCGGCGCTGCGGCTCGCGCCCGATCTCCCCGACGCGCACCTCGCACTCGGCTACTACTGGTACTGGGGCTTCCGCGACTACGAGCGGGCCCTCCAGCAGTTCGCTGCGGCGCAGGCTCGGCGGCCGAACGACAGCGACGTGCTCCTCGCGCTCGCGCTCGTGCAGCGGCGGCAGGGCCGCTGGGACGACGCCAGCGTGAACTTCAGGAAATCGTTCGAGCTGGACCCGCGCTCGCAGACCAAGGCGCTCAGCGCCGCCGACGTCGCGATGTCGATGCGCGACTACGCGGCGGCGCGACAGTATCTCGAGCGCGCCGCGGCGTTCGCGCCCGACCACGCGCCCGTGTACGCATTCCTCGCCGATTACCACGTGGTCTCGCAGGGCGACATCCCCCGCGCGAAGGCGAGCCTCCGGGATGCGATCGACCGCATGACCATCGGGACGTTCGCCGCGTTCTTCGGTCCCGAGGACAACTTCCCCTCGCTGCTCGTCGCAACGCCGGAGTTCGCGTCGAGAATCGATGCGCTCACGCTGGCCACGTTTCAGGGCGACAGTATGGGGTACTATCGACTGAAGCTCGAGACCCAGTACTACCGCGGCAACGCACGTCTGACGCGCGCGTACGCGGATTCGGCGCGCGCGATGCTCGAAGCGAAGGTCCGGCAGCGACCGGGCGATCACTACTGGCACGCCGCGCTCGGCATCGCCTACGCGATGCTCGGACGCGCCGAGGATGCGGTGCGCGAGGGCAAGCGGGCGGTCGAGCTCCTGCCGATCTCCCGCGATCACTCGACGGGTCCCTTCCTCCTTACCAACCTGGCGCGCATCTACGTGATCACCGGAGATGCCGACGACGCCGTCGCGCTCCTCGAGCAGCTTCTCTCGATCCCGTCCTGGATCTCGGTCTCCGCGCTCAGGCTCGATCCGCAGTGGACGCCGCTCCACCGACACCCGCGGTTCGAGCAGCTCGTAGGGCGCGCGAGCTGACCGACGGTCCCGTCGCACGAGATTCACGCGGAGCGCGCGGAGAGTGCCCGCCGTACGATTACGTGCGGCGGGCACCGGGGAACGAGCATTATGGCTTCGCCGGGAAGGCCGTGAAGCTGAGCGCCTTCGTCTGCCCCGCCGTGAGCTGCACGGCGTAGAAGTAGAGGAACGTGACGTCCGACTCCTTCGGCGTGACGCGGACGTCGTAGCAGCCCGGCGCGAGCTTCGCCGTCACCGTCTCGCCCTTCTCGAGGTAGTCCGCCCCGCCGAGCAGGTCGTCGCCCCAGGCGGAGCCGCCGCAGCTGCGCGTGCGGACGAAGCTGGCGGTGTAGTTCACGGTCTGGTTGGTCACGGTGAGCGTGGCCTGCGCGCCGCCGCCACCGCCGGGAGAAGGCGGGGCGGTCGGAGACGCGTCACCGCTGCTGCTGCCACAAGCAGCCAGTGCGAGCATCGCGGCGAACAGGACGCCCGAGCGCTGCACGCGGCGCGAGCGAGGGGAAAGCGCGGTGAAGATCGGGTGCTTGCTCATGGGGAGACCTCTGGAGGTTCGAGTGTGGGTCGTGAGGAGGGTCTGTCGGCGCCGTGAGGCGCGATTGCCGTGGTGAAGCGAGCGTCGCATCGTTGGTGAGGCTCGCGGCGACGGCCCTCGTGCTGCGTTCCGCGCCACTGACTCCTCAACTGCCGATTCACTCGCAGCCATGGACGCGCAGCCGCCCGAGAAAACCGGACAGGGCTCCGCCGACGAGCCGCCCCCCGCCACTCCACCTGCCCGTGCCACCGTGCCCGCCGCGGCGGTGGAGGCGCAGACCCGCGGTCAGATCACGCGGCTGCTGCTGGACTGGGACGGCGCGGGCGAGCCCGACTCGATGGATCGCTTGCTCCCGCTCGTGTACGACGAGCTGCACCGAATCGCCCACCGGCACCTGGCGCTCGAGCAGGTGGGACACACGCTCGTCACCACGGCGCTCGTCCATGAGGCGTATCTGCGGCTCGTCGACCAGACGCGTGTGCGCTGGGTGGACCGCTCGCACTTCTTCGCCGTTGCCGCGCGCGTCATGCGTCGGGTGCTCGTCGACTACGCGCGGCGCTACCGGGCCGCGAAGCGGGGAGCCGGCGCGCGGCCGGTCGATCTGGATGCGGTCGAGGTGCCGCTCGCCGAGCGCTCCGAGTCGCTCATCGCGCTCGACGAAGCGCTGGAGCGGCTGGCGGATCTCAATCCGCGATTAAGCCGCATCGTCGAATGCCGGTTCTTCGCCGGGATGACCGAGGAGGAGACCGCGGAGGCGCTCGGTGTCACGGAGCGCACGGTGCGGCGCGACTGGGTGAAGGCGCGCGGGTGGCTGAGCCGGGAGCTGGAGGTGCGGGGGTAGGAGCGAACGCGCGAAACGGCCTCTCGTACCTGAACGTGTGTTGGATGCGCGCGTTAGGCGGGGACACCTCCGCGTCGCGTTACGTCGCGTCGCCGCGGCCGTACCCCGAGCGGCTGCCGACGCCCGAGTACCCCGGCCATATTCAGTCCCACAATTCCGCGTCACAGACGCTTGCGCGCATCCTCCGCGCCGATATCTCTCGGTCGGACCGCCGCCAGCGAAACCCAGCATGACCAGATTTCAGCGCCGCCGCTACCTGCGCGAACCCGACTACTCGCGACCGCCCCTCGATGTCACCGCCGCACAGCGAGCGCGGATCATCGAGAAGCTCACCGTCCTCTACGGAGAGCTCGACGCGACAGCGTACTACTGGGAGCTCGAGCGGCTGATGCAGGTGCATCACGCCCACAAGCCGCCCGAGATGCTGGCCGCTGATGCGGAATTCGACCCACGCGATCGGTTCACCGAGACCGACGTGGTGGCCATCACCTACGGAGATCTCATCGACAGCCCGAATACGCACCCGCTGCGCGCGCTCTCGATCATCTTCGAGACGCTGTTCCGTGACGTATTCAGCACCGTTCATATCCTCCCGTTCTTCCCCTACTCGTCCGACCGCGGCTTCAGCGTCATCGACTACGAGCAGGTCGACCCTCGGCTCGGCGGCTGGAAGGACATCGAGCGACTCGGTGACAAGTATCGGCTGATGTTCGACGGCGTGATCAATCACGTCTCATCGAAGAGCGAGTGGTTTCGCGAGTTTCTCGCGCGCAATCCGAACTACGAGGACTTCTTCGTCAGCTTCGAGTCGCCGCAGGCGATCAGCGAAGAGCACCTTCGTCTCATCCTCCGGCCGCGGACGAGCAGTCTGCTCACCGAGTACGAGACACTCCGTGGGCCACGGTGGGTCTGGACGACGTTCAGCCCGGACCAGATCGACCTCAATTTCCGCAGCGAGAACGTGCTGTTCCGCGTGCTCGGCGTGCTGCTCTACTACGTGCGACACGGCGCCGACCTGATCCGGCTGGACGCGGCGACATATCTGTGGCGCGAGCTGGGGACGTCGAGCGCGCACCTGCCACAGACGCACGCGCTCGTCCAGCTCTTTCGCGCCGTGCTCGACGTCGTGGCACCCCGCGTGGCTGTCATCACCGAGACGAACGTCCCGCACGACGACAACGTGAGCTACTTCGGCGACGGCACGAACGAGGCGCACATGGTCTACAACTTCGCGCTGCCGCCGCTCGTGCTCTGGACGTTCCACTCGGGAGACTGGACTCGGCTCGCCGAGTGGGCCGCGTCGATCGCGCCGCCCTCGGAGACGACGACGTTCCTCAACTTCCTCGACTCGCACGACGGTATCGGGCTCCTGCCGGTCACCGAGCTGCTCTCGGCCACGGAGCGGCAGGAGCTCGTTAGGCGCACGGCGAACCACGGCGGCCTCGTCTCGTACCGCGCGGCGGGCGGCGGTGTGCAGACGCCGTACGAGCTCAACATCCCCTGGTACAACGCGCTCAACGACGTGGACTCCGACGAGCCCGACGACGTACAGATCGCGCGCTTCCTCGCCTCTCGGGCGCTCGCGCTCGCGCTGCTCGGCGTGCCGGCCATCTACCTGCCCAGCATCGTCGGCGCGTACGTGACCTCCGATTACAAGGTCAACGAGCGCGATCCCCGCAGCATCAACCGCAACACGATCCGCGTGCAGGAGCTGCTCGACCAGCTCAGCGTGCCGGAGTCGCACGCGGCAAACATCCTCGAGCGCTTCGTCCATCTCATTCACGTGCGGACGCGCCTCGCCGCGTTTCATCCGTCCGCGGAGCAGCAGGTCCTCCTCGTGAACCCGGCCGTGTTCAGCGTCGTCCGACGGGCGCGACGAAGTGACCGAATTGTCTTAGCGCTTACCAACGTGACGGCCACGGCCCAGGAGTTGCGCGTGGCGCTCGCCGACGTCGGTCCGCCGGACCGGGTCTGGCGGGACGCGCTGACC
>Ga0307408_100002301_pt1 | contig 13596 bp, 12 predicted proteins | sample 322Cmetagenome_FD_202116 | JGI IMG/M metagenome (GOLD analysis project Ga0307408, IMG submission 202116) | Maize rhizosphere microbial communities from greenhouse at UC Davis, California, United States - 322HYB-C-3 | ecosystem: Host-associated > Plants > Roots > Rhizosphere > Soil | place...
GCCTCACCGCCGACCTGTTCGAAGTGTTCGGCCAGGGCATTTCCGGCCGCGACCTGATCCTGTTCTTCGGTGGCCTGTTCCTGCTGTGGAAAAGCTCCCAGGAGATGTACCACGCGCTGGAGGGCGAAGAAGAAGGCGACGACGCGCCATCGGGCAAGGGCGGCAATTTCCTCTACACCATCATCCAGATCGCGATCATCGATATCGTCTTCTCGCTGGATTCGGTGATCACCGCCGTCGGCATGGTTTCCCATGTACCGGTGATGGTCGCGGCGATCATCGTGGCGGTGCTGGTGATGATGCTGGCCTCGGGCAAGATCAGCGAATTCATCGACAAGCACCCGTCGCTGAAAATGCTCGCGTTGTCGTTCCTGCTGGTGGTCGGTACCGTGCTGATCGCTGAATCGTTCGACGTGCATGTGCCGAAAGGCTACGTCTACTTCGCCATGGCGTTCTCGCTGGCGGTCGAAGCGATCAACATCAAGATGCGCGGCGCGATCGCTCGCAAGAAGAAGCAGCAGGATCCGGTGAAACTGCGCTAGGACCTGACGCGCACAATCCGGTAATGCCCCTGTGGGAGCGCGCCTGCTCGCGAATGCGGTAGATCAGTCAAGGTTGTTGCCGACTGACACACCGCTTTCGCGAGCAGGCTCGCTCCCACAGTTGTTTCTGGGCAAGGCCATTTCGACTGTGGCGCTATCCAGGACCACCGTTGCTACCGGGCACAACGGTTGACGCTCAAGGCTCTGGCCGTTAGCTTCCCCGCTCGCCTCAACGACATACAAGGAACGTTCATGTCTGGAAAACCCGCCGCGCGCGTCACGGACCCGACCACTTGCCCGATTCCCGGCCACGGCACCAACCCGATTGCCAGCGGTTCGGGCGACGTCTTTTTCAACGGACTCGCCGCTGCCCGCCTCGGCGACAAATGCACCTGCGGCCAGGCGCTCAGCGGCGCCTTTTCGTCGACAGTGTTCATTAACGGCAAGAACGCCATGACCTTCGACAGCACTGCCAGCCATGGCGGCGTCGTGGTCGGCGGCTCCGGTAACGTGATCATCGGCAGCTCGCACACTCCTGCGCCGTTCGTTCCACCGTTGCCGATCATTGGCCAGCCTCTGGTCGAATTCAGAGCCGTCAGCGCTGGCAACGGCGAACCCATCGCCGAACAAGGCTATGAGATCGAAACCGCTGAAGGCCGCATCGTCAAAGGCCTGACCAATGCGCAGGGCATGACACAGAGCGTCGCGACCCTGCAGCCCGATCTCGCCGTTGTACGCTGGACCGCCTGACCTTCAAGGACGAAACAATGACTGCACAATGCATCGCGCCAGACGACCTGGACATGAAAAAACTCTGGGACAGCACCTGTGAGCTGCCCACCTGCAAACGCGAGACCAGCACCACCGGCCCCAACCCGAAAACCCGCGTCGAAGTTCCGCTGCTGACCTGCAATTGCCTGTGGCGGCGCTTCCAGAAAGAAGCCGAAGAATGGGTCGCCCCCGGCGGCGTCCTCATCGCCGACCCGCAGGCACGCAACCGTAAGATCAACGCCGCGTATGCGCAGTTGTGGCTGGCGGATAATCGCTTTCAGTGGGCGGGGTTGGCGGCGTTTGCTTCGAAGCAGGTGGGGTGTGGGCTTGTGCATGCGGCCACTCTCGACCAGCGAATCGAAGCGGAAAAGAAGGCTTACCGAACCCTTAAAGACAGCCAATCCAAGGATTTGTATGAGCGCGTAGTGGTGAACAGATTGCGCTCTGATCCGGAGCTTTGGCGGCAATGGGATGAGGCCAAGCAACAGAACCCGGTTCCTTTAGCGAGTGATCCTTTGTCTGGCGATGCGATTGCTTTACTTCAAGAGGAGTTGCAATACGTTCACGAAATGCTGGCGCTTGGGAACACGGCTCTTTTTCTAGATGTTTATCCTTTGCACCGGTTTTTTATGGTGCGCGGCCAGCAGGAGCTGGAAAGGTGCCTTGCTGATAGAAGCAGCTTAAAAAATGAAGTGCTTTGGCCGATTGCGGATAAAGTTGAATTCGGGATGTACCGCACTGAAGTTTCCGAAACGTTCAAGGCAATCGAAGCTGGAGATATTGCTGCAAGCGTGGAGCTCATGGCTGCTCATGAGCAACTGAATATCTTGCAGCCGGCAATGTATGACGTGACTCATTTTGCGCTGCTGATGCAGGGCACCCAAGCGGGCGACGTTGTATCAGTGGTGACCGGATTATTCACCGGTATTTCTGAACAGATTCAGCTAACTCTCGCTAGCCAATGCAAAGCACCAGGTAATCAGCAGGTAACGTTTGGGCGCAACCCGCTAGCTAACCTTGCGGACAAAGATCAACGTATGGCGTTTGTGCTTCGAGCCGCGACGCAATTTGATCTTTTGCTTAAAGACCCGGCTACTCGGTCCCAGCTAGAGCAATCAATTAAAGAGATTTCAGTCGGTGGCGGTGTCAAATAATGACTTTCAAAAAGTACATCTTGGCCCTACTGGTAGGCGTCATCGCAGTAACTGCTTATGCCGTCAATTTGAATAGAAGCATGGATGTGCTCAGCGTCCATGTAGGCAAGCCATACGAGCAAGTTGTAAAAGATTCAACTTTTGCCGTCGACTCGAAGACAGCCATTTATCCGGGCCCTCCTCCGCATCCTAGTTCGACCTGGATCAGCGATCCCGTTGTCGTTCAATTTGACGATCCTATTCATGGCTTCACCTTGCCACCTACCAAGTTCGGTGCAGTGACATACCGGAAAAGCAAAGTAGCAACCGTGACTACTTCACCGATGCTTGAAACCCTACCGTTTGACGAGCTGGTGCCTCTTTTGGAAAGGCTTCAGCTCATGCTGAAAGCAGGAGGATGGGCGCCCCGAGATGCCGATAAACATACTTGGGTGGAAGTACCAAGTGATGTCGAAAAAACCGCATTGCAAAGAAAGCTGTTCGATCAGGTCGTCATCGTGCTGCTACAGATCCCTTACAAATACACCCTGGCGCTGAACCTCAAATGCTATGTCCGCTGCGACGAGCGTGATCCAGACACTGCAAGGTATTTGATCGATGTCAGTATTGGTTCGGATAACTACAACAGGTGATGCCTCGCATCACGGAGTGGCGATGCTATGGGCGATGGCCGGCACTTTTCCTGCTGTACATTGGCCTGACGTCTTTTCACTATCCGCTGGATTTTCTGGTCGTTCACATCGGCAAACCTTACGGAAGCGTTGTGCAAGATTCGACCTTTCCTGTGAAATGGGGAACAGCTGTTTACCCAAGTGATCCACCTCACCCAAGTTCGACTTGGATCAGTAGCCCAGTGATCATCAATTTCGATGACGAACAACATGGATTCACGTTGCCCGTCACAAAATTCGGTGCGATTGGCTGGTCTGACTTCAAAGCCATTACTCTTTCTACGTCACCAATGCTTGAGACGTTGCCGTTCGAGCAAGCAGTGAATCTGTTGGAAGAATTGCAGCAGACGTTCAAAAAGGCAGGTTGGTTGCCAGAAGCTGTTGTAGGGAATGATTGGCTCAAGATTGAAACCCAAGAAGACAAAGTGCGCCTTCAGACCAAGCTTTTTGATCAAATGGACGGTGTCATTCTGTTGATCCCGCATAAGTACAGCCTGTTCCTCCACATCAAATGCTATGCACGGTGCGATGAGCGGAATCCGGACACGGCCAAATATCTGATTGATATAGGTTTTGGTGAAGATCATTTCAGCGATTGATTCGGCCACACACTCAACCCCTTTGGGAGCTGGCTTGCCAGTGATAGCGGCGTATCAGCCAACACCGACTTCAGCAGTGCTCCCGTCATCGCTGGCAAGCCAGCTCCCACAGGGATTTGTGGTGATTGTGGAAGGGGGAGAAATGAAGTGCTTTTCATGACACTTTTGTTTCAATCCACGCTTTAGCTGTGCAATGCTGGCGCCGAGACCGTTCGCCAACTACAGCTTAAGTATCAAGAACGTAGAAACCGCGCGGTGCCGTCCACTTGCCCCTTTGGGGCGCTGCTATTACAGGGGGTCTGCATGCTCACCCTGCTCAATCTTCTTTCTGCCGTGGCCCTGCTGATCTGGGGCACGCATATCGTCCGAACCGGCATTCTGCGGGTGTACGGGACCAATCTGCGGCATGTCATCGGTCAGAACATGTCCAAGCGCTGGCTCGCGTTCGTTGCCGGCATCGTCGTGACCGCGATGGTGCAGAGCAGCAACGCCACGGCGATGCTGGTGACCTCGTTCGTCGGTCAGGGCCTGATGGCGTTGACCCCGGCGCTGGCAACCATGCTGGGGGCCGATGTCGGTACGGCGTTGATGGCGCGGGTGCTGACGTTTGACCTGTCGTGGCTGTCGCCGCTGCTGATTTTCCTTGGGGTGATTTTCTTCCTGTCGCGCAAACAGACGCGGCTCGGGCAGATGGGCCGGGTGTCGATCGGTCTGGGGCTGATCATTCTCGCGCTGCAACTGATTGTCGAAGCGGCGGCGCCGATCACCCATGCCCAAGGGGTGAAAGTGATTTTCGCCTCGCTGACCGGTGATATTTTGCTCGACGCCCTGGTCGGCGCGTTGTTCGCGATGATTTCCTATTCCAGCCTCGCCGCCGTGCTGCTGACCGCCACCCTGGCCGGCGCTGCGGTGATCAGCCTGCCGGTGGCGATCGGTTTGGTGATCGGCGCCAACATCGGCAGCGGCATCCTCGCGTTCATGAGCACCAGCATGCAGAACGCTGCCGGCCGGCAAGTGGCGCTGGGCAGTCTGCTGTACAAACTGATCGGCCTGCTGTTGATCATTCCGGTACTCGATCCGCTGGTGCGCTGGATCGACAGCCTCGATTTCAGCCCGCAGGAAATGGTCATCGGCTTCCACCTGCTCTACAACACCGCGCGCTGCCTGATTCTGTTGCCGAGCGTTGGGCCGATGGCGCGGCTCTGCGCGTGGCTGCTGCCGGAGCGGCCGGAGGTCAACGGCACGGCCAAACCGCGGCATCTCGACCCGACGGCGCTGGTCACGCCGAGCCTGGCGCTGGCCAACGCCGCGCGCGAAACCCTGCGCATCGGCGACCTGCTCGACAACATGCTCGACGCCACCCTCGATGTGTTGCGCGGCAAGCAGACCGCCGTCACTCAGGAGATACGCCGAATCGCCGACGACATCGAGTCGCTGTACAGCGCCATCAAGCTGTATCTGGCGCAAATGCCCCGCGAGGATCTTGGCGAGCGCGACAGTCGGCGCTGGGCCGAGATCATCGAACTGGCGATTAATCTGAAACTCGCTGCCGACCTGATCGAACGCATGCTGCGCAAGATCCAGCAGCAGAAAACCTCACAGCGCCGCTCGTTCTCCGAAGAAGGCCTGGAGGATCTGGCCGGGTTGCACCAGCAATTGATCGCCAACCTGCGCCTGGGGCTGTCGGTGTTCCTCAGCGGCGATCGCGAAAGCGCCCGCCAGTTGTTGCGCGAGAAGCGTCGCTTTCGCGCCCAGGAACGGCGCCTGGCTCACGCGCATGTCAGCCGTTTGCAACGCAAGATCGTGCAGAGTATCGAAACCAGTTCGCTGCATCTTGAGCTGATCGCCGACATGAAACGCTTGAATTCGCTGTTTTGCGGCAGCGCCTATGTGGTGCTGGAAACGGCCGACACCGGGGCTTTGGCGGTGGATGATATGACTGACATTACGCATTCGCCTTGAACGTCTGGGGCTGGGGTCAGTCAGTTACAGTGGTTCAGCCTCAAGACCTTCGCGAGCAGGCTCGCTCCCACAGGTAAATGCGTTTCAAGTGTGGGAGCGACGGTGCGACGATTCGACCTGCTCGCGAATGGCGGTCTGAACAGCGACACGGATCTCCACATCAGCCGTATGGAAGCCTGTTATGCGTTGCCTGTTGTTCGCCTGTCTGATTCTCGGTTCCCTGCCCGCCCTCGCCCTGGATCGGTTTCAGGTCGAAGGCTATGCGCTGCCCAATGGTTTGCAGTTGCTGCTCAAACCCGGCACCGAGCGTGGTCACGTGGCGATCCGGCTGGTGGTCGGCGTCGGCCTCGATGATTTCGATTGTGATGAAAAAGAGCTGCCGCACTTGCTCGAGCATCTGCTGTTCAGCGGCATCGACGCCACCGGCGAAGGCGGACTGGAAGAACGCATGCAGGCACTGGGCGGTGACTGGAATGCATTCACCAGCAATGCCGACACCACGTTCGTCATCGAGGCGCCGGCGAAAAACCAGCGCAAGGTGCTCGACCTGCTGCTCGATCTGCTGACCCAGACGCGCATCGATGACAACGCGATCAACGCCGCCAAACGCGTGGTCGAGCGCGAGGACGGCGGCCATTACACCAAACTGCGGCGGTTTCTCGATCGCCAGGACCTCGGGCACTCCGCGAGCAATCAACTAGCGGTCGAGCTCGGTCTCAAATGCCCGCAACGCGCCGAAGTCGAGCACCTGACCCAGGCGCAACTGGAAAAGGTCCGCAAGGCCTGGTATGCGCCGAACAACATGACCCTGATCGTCGTCGGCGAACTCGACAAGCTGTTGCCGGCCTATCTCGAACGCACCTGGGGCGCGCTTGAAGCGGTCGACCCGAGCGAGCATCGGCCGCTGCCGGACATCCGCGCCAGCGCCGCCCATGAGCGCACCCTCACCCGCGGCTTTATCGGCGACAACGCCAAGCTGCACTGGCTGGTGCCGGAACCGGTGCTGGACGATCAGTACGACCAGACCTTCGACATTCTCAAGGATTACCTCGACTGGGCGCTTTACCGGCAGATCCGCCTCAATCACGGTTTGTCCTACGGGCCATGGGCCGAGCGCGAAGTGTTTGGCGGTGTCGGCTTCATGAGCCTCAACGCTGATCTGGACCGCGATGACGTCGACGAAGCCATCAAGGTGCTCGAAGACCTCAAGGCCGATCTGCTGAAAAACGGTCTCGACCCGACGACCTTCGCCCGCATCAAACAGGCGTCCATCGCCCATCAAGCCTGGGCCGTGCAAGGCAACAGCGCGCTGGCCGATTATTACTGGAGCGCCTTGGCCGATTACCAGGACGGCCGCTTCGCCAATCCCGCCCGCGAACTGCAAGGCGTGACGCTGGAAGCGGCGAACAAGGCCATGCGCGAATTGCTGCTGCAACCAGGCTATTTGCGCATCGAGAAACCATTGATCGGGGATGATCAAGTGCTGTGGATAAGTGCCGCTGGCTTGGGTGTGGTGCTACTGATACTGATTGGCTGGCGTGTGCATCACCGCCGCAAGCACCCGCCCGCAACCTGACACATAACCCTGTGGGAGCGAGCCTGCTCGCGAAGGCGCCGGCTCGTTCAACGATGATGCCGCCTGACACGCCGCCTTCGCGAGCAGGCTCGCTCCCACAAAGGAAAATCGGTGCGAGCACAAACTCGCCACATCGCCCGGCGGACGCTACTCTGTCGAGGTTTTCCCCCACTCTGCCGTGAACCGCCCCCCATGCCGAAATTACAGCTCCTGATCCAGCGCCTCCTCGAACTGATGAAGCGCTATCCCGGGGTCATTGCGCTGGGCGGTTTCATCTCTGGGGTCGGCAGTTTCATGCTGGTCGATCGCCAGCAGGGGCTGGCGAGCTGGATCACCGTGATCATGCTGCTGAGCTGGATCTGGCTGATGCTGGAAAACACCCTGACCGGCCTGTTCACGCGGATCTTCAAACGCGAGATTCCTCAGCCGCTGCTGCGTTACGCCACGCAGATGATCCATCAGGAAAGCCTGTTTTTCGTCCTGCCGTTTTTCTTCATCACCACCACCTGGAACAGCGGCCAGTTGTTTTTCACCGGCCTGCTCAGCGTCGCCGCACTGATCTCCATCGTCGACCCGCTGTATTACAAATGGCTGGCACCACGGCGGTGGGCGTTTCTGGCGTTGCACACCCTGACCCTGTTCGCCGCCCTGCTCACCGCATTGCCGGTGATCATGCACCTGACCACCGCGCAGAGTTTCAAATGGGCGCTGGGCATTTCCGTGGTGTTGTCGTTTCCGAGCCTGGCGTCGATTTTCCCGATCCGCACGCTGCGCAACGCCTTGGCCATCCTGTGCATCACCGTGGGCATTGGCGGTGTGGGCTGGGTGCTGCGCTCGTGGGTGCCACCGGCGACGCTGTGGATGACCGATGTGGCGATCAGCACGACGTTGCAGGATCGCACCCCGGGCGCCAGCCTCGAAACGGTCAGCGCCGAGCAGATCCGCAACGACGGGCTCTACGCCTTCACCGCGATCAATGCGCCGCGCGGCCTCGATGAGCGGATCTACCACGTCTGGCAGTTCAACGGCAAAGAGGTCGACCGCATCGCTCTCGATATCCACGGCGGGCGCAAGGAAGGTTACCGGGCGTGGACGCACAAGCAGAACTTCCCCGGTAACCCGGCGGGCAAGTGGCAGGTGCGGGTGCTGACCGAGGACGGCCAGGTGATCGGCGTGCTGCGTTTCGTCATCACCGACAGCACACCGGCCAAAGAAAAGTAATCCGGTTCGTGCTATTACGTAGGCTCTCGTAACAGCCGTACAAGCACGGAGCTTATGACCAGCAGCCCAACGCCCGGCAGCGCCCGCCTGGACACCTCGCTCAGCCCTGCCCGCTTGCGGATCAGCGGCGACTGGACGCTCGCCCATTACACGGCGCTCAAGCACCTGAGCGAAAAGCTCCACGGCCAGTACGACGCCAACACACCGATCGACCTCAACGACCTCGGCGCGCTCGACACAGCCGGCGCCTCGCTGCTGGTGGAGTTGCTCGGCGCCGAACGCCTCGGCAAATCCGCTGAACACCCCGATTGCACGCTGTCCGCGGCCGATCGAGCCTTGCTGCAGACGGTGTATTGCTCGCTGAGCGATTTCTGCGTGCCGCTCAAGGAACCGGAAGTCAGCGTCAGCGTGCAGTTACTCACGCGCATCGGCCGCGCCGTCGACAGCGTGTGGCAAGACACCCTGCAACTGCTCGGCTTTGTCGGCCTGATCCTCGAAACCCTGGCGCGCGGGCTGCTGCGCCCCAAGCGCTGGCGCATCACGCCGATGATCGCGCACATCGAACAGACCGGCCTCGACGCCGCGCCGATCGTGGCCCTGCTGACGTTTCTGGTCGGCGCCGTGGTGGCGTTTCTCGGCGCGACGGTGCTGGCCGGTTTTGGCGCGACGATTTTCACCGTGGACCTGGTCGGCTTCTCGTTCCTGCGCGAATTCGCCGTGCTGCTGACGGCGATCCTGATGGCCGGGCGCACCGCCAGTGCATTTACCGCGCAGATCGGCTCGATGAAGGCCAACGAAGAAATCGACGCGATCCGTACCCTCGGCCTCGACCCGATGGAGCTGCTGGTGGTGCCGCGGGTGCTGGCGATGCTGGTGGCGCTGCCGATGCTGACGTTCCTCGCGATGCTCTCGGGGATCATTGGCGGCGGCGTGGTCTGCGCGGTGTCGCTGGATATCTCGCCGGCAATGTTCCTTTCGCTGCTGCAATCGGATATCGGCGTGCAGCATTTTCTGGTCGGCATGGTGAAGGCGCCGATCTTCGCCTTCCTGATCGCCGCGATCGGTTGTCTGGAAGGCTTCAAGGTCAGCGGCAGTGCCGAATCGGTCGGTGCGCACACCACTTCCAGCGTGGTCCAGTCGATTTTCGTGGTGATCGTGCTCGACGCGGTGGCTGCGCTGTTTTTCATGGAGATGGGCTGGTGAGTCGTTTACCCCGCGCGCCCTCCGAGGCGGTGATTGAAGTGCGTGGCCTGTGCAATCGCTTTGGCAGCCAGAGCGTGCACGAGAACCTCGATCTGGATGTGTACAAAGGCGAAATCCTCGCCGTGGTCGGCGGCTCCGGCACTGGCAAATCGGTGCTGCTGCGCAGCATTGTCGGGCTCAACCGGCCCAGCGAAGGTGTCGTCAAAGTGTTCGGGCAGAACCTGCCGAATCTGGCCGAACATGAGCGTTCGTTGATCGAGCGGCGCTTTGGCGTGCTGTTTCAGAAAGGCGCGCTGTTTTCCTCGCTGACCGTTACCGAAAACGTCGCCCTGCCCCTCATCGAACACGCCGGCCTCAGCCGCCACGATGCCGAGCATCTGGCCGCGGTGAAGCTGGCGCTGGCCGGGCTGCCGTTGTCGGCAGCAGACAAGTACCCGGCGTCGCTGTCCGGCGGCATGATCAAACGCGCTGCGTTGGCCCGTGCCCTGGCGCTGGATCCGGACATTCTGTTTCTCGACGAACCCACCGCCGGCCTCGACCCGATTGGCGCGGCGGCCTTCGATCAGTTGATCCTGACCCTGCGCGATGCGCTGGGCCTCAGCGTCTTTCTGGTGACTCACGACCTCGACACGCTCTACACCATCACCGACCGGGTGGCGGTGCTGGCGCAGAAAAAGGTACTGGTTGCCGGGCCGATCGACGAGGTCTCGGAAACCGACGAAGCGTGGATTCACGAATACTTCCACGGCCCGCGTGGCCGCTCGGCGCTGGACGCCGCCAAACTGCTCAACGAGGTCTGACATGGAAACCCGAGCCCATCATGTGTTGATCGGCCTGTTCACGGTGATCGTGGTGGCAGGCGCCCTGCTCTTCGGTCTGTTCCTGGCCAAGTCCAGCGTTGACACCGAGTTCAAGGATTACGAAGTGGTGTTCAACGAGGCGGTCAGCGGCCTGTCCAAGGGCAGTTCGGTGCAGTACAGCGGGATCAAGGTCGGCGACGTGGTCAGCCTGCGCCTCGACCCGCAAGACCCGCGCCGGGTGCTGGCGCGGATTCGTCTGGCGGGCGACACGCCGGTCAAGGAAGACACCCAGGCCAAACTGGCGCTGACCGGGATCACCGGCACCTCGATCATCCAGCTCAGCGGCGGCACGCCCGAAAGCCCGAAATTGCGCGGGCACGACGGTCAGTTGCCGACGCTGGTCGCCTCGCCCTCGCCTATTTCGCGCCTGCTCAACGACAGCAGCGATTTGATGACCGGCATCAGCGCTTTGCTGCAAAACGCCAATCACATGTTCTCCGCCGAGAACGTCGAGCGTGTGAGCAAGACCCTCGCCCATCTCGAACAGACCACCGGCACCATCAATGACCAGCGTGGCGACATCAAACAGGCCATGCAGCAATTGGCGAGTGTCGGCAAGCAGGCCGGCAGCATGCTTGAACAAACCTCGCTGCTGATGCGCAACGCCAACGGCTTGCTCAACGATCAGGGCAAGCAGGCCCTGGGCAGCGCCGAGCAGGCGATGAAATCGCTGGAGCAAAGCAGCGTGACCATCAATGGCCTGCTCAGCAAAAACCAGAACTCGCTGGATAACGGCATGCAGGGCCTCAATGGCCTGGCGCCGGCGATCCGCGAACTGCGCGAGACCTTGACCTCGCTGCGCGCCATTTCCCAACGCCTTGAGGCCAACCCCAGCGGCTACCTGCTGGGCAGCGACAAGAACAAGGAATTCACCCCATGAAACTGACCCGAATCGCCCTCCTCGGCGCAGGCCTGACCTTGCTCGGCGCGTGCTCGATCCTGCCGCAGTCGGAACCCTCGGACGTCTATCGCCTGCCCGCTGCGCCAGCGTCGGCCTCGTCCAGCCCAGCGGCCGTTCAGTCGTGGTCGTTGCGGCTGAATAAATTGCAGGCCAGCGAAGCGCTGAACCGGCCGAGCATTGCGGTGATTCCACAGGGGGACGTGATCAGCAGCTACAAGGGCTCGCGCTGGAGCGATCCCGCCCCGGTGCTGCTGCGCAACCGCCTGCTCGACGGTTTTCAGCGCGATGGCCGCGTGACGTTGCTCAGCACCGATGACAGCAATTTTCAGGCGGATCTGGAACTGGGCGGCAGTCTGCAGGCATTCCAGACCGAGTATCAAGGCACCCAGGCCAGCGTCGTGGTGCGCGTCGATGCGTTGCTGGTGCGCGGCTATGACCAGCGGATTCTCGCCAGTCGACGCTTTGAAGAACGCCAACCGTTGAGCGCTGTGCAGGTGCCGGCGGTGGTGGCCGGGTTCGGTCAGGCCAGTGATCGGCTTACTGCAAAAGTCGTCGCCTGGGCCGTCGATGAGGGCCAGAAGCTAGCGCCACAGCCCCGCTGACAGCACACAATCCTTGTGGGAGCGAGCCTGCTCGCGAAGACGGAGTGTCAACCAACGCTTAAATGACTGATACACCGCTTTCGCGAGCAGGCTCGCTCCCACACAATGGATTATTTTGATCAGCCGAAGAACCAGTAGCAGACAGCGATAGCGCCAACCACCCCGGCAAACTCCGCCAGCAACGCACACCCCACCGCATGCCGTGCGCGTTGAATCCCCACCGCGCCGAAATACACCGCCAGCACATAAAACGTCGTTTCAGTACTGCCCTGCACCGTCGCCGCCACCAGCGCCGGGAAGCTGTCGACGCCCGAAGTCTTCATCGTCTCGATCAACATCGCCCGCGCGGCGCTGCCGGAGAACGGTTTGACCATCGCCGTCGGCAATGCATCGACGAAGCGCGTGTCCCAACCGGCCCACTCGACCAGATGGCGAACCCCGTCGAGGCCGAAATCCAGCGCGCCTGAAGCGCGCAATACACCCACCGCGCAAAGCATCGCCACCAGATACGGCAGCAGATTTTTCGCCACATCAAAGCCTTCCTTGGCGCCTTCGACAAACGCCTCGTAGACCTTGACCTTGCGCAATGCACCAATCACCAGAAACAGCATGATCAAGCCAAACAACGTTAGGTTGCCGAGGATCGAAGACAATCCCGCCAGCGCGGTAGCCGACAGGGTACCGAGCAAGGCCATGAAGCCGCCGAGGGCGAGGGCGCCGGGGATCAGGTAGGCCAGCACCACCGGGTCCCAGATGCGCAGACGCTGCATGAACGCCACCGAGAGGAAACCGACGATGGTCGAGCAACTGGTCGCCAGCAGGATCGGCAGGAACACCAGAGTCGGGTCCGGCGCGCCTTGCTGGGCGCGGTACATGAAGATCGTCACCGGCAGCAGGGTCAGGGAGGAGGCGTTGAGCACCAGAAACAGGATCTGTGCGTTGCTGGCGATGGTGGCGCTGGGATTGAGCTCCTGCAGCGCCTTCATGGCTTTGAGGCCGATCGGCGTCGCGGCGTTGTCGAGGCCCAGGCCATTGGCGGCGAAGTTCAGGGTGATCAGGCCAAGGGCAGGGTGGCCGCGCGGGACTTCCGGCATGAGGCGCAGAAACAGCGGCCCGAGCACTTTGGCCAGCCATTCGACAATCCCGGCTTTCTCGGCGATGCGCAGGAAACCCAGCCAGAGGGTGAGGGTGCCGAACAGCAGCACCATGACTTCGACCGACAGCTTGGCCATGGCAAAGATGCTCTCCACCATCGCCGCAAAGATCCCGGCGTTGCCGCCGATCAGCCACTGCGCCAGCGCCGACACGGCTGCCACGATGAAGAAGCCAAGCCACAGGCCATTAAGCATCAGTCAAATCCCCCGAAGAATGCCGCGAATGATAGCGGGGTGGCCAGAAACGACAAACCCCGGATTGCTCCGGGGGTTTGTCGGTACGTCACCTGTGGCCTGGCTCAAATCCCCTGTGGGAGCGAGCCTGCTCGCGAAGGCGGTCTGTCATTAAGCTTTGATGTAACTGACAGGACGCGTTCGCG
>Ga0307408_100002302_pt1 | contig 13593 bp, 16 predicted proteins | sample 322Cmetagenome_FD_202116 | JGI IMG/M metagenome (GOLD analysis project Ga0307408, IMG submission 202116) | Maize rhizosphere microbial communities from greenhouse at UC Davis, California, United States - 322HYB-C-3 | ecosystem: Host-associated > Plants > Roots > Rhizosphere > Soil | place...
CATTAAACCTCGAGTAATTCGGCTTCCTTGTGCTTCAAAACATCGTCGATAGCGTCAGTGTGCTTCCGGGTGGCGGCGTCGAGCTGTTTCTCAGCCCGTACCACCTCGTCCTCACCGACCTCCTTGTCCTTGACCATCCGGTCCAGGGCTTCCTTGGCACTGCGGCGGGCGCCTCGGACCGAGATCCGGGCATCTTCGGCCTTCGCCCTGGCCATCTTGATGTATTCCTTACGCCTTTCCTCTGTGAGCTCCGGAAGGGTGATGCGGATGGTGGTGCCGTCGTTCGACGGATTCACGCCGAGATCTGAGTTGCGGATTGACTTCTCGATGCTGCTCAAAGCGGTCTTGTCGTACGGGGTGATCAGCATGACCCGAGCGTCTTGGGCGTGAAAGGTCGCCAGTTGCTGGAGCGGAGTGGGCGTGCCGTAGTAATCGGCGGTCAGCTTGGCGAAGATGGCAGGGTGAGCTCTACCGGTACGAATGGCTGCGAACTCCTCCTTGGTGTACTCGACCGCATTCGCCATCTTGATCTCGGCTTCGCGCATGATGTCGGCGATCACAGGTGTTCTTCTCCTTAGGCGTGGACGATCGTTCCGATCTTCTCACCCGACACCACGCGGACGATTGTGCCGTCAGTATCGAGGCTGAAAAAGATCATTGGCAGCTTGTAATCGCGGGCCATGCTGATCGCTGTCGCATCGGCAACCTTGAGGTTTCGCGCCAGGTAGTCGTCGTAGGTCAGCTCGTCGAACTTGATCGCGTCCGGGTGTGTGCGTGGATCAGCCGAATAGACACCGTCGACGCCTTGCTTGCCCATCAACAGCACCTCGGCGCTGATTTCGAGCGCTCGCTGTGCCGCCACCGTGTCGGTTGAGAAGTACGGCATGCCTGAGCCGGCGCCGAAGATGACCACGCGGCCCTTCTCAAGATGCCGCTCGGCGCGACGCGGGATGTAGGGCTCGGCCACTTGTCCCATGGTGATCGCGGTCTGGACGCGGGTTTGAACGCCGACCTTCTCCAAGAAGTCCTGCAATGCCAGGCAGTTCATCACGGTGCCAAGCATGCCCATGTAGTCCGCCCGGTCACGCTCCATACCGTGCTGTTGCAGCTCCGCGCCACGAAAGAAGTTGCCGCCGCCGACCACAACCGCGACTTGGACACCCATCTGAACGACAATGCCGATCTGCTTGGCAAGTCCTGCGACAACATCGGGATCGACGCCGACATTCCCGCCACCGAAGACCTCACCCGAGAGCTTCAGCATCACGCGCTTGTACGGACCATTCACCCGTCGGGTTCCCCTCTGCGTTGTTGGAGCTGCTCGCGCAGTGCCGACGCTCGCAGCTCGATGTGAGGCGCCAACCGGCGCGAACTGTTTACGTGCCGGCCGCCTCGAACCGTACGAAGCGCAGCACCTTGATCCCGGCCTCGTCGAGCTGCTTGCCAAAGGCGATCTTGTTATCGATCACTGAGGGCTGATCGAGCAGCGCAACATCTTTGAAGTAGGCATTGAGGCGGCCCTCGACGATCTTGGTAAGAGCTTGCTCAGGCTTGCCTTCTTCCTTGGCGGTCGCCTCGGCAATCCGCCGTTCGTTCTCTACGAGCTCCGCCGGAACATCGTCACGACTGACGTACTGCGGGCGCATCGCTGCAATCTGCATGGCGGCGCCTCGCGCTGCCGTCGAATCAGACCCCTCGTATTCGACCAGCACCCCCACCTGCGGAGGGAGATCCGAGGCTCGGCGGTGGAGATACACCGCGGTCTGGCCGTCGAAGTAGGCAGCCGCGCTCACCTCGAGCTTCTCGCCGATCTTGGCCGCCAGCTCATCAACCGCCTCCCGGACGGTCTGTCCGGACGGCAGGACTGCCGCGTTCGCGGCTTCGATGCTGTCGGCCCTACTCGCCGCGACTGCTTTTACCGCGTTGGACGCCAACGCCTGGAACTCCTGGTTCTTGGCCACGAAGTCGGTCTCTGCCCCGAGCTGGAGCAACGCACCGTCGACGGAGGCGACAAGTCCGTTGGTTGCCGACCGCTCGGCGCCACGCTTGGTGGCCTTGGCCTGGCCGCTAACCCGCAGAATCTCAATGGCCTTGTCAAAGTCGCCATCAGATTCGGTCAGCGCGCGCTTGCAATCCATCATTCCTGCGCCGGTCGCGTCACGAAGCTTCTTTACTTCAGCAGCGGAAATCGTTGCCATGTGTTGGATGGTCCTCGTTCTCGTGTTGGTAGGACGTGTCAGCCGTGGGTCGACCCTGTGGCCGGGTTATAGACGTTTTCCGGGTCCGGATTGTCCGACTGCAGCTCTAGATCGATTTCGTGGTCGGCCTCCTCTTCGGCCTCGATTGCCGCTTCCTCCGGCTGCTCGTCACCTGGCACCGGAGCTGCGTCGGGCGCTGGCTCCTCGTGCGGAGTCGACGGTGCCGGCTCCTGGGAGGCGACAAGCAGCTCACGTTCCCAGTCCGGCATTGGCTCGAGCTCAGCCTCAGCTCCGGTCTGGGCACCCGAGCGTGCCATGAGGCCATCAGCCACGGCATCAGCGATCACCCGGGTGAGCAGCGAGACCGACCGAATGGCGTCATCGTTGCCTGGAATAGCGAAGTCAACCTCGTCGGGGTCACAGTTGGTATCCAAGATGCCGATCACCGGAATCCGCAGCTTGCGCGCCTCGTCGACTGCCAGGTGCTCTTTCTTGGTGTCAACAATCCAGACTGCTTGCGGAGGCCTGGTCATGTCTCGGATGCCGCCAAGAGTCCGCTCGAGTTTCTCTTTCTCGCGGCGCAGTCCAAGCAGTTCCTTCTTGGTAAGCCCTGATGCCGCAATGTCGTCGAAGTCCAGTCCTTCCAGCTCCTTGAGCCGCTGGATGCGCTTGATGACGGTGTGAAAGTTCGTCAGCATCCCGCCTAGCCATCGCTGGTTGACATAGGGCATGCCGACGCGGGTGGCCTGCTCGGCGATAGCCTCCTGGGCCTGCTTCTTGGTGCCGACAAAGAGCACCTGGCCGCCCCGGGCGACGGTATCCTTGACGAACGCGTACGCACGGTCGATGTAGGTCAGGGATTGCTGCAGATCGATGATGTAGATGCCGTTGCGTTCTGTGAAGATGAACCGCTTCATCTTCGGATTCCAACGGCGGGTTTGGTGTCCGAAGTGGACGCCGCTCTCAAGGAGCTGTCGCGTAGTGACGACGGCCATGGCCGCGTTCCCTCCTTGCCGGCGTGTAGTTGCGCCGGCGTCCGGTTGTTCAGCACCGAGCCTTTCGGCGCTGCCTGATGCTTGCCCGACACGCACCCGACTTGGTTTGGTCAAGGTCGAGACCGATGGTGCCGCCCGGTCCGGAGACCGGCACGCAAGCATGCGAAGTCAGACCCGATCGCAGGTCTGCCTAAGTGAGTCTATGCGAGCGTCGCGGGTCACGCACGTTGCAGCCACCGGACCAAGAGCTCGCTCTGCTTGCCGTTGTCCACAGCTGAGGTGGACCTTGGAGGAGCATCCACAGATTTGCGAACGGCCGCACGATTAGCATCGGCATCCGAAGACTCCGAACATGCGAGCGCTTCGCCCATATCTTGGGCGCCAATATCTCGGGCGCCAATTTCTCGGGCGCCAATATCTCGGGCGCCAATATCTCGGGCGCCAATTTCTCGGGCAGTTGCCATTCCTCGTTGTGGTCTGTCTTTGTCTACTCTCCCTTTCAACTCCTGCCGCGGCGGCTTCTCAACTGCCAACGCCCGCTGGCTGGCCGCTGAGCGGCTTCCATGTGGTACGGCGAGGGTTCGATCCGCCGACGGTCGTCTGGGGATCCGGCCATCGCGGTGTTGATCTTGTCGCTAAGCCTGGTCAGGCAATCGTTGCGGCTGCGAGCGGCTCAGTGGCCTTCGTGGGCTCGATCGGGAGCAAGCCGGTGATCAGCATTGACCACGGCGGCGTCAGCACCACATACGAGCCGGTAATCAGCAGAATGCATGTAGGCGAACGGGTGACGTTGGGGCAAAAGATCGGCGTGCTCGGTAGGGGCGGACATTGTCACGGCTGCCTGCACTGGGGATTGCGTGACGGCAAGAAATATCTTGACCCGCTGCTGCTGCTTGCAGATCCAGGAGGCGGGCTGCGCCTGGTGGCGGAGGCTCAAAGGGAGGTTGTCAAGCGCGAGGCTGAGGCGCGGGCGGCGGCCGCTCAGCCTGCGGTGATCACGAGCTCAGGTGGGCGGTCGGGAAGTCACGGGTTCCTTTATCCGGTTACGGGTCCGGTGACCTCTGCATTCGGGATGCGACTGCATCCACTGCTCAAGATCTGGAAGCTTCACGACGGGACTGACTTCGGCGCCTCGTGCGGCACTGCAATACGAGCGCCATACGCAGGAGTCGTCACCCGGGCCTACTTCAACCGGGCATACGGTAATCGGCTGTTCCTCAGCCATGGCAGCGTCGACGGGGTCAAGGTGGAGACCGCCTTCAACCATGCTTCGCGCTATCTGGTCCGGCCGGGTCAGCGGGTCAGCCGCGGACAGCTGATCGGTGCGGTCGGAAGTACCGGTTTCTCGACGGGCTGTCATTTGCACCTCATGGTGTGGCTCAACGGACGGCTCAGTAACCCGATGAGCTGGCTGTGACTCAGCTGTGAGGGTCGGCAATCGCGCGCCGCCATGCGGAGGAGGAGCGAGCAGACGCGTCGTTTCGTCAGCGAATGACGACGACCTCGGCGATTCCAAGCGTGATGCGCGAGCAGCTCCAATGAAAGGGCCGGTTAGGCGCGTGGGTGAGCCTGTTCAAAGGCCGAGCGCAGCCGTTCGTTCGTTATGTGGGTGTAGATCTGCGTTGTTGCCAGCGATGCGTGACCGAGCATCTCCTGCACGCTGCGCAGGTCAGCACCGCCCTCCAGCAGATGGGTTGCCATCGCATGACGGAGCCCGTGGGGCCCGAGGTCGGGCGCCCCCTCGGTCATCCTGAGTGAGCGGTGGACGATCCGGCGTACCACTCGAGGGTCGATCCGCTTACCGCGGTCACCGATGAACATGGCCTGGCCAGACTGATCAGTCATGAGCTGCGATCGGGCCTTTTCGAGCCAGGTTTCGACGGCACGCAGCGCTGGCCCACCGAGGGGAACGGTTCTCTCCTTGCTGCCCTTGCCGAAGACCCTGATCACGCTGCGTTCCCTATCAAGATCATTTAGGTCAAGACCGCACAACTCGGAGACCCGGATTCCGGTGGAGTACAAGACTTCCAAGACGGCAACGTCACGGGTCGCGGACGGTCCCCCGGTTTCTCGAGCCGTGGCGATGCCCTCATCCAGCATCTGAGCTGCCGTTGCCCGGTCCAGGGTTGGCGGCAGTACCCGGGTGGTCTTGGGAGAGCGCAGGTTGGCCGCCGGATCTGTGCTCAAGTGGCCGTTCTGGTGCGCCCAGGCGAAGAACACTCGGGTAGCAGCCGCTCGCCGCTGCAACGTGGTGCGGGCGTGCCCGACGGTGTGCTGCTTCGCGAGCCAGCTGCGCAGCGCCCTCAAGTCGACTTTGTCTACTGTGTCGATACCGAGCCGATCGAGATGAGTGAACAGATTGAGCAGGTCGGCGCGGTAGGCGCGTACGGTGTGCTCAGCCAGATTGCGCTGGTCTCGTAAATGGCGAAGGTAGCCGACCAGCAGCTCCTCGAACTGTGCTGGTAATCCGCTCTCGGCCACATGACCACTCTCAAACACGTGTGCAGGCATTCCAAGCCCGCCACGCGGTAGCCTCACCGGCGTGCCATCTCAGACCAGCACCGTCGACGAGTTGCGGACCGGCGGCACGATCTTGCCGATCGTCCGCTGGGGAAAATCAATCTTGCACCGACCCACTCGTCCCGTGACCGCGTTCGACGACGAACTGCTGAACCTCGTTCGTAACATGTTTGCCACCATGTACGCCGCTGAAGGCGTCGGCCTTGCCGCCACTCAGGTAGGCGTCGATCTCGCAGTGTTCGTCTACGACTGCCCCGACGATGAGCAGGTCAGGCATGTCGGGGTGATGTGCAACGCCGATGTGGTCTTGCCGGAGGGCAAGGAACGCAAACTGCATTCTGCCGATGAGGGGTGCCTCTCGCTACCTGGCGCATATATCGAGCTAGCTCGGCCTGACAACGCCATCTGTCGCGGCCTTGACCAGAACGGCGAAAAGGTTGAAGTAGTGGGTACGGGCCTGCTGGCTCGTTGCCTGCAGCACGAGACCGATCACCTAAACGGCATCGTGTTCGGGGACCGGCTCTCGGGCCGCGCCCGCAAGAAGCTCTACGCGTTGCATGAAGATGCAGCTGATCTCTATCCCGACGACTGGCCGGTAACTCCCCGAGGAGACAGTACGTAGCACGCGATCGCCGTCGCCGCGGCCACGTTGAGTGAGTCAATGCCGGCGAACATAGGGATGCGAGCTCGTAAGGCGGCGCCGTCGGACCAGCGCTTGGAAAGACCGGCCCCCTCGGTGCCCAACATGACCGCGACCCGGGTGTCCAGCGTGATCCTTGCGGCCAGCTGACTGAGCTCGATGGCGTCCGCCGCCAGACTGAGCGCCACGGTCATGAAGCCGGCAGTGGTCAACAGCTCCGGCGTGCCGTGCCAATCCTCAAGTCGCGCCCAAGGCAGCGAGAAGACTGCGCCCATGCTGACCTTGATCGATCGGCGATAAAGCGGATCGGCCGTCCGCGGTGACAACAGGGCGCCATCCCATCCCAAGCCGGCCGCGCTGCGAAGGATTGCCCCGACATTGGTGTGGTCGACGATGTCCTCTAAGACGACGAGACGACGCATCGTGAGAATGTCTTCAATGCGATGCCGTTGCTCCCGGTGCAGCGAAGCCAACGCGCCTCGATGAACGTGGAATCCCGTTACCTGCTCGGCAAGCTGCTCTGTCACCACAAACACGGGCACCTCTGGCGACCGCTCCACAACATCCTGCAAGCTGCCGAGCCAGCGCTTCGTGAGCAGAAACGACCGTGGCCGAAAGCCGGCGCCAATGGCGCGGCGGATGACTTTCTCCCCCTCAGCGATAAAGAGCCCGCGCTCCGTCTCGAGGTGCCGACGAAGTGACGTCTCGCGGAGCCGGACATAGTCGTCCAGACGCGGGTCTTGCGGATCCGTGATGCTGAGCCTCATATGATCCTCCCCTGATGCACATCATCGGAACTCCTGATTGGCAACCTGCACTCGACCATCACGAACTCCTGGCCCGGCCCGTCAAGGACGCCATTGCCGAGCTCGGGCTGGAATGCTTCGTCGCTCCCATCGATCCCAACCGAGCGGACACGGCGGAGTTCTGTGCGGCGTACGAAGTGCCTCTGGAGTTTTCCGCGAACTGTGTTGTGGTGGCCGGCCGGCGCGCCGAGTTGTCAGTGATGGCCGCATGCCTGGTCCGCGCCACCGATAGGGCCGACGTCAACAGGGTGATCCGCAAGCGGCTCGATGTACGCAAGATCGCCTTTGCCGGGATGGACGACGCCGTACGCGAGACTGGCATGGAGTACGGCGGCATTACTCCGATCGGCCTTCCACCTACCTGGCCCATCCTGGTCGATGAAACGGTCGCACGGCTGGACATGATCGTTGTTGGCAGCGGAATTCGCGGGAGCAAGATCGCTATGCCGGGCTCATCGGCAGCAAGCCTCCCAAACGCGGAAATCTTGGCGCTAGCGCTCAGCTCAACAAGCTAACGATCGCGGCAATACCAACGGCAACGATGATCACGCGATAGATCGTCGGAGGGAGTTTGCGGCCCACCCTGCCACCCACCTGAGCTCCGAGCACCGATCCCACGGCAATCGAGATGGCTGCAGGCCAGTTCACGTCACTGACGATCACGAAAACCACACTCGCAATCGCATTGGCAATCAGTGCCAAGACGTTCTTGATCGCATTTACTTTGAGCAGGGGCTCTGCCAGTCCGATGCCCAAGATCGCAATCAACAACACTCCCTGTGCTGCTCCGAAGTATCCGCCATAGACGCCAACTAGTGCGACGGTCAGCCAGAGCAGAATCGGCCCATGGATTGTCGCAGCATCGGCACCAAGCCGTGCGCGCCTGATGGCCAATCTTTTTGAAATGATGGGCTGCAGGATGACTAACACGCAGCCAATGCCGATCAGGATGGGCACGATAGCGTCGAAGGCCGCCGACGGCAGCCATAACAGCAGAAGTGCACCGACGATGCCGCCCAACAACGAGGCGGCTCCCAACCCGAGCACCCGTCGGCGCTCACCGCTAAGTTCCCCTCGAGTGGCCAACGCGCCCGAGAGCGAGCCGGGTGTCAGTCCCACAGTGTTGGAGATGTTGGCGATCACCGGCGGCACACCGAGCGCAAGCAGAGTCGGAAAGGTGATCAACGTCCCCGAGCCGACAACGGTATTGATGAAGCCTGCGAGCCCCCCGGCGCCGAGCAGCGCCAAAAGGTCCAGCCAGGTCACTGAGTCAGATTATGTTCGCTCTCCTGCTCATACTGGCCGTTCGGCGTAGCCGGGATCGAGGGCTGCTCGGGAATGCCTAGGGCCGCCTGCTTGTCCGGGCGCGCCGGACGCTCCAACTCATGAGCTTCTTGGATCGCCTCTTCGACAGTTCGCCGCGAGGCGGCCTCCTCTTCGGCTGTCTGCTTCTCGATTTCTCTCTGTACGTCGATCTTGGCTGGTGCACGGAACTCGCCCTCAGCAGCGGTTGGAATGGCAGAGCCGGCCGCCTTGCCGACGACGCTGCCCAAACCCTTCAGTGCGTCGTTCAGTTCGCTGGGCACGACCCAAACCTTGTTAGCGTCACCGCGTGCGATCGCGGGCAGCATCTGCATGTACTGGTAGGCAAGCAGCGCCTGGTCAGGCTGGCCCGCGTGAATGGCGTTGAAGACGGTGGTGATTGCCTGCGCCTCGCCCTCGGACCGGAGCATCGCAGCCTGTCGATCGGCCTGGGCCCGCAGCACCGCAGCCTCCCGGTCACCTTGCGCCCGCAGGATCGCCGACTCCTTCTCACCGCCGGCAGACAGAATTTGCGACTGCCGTTGACCTTCTGCGAGCAAGATCACTGCCCGCTTGTCCCGCTCTGCTCGAGCACCTTTCTCCATGGCATCGCGGATCGTGGCCGGAGGTTCGATCGCACGGAGCTCGACGCGATTGACCTTGATTCCCCACTTGCCTGTTGCCTCGTCGAGAACCACACGCAGTTTCTGGTTGATCTCCTCGCGACTGGTCAGCGCTTGTTCCAGATCTAGGCCGCCGATGATGTTGCGGAGGGTCGTCATCGTCAGCTGCTCGATCGCCTTGATGTAGTCCTGAGCCTCGTACGCCGCGCGCACGGGGTCGATGATCTGGAAGTAGATCACTGAGTCGATGCCAACCATCAGGTTGTCCTCGGTGATCACTCCCTGTGGCGGGAATGGTACGACGTTCTCCCGCATGTCCATGTTGTAGCGAACCTTGTCAAACAGCGGCACGACGAGATGAGGTCCAGGCTCCAACGTGCGCTTGAACTTGCCGAGCCGCTCGACGATACCGACCCGCTGCTGGCGGATCACACGAACCGCGTTACCTATGAAGAAGATCACCGCCAGCGCAATGGCTAAGACGACGATCAACGACGCGAGGTCCACGATCTTCCTTCTCTCTAGGGGAGTTGCCCATGTTTGGGGTAGACGACAGCGATGGCTCCGTCGATCTCGTAGACCTCGATCTCGGTGCCTTGCTCGATCACCACGTCTAAGGAGTAGGGTCGTGCCGTCCAGCTCTGTCCATCCACCTTGATCTCTCCGCCGGACTTGTCGATCTGCGAGACGGCCACGCCGCTGCTGCCGACCATCTTTGCGGTTGAGGAGCGATAGCCCGGCATGCTCCGCACCTTGGCGAGCAGCGTTGGCCTCAGCAGCAACAGCATGCTGATGCTGATCCCGGTCGCGACCAGGATCTGCAGCCACCACAGCGAAGGGGCTGCCAGTGCCACCACAGCGCCGCCCAGTGCTCCCACTGCGAGCATGATCAACACTAGGTCAAGCGACATGATCTCGGCGATCGCCAACAGGAAGGCGAGACTCAGCCAGATCGCCCAGGAATTCTCACCCAGCCAGTCGGTCAAGTTCACCTCCATCACAGTCTCCAGACGTGGTTATATCTGTACTTCCATGGTGCCAGTTGACTAAAGGGCGCGAGCCGTCCACCGACCGTCAGCCTCGTCAAGAGTCAGTTCGATATCGAACGTCTTCGTCAAGTTTTCTGCTGTCAGCGTTTCCCGCAGCGGACCAGCAGCCACAATGCTTCCCTCCTTCAGCAGCATGGCGTGCGTGATGCCGGAAGGAATCTCCTCCACGTGATGGGTGACCAGCACTGTGGCGGGGGCGTATTGATCTTGGGCCAGCTCGCTGAGGGTAGTCACCAGCGACTCGCGGCCAGCCAGATCGAGGCCTGCGGCGGGCTCATCGAGCAGCAGCAGTTCGGGATCTGTCATGAGGGCCCGAGCTATCTGGACCCGCTTCCGCTCACCCTCACTGAGAGTGCCGAAGGTGCGATCAGCGAGGCGCTCAATGTGTAACTGAGCGAGTAGCTCATCGGCTCGTTCGTGGTCCAGCTCGTCATACTGCTCACGCCACCGGCCGACCACCGCGTACGAGGCCGAGACCACCACGTCATGAACCCGCTCGCTGCGTGGAATGCGCTCGGCCAGCGCGGCAGACGTCAGCCCGATCCGCGGCCGCAGTTCGAAGACGTCCACGGTGCCGAGCACCTCGCCCAGCAGCCCAGCTACCCCGCTCGTGGGATGAATCTCCGCCGAGATCACCTGCAGCAGCGTCGTTTTGCCGGCCCCGTTGGGCCCAATGATCACCCAGCGGTCGGATTCGTCCACCTCCCAATTGATGTCATTGATCAAGGTCGAACCGTTCCGGACGATGCCTACGCCAGCCAGATCCACAACAGCTGCCATGGCTTCAACCTACAGTTTTGATTGCTTCGCTCGCTGCGCTCGCTCAGAGCGGATAGCACCTTTTGTCCGCCTACTTCGTCGTCGCTCGGGGACGAAAAGCATGTCCCCTCCCTCCTCCTCAGCACTGCGGGGCGCGATCTGGTTTGATTGCTTCGCTCGCTGCGCTCGCTCAGCGCGGATCGCACCTTTTGTCCACCTACTTCGTCGTCGCTCGGGGACCAAAAGCATGTCCCCTCCCTCCTCGGCACGGCGGGGCGCGATCCGGGTTTGATTGCGGAGCGAGCGCAGCGAGTGACGCAATCAAATACGGCGACATACCTTAGGGCGATGGAGTCCATGCCCTCGGTCCGCATGACTGCGAACCTGAACTCGATGATCAGGGCGCAGCAATCCATTGAGCAAGCTGAGCGGGCGATCGTCGGCGGTGACGTCGCCCATCATGTGATCGATCCCGAGAGTGTGCTCGGCCTAGACCCGTTCGAAGCCTCGATCCTGGACGACACTTTGGAAGCACTGCTGACCGTGGAGCAGGACGGCTGGTTCCTCGCCCTACCGCTACCGGGATCTCTTGCACCGCTTCGCGGCCCAGCTGCTTTCAATCTCGCGGCGGTCGAGCAAGGTGAAGCCGTGGTCGCTAGTAGCGCTGGCATCGGTCTAGTACCGATACGGGTCGGCCAGGCCGTCCAGTGGCAGATCTTCAACGCAGAGCCACCACGTGCGCCGAGCAGTCCGTCTGAGGCCGAACGAGCCTTGAACGAAGTGGTTATCGATGCCGCTGCGACCCTGTCCCGACTAGACGTCGCATCGGGGACTTGGCCTGAACCACCGGCGGCAGCCGCGCTGCCGCCCGGCTACACGTCGCGCCAGCGAGCGACAGTCCAGCGAGCGGCCCGGCTGCTCGCCGCTTGCGATGCAGCCTTGCTGAACGACGGCGCCAGCATCTCCTCATTCGAGGCCAACCGCCGTGCCCAGGAGCTGCGTAGGGTACGCGCTAAGGCTGGCGATGCGCTCGGTTCGGCCGTCAGCTGGCTCGGGTGAGCGGAGCGAATAGCACCCTCTACTACGCTGCCCACATGTCCCTGCTCCCCGCATTGACGGGCTCGTTTTCCACTCCTGCAGCCGGAAACCCCACCGTCGCCATCATGGAGGCGGCGTACGCACACCATGGCATCGACGCCCGATACATCAACTGTGACGTCGCTGCTGAGAACTTGGCAGATGCGGTACGGGGCGCAACTGCCATGGGTTGGATCGGCTTCAACTGCTCGCTGCCGCATAAAGTGGCGGTAATCGAACTGCTTGATGAGCTCGCCGAGTCGGCCAGACTTATCGGCGCAGTGAATTGCGCAGTGCGTCGCGACGGCCGATGGATCGGGGAGAACACCGATGGCCAAGGCTTTCTAGGCTCCTTGGGCACCCTTGCCGAACCGGCGGGACAGCGGGTTCTCATTCTCGGCGCTGGAGGCGCGGCGCGCGCGATAGCCGTCGAGCTGGCACTTGCCGGAGCAGCTGAGATCTGGGTAGCCAATCGCAGCCTTGCTAAGGCAGCCGAGATTGCGGATTTGCTGATTGCTGAGACATCCACTGCCTGCACCGCCGTTGAGTGGCGTCAAGATCTCACCGTGCCGGCGTCCGCCACCGTCGTCGTGAATGCCACATCGCTGGGCCTGCCCGGTTCGGGTGATGTGCCCCTTTCCTTCGACGTAATCCCGATGGGCCTCGCGGTCTGTGACGTCATCCCCAATCCGCCCGACACGTCGTTTCTGCAGCGGGCGCGTCAGGCCGGCGCCAGAACTCTCGACGGCCGCGGCATGCTGCTCAACCAGGGAGCTATCAATATCGAGCTCTGGACCGGTGTCGACCCTGATCGTGTGGTCATGGGTAAGGCGCTTGACGAGGCCATCGCTGGCTGGGCGCACCCGTAACGCCGATGGTGGGGGCATTGTTTGCGATCGGCGGCGCCGAGGCCAAGGTTCGGCGCCGGACAGTGCTGGCGGCATTTGTTGCCGCCGCCGGCGGCACCAATGCGCGGATCGCGGTTGTTTCGTCGGCTTCCTCGCTGGGTGCAGAGGTAGTCGAGGTCTATAAGAGTGTCTTCGCCTCTCTGGGTGCGCGTGAAGTCATTTCGCTGCGCCCGGAGAGCCGCGCACAGGCGAGGAATCTCGATCTTGTTGAGCTGCTGGGAACGGCGAGCGCGATCTTCATGACCGGCGGTAATCAGCTCAAGCTCAGCTCCTTGATCACCGGCACCCCGTTCGGGGATGCGATCCAAGACGCCTATCACCGTGGCGCAGCCGTTGGCGGCACGTCGGCAGGCGCCAGCATTCTGTCCGAGCACATGATCGCGTTCGGCACCGGCGGGTCAACGCCGAAGCAGCGGATGAGCCAACTATCTGCTGGTCTTGGTCTGCTGCGCGGAGTCGTCATCGATCAGCATTTCGAGCAGCGGAACCGTTACGGGCGATTGCTCTCCCTGGTCGCCCAGTCACCGTCATTGCTTGGCATCGGTGTCGACGAGGACACCGCCGCAGTCATCGCCGACGGCCGCCGACTGGAGGTAATCGGCCGAGGTGCTGTCACAGTGGTCGACGGACAGCACTTGGTCTCCAACGCCTTCGCAGCCAAACGCACGGCACCGCTGCTGATATCCGGGGCGGTGATCCATGTGCTGCCGCCCGGT
>Ga0307408_100002303_pt1 | contig 13578 bp, 11 predicted proteins | sample 322Cmetagenome_FD_202116 | JGI IMG/M metagenome (GOLD analysis project Ga0307408, IMG submission 202116) | Maize rhizosphere microbial communities from greenhouse at UC Davis, California, United States - 322HYB-C-3 | ecosystem: Host-associated > Plants > Roots > Rhizosphere > Soil | place...
ATTCAGCATAATCTCCGCTATTTACAGGGGCCTGGTGCATACCTGCCGAATAAGGGAAAGAGGTTTCGAACAGGTTATCGTAGCGGGTAGTTAAATCCTTCAATACCTCTGCTAATGCCTGTTTCTCATCTTCAGTGAAAGCAGTAATATCAGTAACATGACGTTTGCTTACTATCATTGCTTCGTAAGGCCAAACAGCCCAGAACGGCACCAAACTAACAAAGTGCTCGTTCTCAAAAATAATCCTGCTGCGCTCTGCAAGTTCCAGTTCCAGATAAGCTGTCAATAAGCTTTTGCCATGCTTTTGGAAATATTCGCGCTGACGTTCAGTTTCTTTTACAATCTCAACCGGAAGGTTACTTTGCGACCAGATCTGACCGTGCGGATGCGGGTTACTGCATCCCATAATCTCACCTTTATTTTCAAAGATCTGAATGTACTTAATGTCGGGGTTAGAGGCGAGACTTTTAAACTCCTCCGCCCATAGATCCACAACCTTCTTTATGCCTGCGGTATCCACTTCCGGCAATGTTAAATCGTGGCGTGGCGAAAAACTGATTACCCGGCAAATACCCTTCTCGCTTTTTGCTACAAGCAGATTTTCTTTGTTTAACTCACCTTCGGGGGTATCGTTCAATAGAGCGGAATAGTCGTTAGTAAAGACAAAGCTTTCGCTGTAATCAGGATTCAGACTACCGTCTGCTCTCACATTACCCGGGCACAAATAACACTTCTCGTCGTAATGCGGACGATTGTCTGCCGGTAATGTTTCAACTTTTCCCTGCCATGGACGTTTTGTGCGGTGTGGAGAAACCAGTATCCACTCGCCCGTAAGAATGTTTAAACGGGAATGAGGATGTTCCCCCATATCAAAAAATGAAGTCATAGAAAAAATAAGCCTTTAAATAAGTATATATTGACAATTAACGTGTGGTTAATCTGCTGCAAAGATGCATAAAATACATCAATACTATTTTTCAAAGATGCAGCTTATTTATTGGCAGAGTGAGGGATAAACCGTCATTAAAAAGGGGGTATATTCACATGGCTTGCAGTTTTAGCTCGCTGAGGTACGGAAACACGGGTTTGCAGGATGCACATTTTTGGCTCGCAGACGCTGAGACGCGGCTTCTTTCATGTCGTCTAATTTAAGAACGCAGATTTAAGAACAGTTCCTTTCTAGCCGCCGATTCTCAGCGTCTCCTTATCATTATCAGCCAGATCAATAACTGCGGCTCGGCGCACTTATTTTCTGTCTCTTCTTAACGGAGGATACTTAGGGATTTCTATTTCGAAATCAAAAATGCTTTTGGGTTGGATTTCTAAAGCGCGACAAATTTCAATAAGATGGCTAATGGAAGTATTGTTTTTCCCGCGTAAAACCCTATAAACCTGACTGTAACTAAAGCCTGTTCGGTCTTGAATATCTTCCAGGGTTATAGATTTGTTTTGAGCGATAGCCCACAATTTCTCGCGTATTACTTTCAATGATTCTTTATCAATGAACTGTTCTGCCATCTAGCAAAAAGAATCGAAAGAATTGAAGAAAATTATTCCAAATTTGGAATAATTTTAAATTTTCCTTTATATTTGAATACACAGATTTTGACTAATCATGAATCAATTATTCCAATGGAAACAACCGAACAACCTTCATTCTACCCTCTCTCGCCTTTAAAGTTTATAGAAGCGTTTTATGCAAGGTATCCGCCAGAAAAAGCACAGGCTATTTTATGGCGATGGTTCTTATTGAGCATCAAAAATGAGTTTGTAAACGTGCATCCCAAGGAAATGGAAGGTTTTGAAGACTTCTTTGAAAATTTAAGTAATTTGGTAATGGTAGTTTCCGTGGTGCGGGAAGAACGATTGGACATTGGAGATTGAGTTGGTGATATGGTAAATGAAATCCGTCCGGAGTTATTACAGACTGGAAAGTATTAGGGCCCCGAAGTAATCTCCGGGGCCCTAATACTTTCTAGAAAAGCTTGCCTATTTCTGCACCACTATCTGTTTGCTTAATAGCAGCTTACCTGCGTTGTATAACTGCAACACATAAATTCCATTTACAACTGCATTATTCAATGTTACCCTTCCGGCTTCAACCAAACCGTCCTGAACCCTTCTTCCATCCAAGCCAATTATTCTGAATGTGGAGGTAGCAGGAACCGATCCGCTGACACTTAAATAAACAGAAGCAGGGTTCGGATACACCGAAACATGTGATGATGCCAAACTGAAGTTCAGTACCTGCACTTCTGAATACTGCGACTTGCCATCTTTATCCACCTGTTTTAAACGGTAGTAATTGTATCCTGTTTGCGGCGTTTGATCGTTGTAAGAGTAACCAATCAGCGACTGCGAATTTCCGCTGGCAGCTACTTCTGCAATCTTGGCAAAATTTACACCATCAATACTTCTTTCTACCTCAAACTTCGAACTATTTTGCTCTGATCGTGTAGTCCATTTCAGCGCTACGGCACTTCCTTCTTCCTTAGCAGTAAAGTTGCTTAACTCAACCGGCAGGGTGCCATTGTTAGCAATGCTCAACAAACTCGCTTCATCCAAAGCATAGTTATAGATGCGGAAATCGTCGTAAGTATTATCTGTGTAAGGATCGGTAGAGTATTGCGATCTTCCAAGATAGTTCTTCGTGGTGATGCCCAGATCTGAAGGCTTTACATTAGCCGTATTATCTGAATATTGCAAAGCTCCGTTTATATAGAATTTAAAATTGCTTCCCTGTTGGGTGATAGCAATATGCACCCATTGTTCGGTTGGCAGCACATACGGAATGTATTTATCATAAGTACCCGTTGCACAGGTAATTTTATAGCGGACGTAAGAACTGGTAGCACTCTTCGGAATAAGGATCATGAAATTGGAAGTATTGTTACCAAAATCAAATACCCTCGCATTGGTGGCAAGTGTTGATGAAAACTTAACCCATGTAGCAAGGGTAAAATCGTTCAGATCACTTACCACACCGTCGCTAAGCTGCACGTACGACGACTGGTCTTTTGACAATTTTAAAGCACCCGCCAAATCATCTTTACCGATTGCCCATGTTACAGTATTATAGGTTGTACCGTTATAACCACCCCATTTGTCCTGAACAAAAGTGCCCGCGTTTTCATTAAAGTTAAGGGATAGATGCTGCCCTTGCACCGGTTTACCAGCCAAAACCAGCGTTTCCGGACCGCGACCTGCCGTATTGAAAGGTACAATTTTATAAAAGTAATTCTGACCATTTACAGCTGTTACATCCACATAACGAAGAGCGTTTACTTCGCCGGCTATTACAGAATATGGCCCGGCTTCAAGCTCCGAGCGCTGTATTTCATACTTGGTATCGTAAGCAAAATCCCAGGTAAGTGTAATCTTCGCGTCTCCCGATGCAATATTCGGATTCGCTACCGCCACAGGAACAGCAAGCACTGGTGTATTTAAATTCAGTACGGTTGAATTAGCGCTTTCTCCAGCCGAATTTAGTACAGTTACCACATAGTAATAACTTGTGCCCGGCGTTAAGTTTTCGTCCTGGAATTCGGTTGCTGTAGTTCTGGGCAAAATGGTTGTAAATGGTCCTGCAGCATTCGTTCCTCTTTTTAAATTGTAACTGCGAACATTTGTTCCGGCATTCCAGCTCACTTTTGTCACACTGGATGAAAGCACAGTTCCTGTTATGGACGATGGTGCCACAGGAGCCGCATCCACCACTACATCCAAAGTACTTGAATATATGAACTGATCCCCGGCCAGATTATACGCTTTAATTCTGTAGGTGGCTTTGGTATACACACCATCAATATACGATAGTTTAGAACCCAGCGTATAATTGGTAAATTCCGATAATGTTGCAAAGTCGGCATCTACCCCATCAACTTTCCGCTCCAGAATGTACTTGGACCCCATCTCTCCATTCAAATCCGACCATGAAAGAGTTACTTTAGAATAGTCGGCACTGTTTATTGCACTGGTGATTGTTGGCGAAACCAGCTTCCAGGTATGGTTATATGCCATCTTACTGCGGTAAGCAAAATCAGACTTATTAGCCGCATAATATTTCCCGGCAAGGGTTAAAGTATCACCCAACACCATTGCACGCTTATTTTGTACCCAATCGTAAATAGCATAACGTTCAACAAATGAAGCAGTATCCAGAACATTCAATATTCCTTTCATATCCTCATACTGTTTTTGAAACTGTGCAGCTTCGTCGGCAGGCCATGCTTCAGTTGTCCAATTGGCACCGTTATTCCATTCGGTAATCCAAAGCGGACGTTTTACACGATTATAGATTGCTTTTAAGCGACTATACCATTGCGACGGTGTTTGGCCTCCCCAATAGCAGTGAATAGCCACAAAGTCTACACGGTAATTCAGCTTATCGGTTTTAGCAAGAAAATCGGTAATCATGCTGCTCTCCGGATTTGCAGGTGCAGGAGAACCCAGTCTCAAACCAGATTTCATCAGCTCTGGCCATTGAGCAACACACTCGTCTACAGTCATATTCGATTGATCCGGACGATCTGGCTCATTAAAGCCAAGCAGGTGGTTCACATTCTTTTTATTATTGATATCGGTAAAGGATGGCCAGCCACCATTCTGTCTGATGATCGAATAATCGTAATCGGCCGCAGCAGCACCACCTATGTTCCAGTCATAATACCAGGTTGCATTTATTTTAGCAGGCGACCATCCGGCCTTCCCTTTTTTACTTAACCAATCCCATCTGAATACACGGATAAAAGAAACCGTATTATCCAAACCTTCAGGCAATGTATTTATAATCAGATCTTCATCATTGGCCACATAAACCTTACTAAAACCAGAGCCGTCTGCATTTGAAGCAAATGTTGCCATATAGCCCCGCTTCAATTTAAAGGACTTTACTTTATTATCAAACTCGGTTAAATTGTTATAGTATTTTTCAATTTCAAAGGTCTTTGAATCTCCGGCAAGGTTTGTTTGTGAATAAACTTCTAATGCCTTGGTTGAAGTAATATTTCCGTTGGGAATAAGCACCGTGCCATTCTTATAAATTGCTATACGAAGGCTGGTGTTGCTTACCGCAGATACGCCATTTATAGAAACCTTGTCCAGATATTTGGCAACCACGTCCGAAGGCTTTATGTTATCAAAAAACAGCCAAGCATCATCTGAGTTTAGCTGAACGGTAGAATTGCCTAAGGGCGAATATTCGCTGGTAAGATGTACATCGGTTTTACCCGGAACAACAAAAGTAGTGTTAAAAGTAGGCAGAACATTTACCGTTGTGCCAGTTAACGTAACGGTTTGAGGAGTCTGCGCGGTGGCAGGCTCTGGGGCATAAGCACCTTCCTGATAGGTAACGGAACTGATTTCCATATCTACCGCTCCTGTTGGATAATTCTTACCCAGAACCAACCTGTCTTTATGAGTGATTTTGTTCAGGTTTAAATCGGCGATTGAATATAGCGCATAACCTCCGGTGATGGTAATGTAATACTGACCGGCAGCCTGCGAAGTGAAAATAAAGTTCTGTTTCGTTAACGTTCTGGCAGTACCGTTGGGTGTAAAATCCTGTGTTGCAATTCTACCTGCAACGGTTTTTGTAGTTCCAATTCCCACAGTCATTTTGTTTCCGTTAGGGCTATTCGCAGCATTATAGTTAGAGATATAAGCAAAAAGCATGGAAAAATTATAGGCAGTGTTCGCATCCAGCGTTACCGGGAAAGAATACACAGCTCCATTCAACTCCGCATTATCCCAGCGGGTATACATTATCCGTCCGATGTAATTGCTGCCGTTATAAGTGTGCACTGTTCCGGCAGCTGTTGATGCGGTAAGATCGATATACCTTGAGCCGCTGGTTGAATTTGCAGTGTTAAACAAGGTAGTATTTTCCGTTCCGGTTGAGCCTAATAAAGTCCATCCGTAGGCGCTGGGCTTACCTGTATTGTTAGGAGCTACGCCTCCCCAGTTGGATATTAATGCAGGACCGGTTTCTGCACTTGGATAATCATTTATTTCGGCTCCGGCTACAATATCTTTTAGTGCAGATAAGGGCTGCGATTGTATAAATGATCCGTTATGATACAAATGCGCCGTTGAACCCTGAACTGCAATTCTTATGGTTTGATTTTGTCCGGCAGTAGAAGCAGATATTCCTTTAGAGCTGCTTAACGATGATGTAAGATTAAGAGAACTGGCATCTAAAGAAAGACGAACGCCCTGCAATTTGGCATTTCGCACGTCTAAGTCGAGTCCTCTGCCTGTTGCTGAGTTTACTTTTGCAACTATGTCAAGGGAATAATTGGCTGGCAGAACATGGTATTTTACAACCGTATCTACCTGGGTAGAATTGCTGAATGTCTTCCCTGCTAAAATGCTTTCATTTAAGGTGCCTTTTACGGGTAAAGCAGGTTCCTGGGCTAAAATGTCGTTCACGCTGAGGCATAAAACCGACATAAAAAAAAGGTAAAACTTTCTCATTCGTTTTAAATGGTTAATTAAGAAAAAGACAAGAATTGGTTGGCAGCGCTTAATTGCCGTTCACTCGCTGTATGTATTAATAATATTTATTCAAACTTGGCTGCATTAAACCGCAGCGCCACTGAGATCTGAAAATTAAGCTTTGTTGATTTTTCGCTACAGGAAATACAACGTCTGATCGATAGAAAGTAAAACTGTTTCATTCCGATTTCTAATTGGTGAATAACTTGGCTGGCTAAACTCGGAGCTTGCATTATAAGCTAAGCTCATTTAACATTGCAAATAAAGGTGAAACCGATACTTTGGATGAGTGTTTTTATCATCCATAAAGGGGGACAAATTGGGATTATCATTAAAATTAGCGAATAGGCACTGTTGTGAGGGCCTGAGGAATCAGGGAAATATTTTTTTGAGATTAACATTGTAGCGGCGTATTACTAATCAGGCCGCTGTACGGTCTATTATTTTGATTGCTTAATCGATTCGATAATTAAATCTACCTTTTCCAGCTCTTTGGTACTATGGTTGAAAGTCATAGTTACCCAACCAACCCTATTGTTGGCCTTAAATACATAAATACCACTTGCCTCCCTACCGTTTGTTCCAAAAACAATCGTACCTGCGAAGTAGGGTTTTGTTATTACCTTAAGGAACAAGTCATTTTCGGTTGTTTGATATGTATTTGCGAGCTTACTTTTTGCTTTTGCTATCAAGACATCGAAATTCATAGTCATACATTGGTAACCAGACACAGTGAAGTTCGAACTTTTACTTTTAGCCGTTACCGAGTTTATTTTTAGAAAGGATTTATTGTCAAGTAAAAACCTCAACAAATTGCCTTTCTGAGAAACATTTTCTTGCTGAAAATATAAATCGAAACGATTCGCTTGTGGCTGCGCACAAACGTTTAAGCATAAAAGAATAAATAAGCTAAAAAGTATCTGTTTCATATAGGCTTAGCTGTTTCCAAACTTCTGATAAATGGTTTGTATTGCGAGGAATTAGGATCATGTTAACACAGCTTTTTTAATGGTCTTCTCCTTGGTAAATCCACATAGATTTCGTTTCGCCTGCCCGCGTGAACCCGCACTTTTCATAGAAGTTAATTGCATTCCCGTCAGCGACTAAAATTTGCTGATGAAAGTTTCCGTATTTTTCCTGGAATTTATTTAAGATCTGTTTTCCAACCCCTTTTCCATGATAGTCAGGATGAACGATTAAATGCGGATAATAAACTACCAAAAAACCATCCGAAATAGCATTTCCAAGGCCCACGAGCCTCTCTTTATGCCAGGCGGTAATAAACGAATGAGAATTAATTAAAGCTTTAAACAATTGGTCCGGTTTCTCAGCCGAAGACCACTGATTCGCTTTGTAGATTGCGATAATGTCGCTTTGTTTAACGTCTTTAGTTTCCCTTATTTCAATGGTCATGAGTGATTGTTGGTATTTTCAGGCTAATTGCTTCCAGTTCCGACATTAATCGCGTCAATTTAAGCCAGCCCTAATGTAATAGAAAGCAACCAGATAGCGTACATTTAACGATAACTCGTACCTACTTGGCCACTTCTTCACGGTCGCATGATTTGCCCCAAGCTGTAACCTAAAGTTTTCTATAAGCCCTTTTTCATATAGTCGGCAATAAGTTGCTCATTCGTATCATTACTACTGGAAAGTGTATTGATAATACTCCGCCGCTCATTTTCAGTCCGGTTTTGGCTTAATTTCTTTTTTGCCTGAATATCAGTCACTAAAACTTCAAATGCTACAATACCTTTTATCATCTTTGATTTAAAATCTTGTGGCAAATTATTCCATTGCTTTATATAAGACCTTTCATAATTTTCAATTGTATTCTCAAGAACATCCATAACCTTTTCAGTTTCAGTTATCAGAGTCACCTGTCCATAGGCGTGAATAGAAATATAATTCCAAGTAGGTACATTCAACTCTTTGTCATAATGATCAGGCGATATATAGGCATGAGGTTCACTAAAAATCACTAACACCATATTGTTTTCGAGGTCTTTCCATTGTTCATTTGCTCTTGCAAAATGAGAAGTCAATAGAATATTTTCATTTTCGAGGGAAACGACGAAAGGTAAATGGGTTGCCACTGGTAAATTATCTTTGGCACTTATAATTGTCGCAAAACTGAACCTGCTCATGAATTCGAGAATTTCAGTTCTATCTGCCATTAGGTTAATGTTGGAGATATGCATGTCCTTAATTTATGTATTGAGTTGTTATAGGCTGGCAATCTTCATCCGCCATTAATTTTTCTTTTGCCTATACTCCACTAATAACATTCCTCCCTGAATTACTAACAGTCCTCCCAGAATTAAACAAGCTTTTTGAGCCCTCTTGGATTGCCTCACACGACTGTCGTAATTAGCCTTCAAATAACTCAGAGCTTTTTCCCTTAATACAGTTACATTCCTGCCTGCATTTAATTCCATTTGCAACTCGGTATTTAAAGCTCTATTTTTTGTGGGAGCAATATCTATCTGCAAAGAAAAAAGACAGAATAAGTAAATTACTAATCCAAGTGATAAAAATTGGCATATTCTCTTCAGTTTCATTCAGATCGTGGGTCATTAAGGCTACTTACCGGTCTTTAATCGTTTGTAAACTTTTTACACCGCTATAATAGTGCATATATTTCTCATATATCAAAGGTTTATCAATATATCTTTCCACTTCGTCCTCGCCGGCATCAAGGCGAGAATGACTTCAAACTCCCTTGTAAACGCACACCATATATACAACGACAGACAGCATTAAAAAACGACTGTCTGCGTTATGCCTATTCAAAATACTAAGGCCATCCGGCTAATAAACCAGATTTAATTTTGGACTGGATGCTGAGTTAATTCCAACTCATCCTCGTCATATGAAGAACTGAAGGAATCAATGTTTACGAGGATGGTTCCATCTTCATTTAATTCTTCAACAAAACCAATGTCTCCAGTCGAAATTATTTTAACTTCATCTAATTCGTTGAATTTCATGGTTGAATTTTTAATATTTTAATCAAGGCAGAGGAGACTTTCTCTTAAGCCAATACATCTTGCTGTTATAAAAGCAACGCCTATTGAAAGAGAATGGTTTGTAATTTTTACAGGGAAATTGATGAAGGTGGAATGAGGATAGAACAGGGTGGGCGGATGAGCCTATGCCCTTTTGGATATAGCCATTAACTTAGAGCCTTTTGACTAATCACCTTATTTCATAGCACATTGGTAGCTAGACATTTCTGTTCACTCTTACAATCAGTGAAGCACTTTGATGTTTTAAAATTTCGCATTAACTTACATGAAACATATGTATACCACATATTAATTTACATTTTAAACACACACAAATGAAACACTTAGACATTAAATCCATATTGATTGGATTTTCGGGATCAGCATTAATTATAACTGCTATCAGTTTTAAAAACAGCCCTGATGAGAATGCTGGCAGATTCCAGGCCTCATCGGGCGAACAAGGGATTGTAATTATTGATTCACAAACAGGAGCTTATATCATAACGCCATATCCTGCCATCGGCAAAATTCAATGGATAAAAGGCGATTTTGAAAGTACTTTTAAGGCCAAGGATATAGTAAAAAGATAAACGATCCTAGTTTTCAAAAATTAAGTTTTATGTCGTGGTTCGGGTCCAGACACGAACCATGACATAAAGCAATTTCAATCTCCAAGTGCTATTCTGCCTCCTAAAAAAATACCATAGCACATAATTAATAAGTCAGCCATAGTTAAAATTAGAACTTGACTTACATTATCCATTTTTTCGATACGTCTTCCGTAAATTATGTTAAAAAACGCAAGGAAAGTCGTAATTCCAATTGCCCATATTAACCATTCAATTGAATAAGATCTCACCCATTTAACTCGCTCCTCACCCTGTGGACCATTAACTACTATAGCAAAGGAAAAATATACGACATAAACAAAAAGGAAAATTAAAGAGTTAGTAAGGTATTTTATCGTTGACTTAACGGTTCCATTCTTTTTTATAAGTCCCCAAATTAATCTTATAATTAAAAAAATCCACAGAAGGACTCCGACACAAACACTAAAAGAATATAGTTTACTGACAGTTTGATAGGTCATGTTCTTCTTTGCTAACCGATAACTTATATCCCACTATTATAGCGCATAATTTCTCATAAATCAAAGGCTTTCCGACCATCTACCTCCTCACTAAAAAATTAAGCCTTAATATTATTCTTTCCAAGCCTTAATATTATTTTGTTTAAGCCTTAATATCTTCGTTACATTAAGGCTTAAACATTCTCTCCGCAAGTTTAGAATAGATATTCTTCCCTAAGCTTGAAAAACATTTTTTCGATAAGCGGACAGATGTAGATTTTAGACTTGGCCTGCAGTAGCCGAACCGAGTCTAACTGTTCCTGCCTAATTTGGGAAAGAGCAGATAACAGGCATTTGTGTCAAACAAATAAGCTTTGTGCCTTCATCTCATGCACAAAGCTTATTATCCACTGAATCACTGGCAGTTCCGACTGCTGCTAGTTAGAAATCCAGTTTAATTGCCAAAGTTGGTTTGTGCCATTAGCAAAAGTATATTGTTGAATTACAGCTCCATTACTTGTGCTTTGGTCTTTTACATCAATACACTTACCACTATTGCGATTAATTATTTTATAGTAACCATCTCCAGTGCTTACAATTGACCATTGCTGATTAGTTCCTCCGGCATACGCCCATTGCTGTATAATAGCATTATTACTGGTGGATGCATCTCTTACATCCAAGCACTTACCACTGTTTACATTTACAATAGTATAATAACCATTCCCAAGATCATTTATAACAAACTTCTGATTGGAACCTCCGGCATAAGCCCACTGCTGTAAAGCCGTACCATTGGATGTTGAAGCATTAGTCACATCCAGCCCCTTGCCACTATGCTTCGCAATTATCGTATAAGTAGCACCTGAAGTTATCAGGGAAATTGGAGAAGACGACGGATCGTTAATAACACCTGAAGGATCCCAATTATCAGTAAAAGGAGAACTGGAATAGGTTGTTTTTAAAACATTTGTATAGGAAGTATAACTTGCTGCTTCTGTACCGGTAAGAACCTTACTCCAGGAAACTCGTCCGGAAGTTGAAGCTCCGCTACCGGTATTATTATACTCGCAATATCTTGCAGTTGCGTCATTCGCGGAATTTCCCCAATCGCTCCACCCAGCGGCTGGGATAATAGAAGAAAGCGAACTGTTAACAAAGGCAGTTGCCGCGTATCCTCCCCAGGTTCTGCCTAACAAAGTAGATACGCCAGAAGCTCCGGTAACTGTACAATTGTTAAATACTAATCCGTAGGTAATATAACTTGCGGTGTTTGCAGCCGTTATTGCCGACCCTCCGTAACTGTATAAGCTACATGTATCAAAATATGCCGTAGCTGAACCAAAAATAAAATCAGTAGTCCCTTCTAAATAACAATTCTTTAAATACACCCTGCAATTACCTCCATACCAGGTATCCTGGCGCCCAAGGAACTTGCAATTATTAAACACAGTTTTATCAGACGTGATATTAATGGCCAAGGCCGGACCATAAGATGTGCCTGCTGAATTTTCAAAAGTAACATTGGCGACATACAGACCTGCTCCATTTGAAAAAAATGTAGCCGATCCGCCAGTTCCGTAACCCGTGCCAGTAGCCGGATTTATTTTACTGGCCGCATTTCCATAAGTAATTTTAACGCCGTTTACACTTTCGCCCACAATGGAAATATTTACTTTATCAGATGGAACAGTGACAACTTCATTATAAGTTCCATTTTTAACATTAATTACGGTTCGGCTATCGTTATTTGAAGGCGCGGCATTGATGGCCGCCTGAACAGTAGTGTAATTACCGCTACCGTCTTGCGCAACTGTATAGGTTGCCAGCGTTTTTGTTTTATATTTATTACCGGCACTTGTATCGTCTGCAGAAGAAAGTTGTTCCGCTTTCCTACAGGAAAAACTACTGGCAATGAAAAGCAGAACGGATAGTAGTTTAATTATTTTCATGATTGTTTTTTTATTGTGGAAAGAACCCTGAGTTATATTGCTTTTCGATGGATAAACTTGTTTTCAAGTAATAAAGGTGAAGCGAAATGCATTATAAAGCGCTTTTAGTTTATGTTATTGATCACGACTTCTATTGCCGTCGACTACAGCCACGGAATACCAGAGGTATAGAAGCGCTTTAGCCACATTAATGCGGCTAAAGCCTTCTTTATACTTTTATTGCTAAAGCTGAGGACAATAGATCCAACGCATAACGACAAGCGAGTTAGCCTAAATTTGCGCCAGACACCTATCTATTGAGCTGCACCCGTAATTAAATTAATACCTGTAATATTGGTAGAGCCATAGGTACTGATAAACGCATTGCCACTGGATACCGTTATTCTTGAACCATTTATAAAAGATGCTCCATCAACAAAGTTTGCCGTTAAGCCCGTGTTTGCGGTAATTTTAACATTATCAAACACAAGATCCATCATTGGCTTTTCTGTAACAGCCCACATAATACCGGCTTTGCTAGCACCTGTTACCGTAATATTTCTGAAAACCATATGCTTCCAAATCGGTGTTGTACTGGTTATTGCCTGACCTGGATCTGCGGATGGACTAGAAGGAAGGGTATTATCAGGATAATATTCTGAAAGACTAAGTGCACTCAACACGTTTGTCATGGTTAAATTTGAAAATGTCAAATATTGAACTGTTCCACCCCTGGTGCGATTAGTCTTCATACGGATACCATTATCAGTACCGTTAAAAGTACAATTGTCAACTGTTATGTGGTCTATATTAGTGGCATAACTACCGATAGCGCAACCATGTCCGGCACCGAAAGTACAACCCGTAATAGTTATATACTTACTGTTATTATTCATGGCAATGTTATCATCACCACAACTAATATTACAATTTGTGATATTAATATTTGGCGACCAGGTATCAATTCCGTCTGTATTTGGAGAATTGGAAGGAGAATTGATCGTAACTCCCGAAATAGTAACACTGTTATTGTTTTTACCTACTCCAATGTGGCTATTAGGCGCATTTTGAA
>Ga0307408_100002304_pt1 | contig 13574 bp, 15 predicted proteins | sample 322Cmetagenome_FD_202116 | JGI IMG/M metagenome (GOLD analysis project Ga0307408, IMG submission 202116) | Maize rhizosphere microbial communities from greenhouse at UC Davis, California, United States - 322HYB-C-3 | ecosystem: Host-associated > Plants > Roots > Rhizosphere > Soil | place...
GGCGAGGACTTCACCGGGGGCGAGTTCGTCCTCACCGAGCAGCGCCCGCGTATGCAGTCGCGCCCCCAGGTCATCGACTTGAAACAAGGCGACGCCGTAGTGTTCGCCGTGCATCAGCGGCCGGTCAAAGGCGTTCGAGGTTATTATCGAGTCAACTTGCGCCATGGCGTCAGCCGCGTACACAGCGGGCGCCGGCATACACTCGGGATCATTTTTCATGATGCGCAATGACGACACGCCCATCACCTTCGACCTGTTCGCCGACCAGGCGCCCACTCTCCCAGGCCAGGTCGAGCAGATCGGCCGACAGTCCTTTGTACTGCGCGGGTTTGCGCTGCCTTGGCTCGACCGCCTGCTGCCGGCCCTGGAAAGCGTCTTGCAGGCAGCACCGTTCCGGCAGATGGTCACGCCCGGCGGTTTCACCATGTCGGTGGCCTTGACCAGTTGTGGCGCGCTCGGCTGGACCACTGACCGCAACGGCTACCGCTATACTGCCCACGACCCGCAGACCGGCCACCCCTGGCCCGACATGCCGCAAATATTTCGCGAACTGGCCCAGGCCGCCGCCCGTGAGGCAAGGTTCGAGCATTTCGAGCCGGACGCCTGCCTGATCAACCGCTACGTGCCTGGCGCACGCATGTCGCTGCACCAGGACAAGAACGAACGTTCCCTGACGGCCCCCGTCGTCTCGCTCTCCCTGGGCCTGCCAGCCGTCTTCCAGTTCGGCGGATTCGAGCGCAGCGACAAAAGCCAGCGCATCCCATTGTTCCATGGCGACATTGTGGTCTGGGGTGGCGTGGACCGGTTGCGCTACCACGGCGTGCTGCCGCTCAAGCCCGGAGAGCATCCGCGCCTGGGCGCCCAGCGGATCAACCTGACGTTCCGCATGGCCGGTTAAAAGCGCAGAATTCAACCGCAAGACCCGGAGTGTCGTCACAAGCATGGCTCCTTACTCTAGGCAAAACGGGCCAATGGAATAACGACCATGAACAACACTTCCAACAACCGCTCCCCTGATCAGGACCCACGCTGGGCCGCCGTGCTCGCCCGGGATCCGCGCGCCGACGGCACATTTGTCTACGGCGTGAAGACCACTGGCATCTATTGCCACCCCAGCAGCCTGTCGCGCCTGCCGAACCCGCGCAACGTCGAATTCTTCGACACGCCGGAACAGGCCCAGGCCGCCGGCTACCGCCCCAGCAAACGCCTGGCAAGGGACCAGACCCAGATTGCCGCGCAACAAGCGGCCCGGGTCGCGGCCGCCTGCCGGCAGATCGAGGCGGCCGAGGAACTGCCTGGGCTGAATGACCTCGCCAGGACTGCGGGCCTGAGCCCCTTCCACTTCCATCGAGTCTTCAAATCCATCACCGGCCTGACACCCAAGGCCTACGCCGCAGCCCATCGCTCACGCAAGGTGCGCGAACGCCTGGCAGACGCCGGATCGGTGACCGAAGCGCTGTATGACGCCGGCTTCAATTCCAACAGCCGCTTCTATGAAGCCGCCGACAAAGTCCTGGGCATGAAACCCGCCGATTACCGCGCCGCCGGACAAAACACTGACATTCGCTTCGCCGTCGGCCAGTGCTCCCTCGGGGCGATCCTGGTGGCGCAAAGCGAGCGTGGCGTATGCGCGATCCTGCTGGGGGATGATCCGGACGCGCTGGTGCGCGACCTGCAGGACAAATTCCGCCGTGCCAACCTCATCGGCGCCGACCGGGAATTCGAGCAACTGATCGCCCAGGTGGTGGGGTTTATCGAAGCGCCGGCCTTGGGCCTGGATTTGCCGTTGGACCTGCGCGGCACGGCGTTCCAGGAGCGGGTCTGGCAGGCCCTGCGGGAGATTCCACCGGGCAGCACCGCCAGCTACGCCGAGATCGCCCAGCGCATCGGCTTGCCCAAAGCGGTGCGCGCGGTGGCCCAGGCCTGCGGTGCCAACAGCCTCGCCGTGGCGATCCCCTGCCATCGGGTGGTGCGCAGCGACGGCAACCTGTCCGGCTACCGCTGGGGCGTTGAGCGCAAACGTCAGCTGTTGGCGCTGGAGCGCTCGCCGGAGGATTGAACGCCGATATAGATCGCGACCGAATCGGGCGCGTTATACACCTCGAAATCGGTGGTGAACCGACGCACGGCCTGTGGGTTGTCGGCGAAGTACGCCCAGATCAGCCCCCAGGCCTGGATCACGCAGCCGGGCATCTCACCCTTGGCGGTGAACACCAGGTAATCCCCGCCCTCGATATCCACGGCGGGGTAGCCTGCGCTCGTGGCATCGACCTGCACACCCGCCGTCACGTTGAAATAGCCAGTCGCATCGGACTCGTAGTCGGAATACACCCCATAGACGAACGACTCCGACTGACGCGCCGGGATCCGGTCGAACACCCCTTCGGTGAAGAACTGCTGCCACATCGGGCCGATCTTCGCCGCGTCGCCCTGCTGCTCGTCGGCGTTGCGGGTGCGTACCTGCAATCCGGCGACCGTGAAGGGTTCGACGGTCCTGAGTTTCACGTCCATGGGTCGGGCTCCTTGATAGTTGAAGTCCGCATGGTACCGATCCTTGCGTCGGGATCAACCCGGGCATCGATTGAAAAACTCGACTGGCCCTGGCCGGGTCACTCCTGCTAAAAACAGCATTTCCTTCTGCCGTCGGAGACACCCGGACATGAGTCAGTGGCCAGACACCCGCATTCTCGACCTGCTCGGCATCGAGCATCCGATCATCCAGGGTCCGCTGGCCGGGGTGACCGGTCCGGCCATGGTGGTCGCCACGTCCAATGCCGGTGGGATGGGTTCGATGCCTGCCGCGATGCTCGATGTAGAGCAATTGCGCCAGGCCCTGACCGACATTGCAGGACAGACCGACAAGCCGTTCAACGTGAATTTTTTCAGCCACCAACCGCCGGTCTTTGATGAGCAAAGGGCCGAGGCCTGGAAGCAACGACTCAAGCCTTATTACGAAGAGCTTGGCGCCGATTTTGACGCGCCAACGCCGGTATCCAATCGCACGCCATTCGACGACGCAGCCTGCCGCGTGCTGGAAGAGTTGCGGCCCAAGGTGGTCAGCTTCCACTTCGGCCTGCCGGAAAAGTCGTTGCTGGATCGGGTCAAGGCCACCGGCGCGAAAATCCTCTCGTCGGCCACCACCGTCGAGGAAGCCATCTGGCTCGAACAGCACGGCTGCGACGCGATCATCGCCATGGGTTATGAAGCCGGCGGTCATCGCGGGATGTTCCTCAGTGAAGACCTCAACACTCAAGTGGGCCTGTTCGCCCTGCTGCCGCAGATCGTGGACGCAGTGAAGGTGCCGGTGATCGCAACCGGCGGTATCGGCGATGCGCGCGGAATCGTCGCCGCGTTCGCCCTGGGCGCGTCGGCGGTACAGCTGGGCAGCGCCTTTCTGTTCACGCCGGAAGCCAAGATCAGCGCGTCCCATCACCGGGCGTTGCGCACGGCCAAGGAAAGCCAGACCGCGGTCACCAATCTGTTCACGGGGCGCCCGGCCCGAGGGATCGTCAACCGAGTGATGCGCGAAGTCGGCCCGATGAGCCCGCTCGCCCCGGCATTCCCCCTGGCGGGCGGCGCGTTGATGCCCTTGCGCGCCAAAGATGAAGCTGACTTCTCCAATCTCTGGGCCGGCCAGGCGTTTCCGCTGGGGCGCGAGTTGCCGAGCGGCGAGTTGACGCGGCGTCTGGCCGAGGAGGCGCTGTCTCGATTCAAGGGCTGAGCGCAAGCCTGACAGTCCCCGGCGCTTGACCGGACGCTATCGCGAGCAAGCTCGCTCCCACAGGGGTTCAGTGTGAATATCAATCATGCATTCATCCCGAAATCCTGTGGGAGCGAGTTTGCTCGCGATGACGGCAGCCCTGCCACCGCTGACTTCTGACAAAATGCCACGTTCCGTTTGCCAGCCATTCGCTATATATTCCGCTATATAGCGAACCCGCCCCCACGGAACCCTGTCCATGCGCCCAGTCCATTTCGCCCCGCTGCTGCTGGCAGCCTGCTTTTGTGTCAACGCTGCCCACGCCGAAGAGGTGCAAGTCGCGGTCGCGTCCAATTTCACCGCCCCGATCCAGGCCATCGCCGCCGATTTCGAGAAGGACACCGGACACAAACTGATTGCCGCATACGGCGCGACCGGGCAGTTCTACACCCAGATCAAGAACGGCGCGCCGTTCGAAGTGTTCCTGGCCGCCGACGACACCACCCCGGCCAAACTGGAAAGCGAAGGCGATACCGTGAAAGGCTCGCGCTTCACCTATGCCATTGGCACGCTTGCGTTGTGGTCAGCCAAGGACAATTACGTCGACGCCAAGGGCCAGGTCCTGCGGGACAACGCGTTCCAACACCTGTCCATCGCTAACCCGAAAGCCGCGCCCTATGGGCTCGCCGCCACCCAGGTGTTGGATAAGATGGGGCTCGCCAATCAGGTCAAGGGCAAGATCGTCGAAGGCCAGAACATCACCCAGGCCTACCAGTTCGTTTCCACCGGCAATGCCGAGCTCGGTTTCGTGGCCTTGTCCCAGGTGTTCAAGGACGGCAAGCTGGCGAGCGGTTCCGCGTGGATTGTCCCTGCCGAACTGCACGACCCGATCAAGCAGGACGCCGTGATCCTCGGCAAGGGCCGGGACAACGCTGCCGCGAAGGCATTGATGGACTACCTCAAGGGCCCGAAAGCCGCCGCCATCATCCAAGCCTACGGTTATCAACGCTAAATGCTGACCGGCGCCGACTATTCCGCCATCGGGTTGACCCTGAAACTGGCGTCACTGACCACGGTGATCCTGCTGCTGATCGGCACGCCCATCGCCTTGTGGCTGTCGCGCACCCGATCCTGGCTGCGCGGGCCCGTGGGTGCAGTGGTCGCCCTGCCATTGGTGCTGCCGCCGACCGTGATCGGCTTCTATCTGTTACTGGCATTGGGGCCAAACGGCTGGATCGGCCAATTCACCCAGGCCCTCGGCCTGGGCACCCTCACCTTCAGCTTCAGCGGGCTGGTGATTGGCTCGGTGATCTACTCGATGCCCTTCGTCGTGCAGCCGCTGCAAAACGCCTTTTCCGCCATCGGCAGCCGGCCCCTGGAAGTCGCCGCCACCCTGCGAGCCGGGCCGTGGGACACCTTCTTCAGCGTCATCCTGCCCTTGGCCCGCCCCGGCTTCATCACGGCGGCGATCCTCGGCTTCGCCCACACGGTCGGCGAATTTGGCGTGGTGCTGATGATCGGCGGGAACATTCCGGACAAGACCCGGGTGGTGTCGGTGCAGATCTACGACCATGTCGAAGCCCTTGAATACAGCCAGGCCCACTGGCTGGCGGCGGCGATGCTGGTGTTTTCCTTCCTGGTGTTGCTGGCGTTGTATTCCAGCCGCCGAACCCGCGCCGGCTGGAGCTGATCGATGATCCAGGCGAGATTTCAACTCGACCACGGCCCGTTTTCCCTGGACCTGGACGTGCAATTGCCTGGCCGGGGCGTGACCGCGCTATACGGCGAATCCGGCTCCGGCAAGACCACCTGCCTGCGCTGCATCGCCGGGCTGGACCGGCCTGCGCGGGGCTTCGTCGAGGTCAATGGCGAGGTGTGGCAGGACAGCGAGCGCGGGATTTTCGTGCCGCCCCACCAGCGAGCGCTGGGGTACGTTTTCCAGGAGGCGAGCCTGTTTGATCACCTGTCGGTGCGCGGTAACTTGCTGTTCGGCCTCAAGCGCGTCGCCATGGCGCAACGGCGCGTGGACATGACCCAAGCGACGGAACTGCTGGGCATCGGCCACCTGCTCGACAGGCAGCCGCACAACCTCTCCGGCGGCGAACGCCAGCGCGTTGGTATCGCCCGCGCCTTGTTGACCAGCCCGCGCTTGCTGCTGATGGATGAACCGCTGGCGGCCCTCGATACGCGACGCAAGAACGAGATCCTGCCGTACCTGCAACGACTCCACGATGAACTGGACATCCCGGTGCTGTACGTCAGCCATTCCCAGGATGAAGTGGCGCGCCTGGCCGATCACATCGTGTTGCTGGATGCCGGGCGTGCCTTGGCCAGCGGGCCGATTGGCGAGACCCTGGCCCGGCTCGACCTGCCACTGGCCCTGGGCGATGACGCAGGCGTGGTGATCCAGGGCAAGGTCGCCGGCTATGACACGCAGTATCAGTTGCTCACCCTGACGCTGCCCGACAGCCAGCTCCGCATGCGAGTGACCCACACGCCCCTGGCTGACGGACTGCCGCTGCGCATCAAGGTCCAGGCCCGGGACGTCAGCCTGAGCCTGGCAAACGATGCGCAGACCAGCATCCTCAATCGCCTGCCGGTGACGGTGGTCAGCGAACTGGCTGGCGACAACGCGGCCCACGTGCTGATCCGCCTGGACGCTGCCGGCACCCCGCTGCTGGCGCGGATCACCCGGTATTCCCGCGACCAGTTGAAGCTGCACCCAGGGCAAGTGCTGTGGGCGCAGATCAAGGCGGTGGCGGTGTTGGCGTAAACTCGGTCTGCGAGCAACAGGAGTCCCACAGGGTTGAATCGGGTGATATGAGAATCTCGGCACGACCGCAACGGCCAGCGGTCAATGAATTCACAGGCCATCCGAATTCATCGCCAAGGATCCACCATGCCCGATACCCCAATGCCCGATGCGCTCCCGGCCGACTTGCATTACGTCGACGACACGGCGCCGGGCATCACCCGCAGGAAACTGCGGGGCAAGTTCTGTTATTTCGATCCATCGGGCGAGCGCATCACCGACGCAGCCGAAATCCAGCGCATCAATGCCCTGGCCGTTCCGCCGGCCTACACCGATGTCTGGATCTGCACCGACCCCCGCGGCCATCTCCAGGCCACCGGCCGCGATGCCCGTGGGCGCAAGCAGTACCGTTATCATCCACGCTGGCGCGAAGTGCGCGATGCCGACAAGTATTCACGCATGCTGGAGTTTGGCCGCACCCTGCCCCGCTTGCGCAAGCGCCTGGAAGACATTCTCGCCGCCCCGGGCTTCAGCCGCGACAAAGTCATGGCAACAGTCATCACCTTGCTCGACGTGACCCTGATCCGCGTCGGCAACACCCAATACGCCCGGGATAATCGTTCCTACGGCCTGACCACGCTGCGCAACAAGCACGTCGCGGTCAACGGCAGTGCCATCGCGTTCCAGTTCCGTGGCAAAAGCGGCATCGAACACCAGATCACCGTGAAAGACCGACGCCTGGCGCGCATCATCCGGCGCTGCCAGGAAATGCCCGGACAGAATCTGTTCCAGTACCTGGACGAGAACGGCGAGCGCCACGCCGTCACCTCATCGGACGTCAATGCCTACCTCAAGACACTCACCGGCGCGGATTTCACCGCCAAGGATTACCGCACCTGGGCGGGCAGCGCGGCAGCCCTGGAGGGACTGCGCACATTGCAATGGGAAACCGAAACCGAGGCCAAGCGACACGTCGCCGAGATGGTCCGGCAAGTCGCCCGCCAGTTGGGCAACACGCCAGCCGTCTGTCGCAAATGCTACATCCATCCCGCCGTACTGGAAGGCTTCATGGGCGGCGTCCTGCATGAACTGCCCAAGCCTCGGGTGCGCAAGGGCCTCAGTGCGCAGGAAGCGGCGCTGACGATGTTCCTGGAACGCATGGCCCACGCCGTCGAAGCCTGTTGAGCGAAACGATCGATTCGTAGCCGGACTCGATAACGTGTTACGGAAGTGGAACATCCGACAGCCGGTGGACTCCCAACTGTACAGAGCCGCTGATCCGCAGACTCGTCAACGCGTGACGTCGAGAGGAGTTTCAGATGTCCGAACACATCGTCCATTTCCATTGCCAGATCGATCAGGGAACCACCGAACGCTTCCGCGACAATTGCCTGGAAGCCATTGAAAAAGGCGCTGACTCGCTGATGCTCAACCTCTCTACGGTCGGCGGTAGCACCAACTTCGGGTTCACCCTCTACACCTTCATCAAGTCCCTCCCCGTGCCGGTGCGCGCCGTGAACGCCGGCAACATCGAGTCGATGGGCATCGTCATGTACCTGGCCGCCAGCGACCGCACCACGACCCCGCATTCGCGCTTCCTGATCCACCCGATGAATTGGTATTTCGGCCAGAAATCCGTGGACCACTCGCGCTTGCGCGAATACCTGTCCAGCCTCGACAACGACGTGGCGCGGTACGTGGAAATCTACGTCAAGGAAACGGCCGGCGCTGCCACGCAACTGGATATCTTCAAATGCCTGTGCGCCGAAGAACGAGTGATCCCGGCGGAGAATTCCCTGGCCTTCGGCATCGCGCATCGGGTTGAACAAGTGGTGTTCCCACCCGAGGCCAAGCATTGGAAAGTGAGCGGCGGCGAGGACTGAAACCGTCCCCCTGGCAATGAATAAATTCGATTTGACGCCGTTTTGTTTATTAACAAAATCCATGTTGTATAAGTTCAAGCGAAACGGCTGTATAACTTTTTCCATACACTTTTACAAACCAATGCCGTTCGTCGCCAGCGAAACGTTTTTTTTAAACTTCCCTTCGCAGTTTTCTTTCACAGTACTGCGAGGCACGTTTTACTCGCTTAACCAAAATGAGGATTCTCGAAATGGCTAATAGCGGAAACAAAAACCCAGGTAACTTCGCAAACGACCGTGAGAAAGCATCCGAAGCCGGCAAGAAAGGCGGACATGCTTCCGGCGGCAATTTCGCAAACGACCGGGAAAAAGCTTCTGAAGCTGGCCGCAAAGGTGGCGAACGTAGCCACGGCGGTGGCCGGAAGTCGTAACCCGGAGAATCGTTGGGGCGCAGCTTTGCTGCGTCCTGGCGCTTAACCTGTCGAGGTCATGAATGAGCCACGATCGATTCATCATCAGCTTTATCGCCGACGGCCAACCCGATAGCCGGGTACTCGCAACGGACACCGAGACGCTGACCACCGAAGAAGCCGAAGCGCTCTTGAGGGTGACCTTCACTGAACTTAAGAGTGTCAAGATCAGTGACGTTCAAGTTCAGAAAAGAACCAGGCCAAACGAAACGGAACACGATGTTCCGGGGCATTTCAAACAGCCGTAACGGATGCCGATCGCCCACCTAACTTCCAAACGCACCTATCTTTTGCTGTCGCTGCACTTGTGGCGAGGGGATTTATCCCCGCTGGGCTGCGAAGCAGCCCCCCGGGCGACAAACTTGATATCTGATTCGTTTATTATTTGGGGTCGCTTCGCAACCCAGCGGGGATAAATCCCCTCGCCACAGAAAGCTTTCTTCAAGATCACTTTCTTTAATGAGCATGCCCCGTCGGATCCTTGATCTGCCAAATCTTGCCTTTCTGCCACGCATCCGCGCCAGGATCGATTGCCGGCGCCTCAATGGATTCGCGGGCACGTTTCTTCGCTTCGCTGTCGATGCCCATCCGCCCGTCGCGCTCGCGCACCGGCTGCGAATCGATCTGGCCATCGGCCGTAAAGCCCATCATCAATTGCGGGACGCCATAGGGCAGCGCATTGCCCTGCTCGGTGTGCCAGGTGTGCCAGGTCTTGCCGTAGGTGCCGACCAGATTTTTCATCAAGCGCGTCTCCGCGACTTCGGGTATGCCCGGCGCGACCAGTTGACCCGACTTCACTTCATGCACATGGCTGTGCCACAGCTGCTTCTCGGCGGCGGGCAAGTCTTCGAACAAGCGCTTGCTGATGATGTACTCCACCCCCATCAATTTGGCCTTGGCAGTGTTGGCGTCGAAGATGGCGCACTGGAAGACTTCTTCGTTCAGTGCCGTGCAGTAGTGGTGCGCTTCCATTTGCCCGGACATTCGTCCGTTATAGAAATGAAAACCATCGAGGTAGGTATCCAACGCTTGCAACGGGGGTTTGTCCTGCATGATCCCCGCGCCCGCTTCCAGGGTCGCGGTGGTCGGGCTTTTCGCAGCCCCTGGCGCATCTACCGGTGAATGGCTGTTGCCGCCCGCGCAGCCCGCCAGGCCCACCGTTGCCGCATAGAGCATGGCCCAGGTTCCATGAACAATCTTTCCAGGCATCTCGACTCTCCTTTCCATGACTGTTCATGAGAAAGGCGTCCGCTGACCGGGGTTTGATTTTTTCCCTAAGGGAACCGACGAGCGGCCGCTACGGCCGCGCGTTGTAGGCCTGCTTCACAGTGTCGATCCAGGCCGGGTCCAAGCGTGATTGCTCAGGGTCCAGGCCTTGCGCCTGCAATTTCTCCAGATGCTCATCGGCCTCGCGAACCAGCGAGGCGTGGTCGCTGGAATTGGCATCCAGCAGGTGCATCTGGGCCAAGCCCAAGTGATAGAAACGCAACAGTTTCATCGCCGCCGGGTCCCGGGCCTGCACGCCGGCCTTCACTTGATGCATCACGTTGGTGACGCTCATCAGGCTGCGCTTGAGCTGCCAGCCATACACCGCCGCACTCATCCACGGCTGCGACCAGAAATACCCGCGCATCAGCCCGACCATCACCAGCACGGCAGCAAATACGCCACCGACATTGAAGCGAAAATTGTCCCCTCCAGGCGTACCGAACACCATCACTGCCAAGCTCGATAACAGCATCGCCAGCGCGAGAAACACCACGGCCAGGATGAGCGTGCTGCGACGGGTCTGTTGCCGGTAGTCGGCGGCGTCCCATGGTTTGATCTCGAACATCGCGTCGCAATTTCCTTGTGTGGCGTGAAAAGAGTCGCGCATTATCGCCTGCCCGGTCGATTTAGCTATGCTGGGGCTCATTTTAAGTGGCAAGCGATCCGAAGGACCCGGATCAAAGTCCATGGCGATACCGCAAGGATCGTGCGATCTTCCTGCGTGGATGTTTTTTTCAAGATGCCGCCGTCGTGCGAGCGGCATCGTTTTCAAGGAAAGCTGAATGACTCAAAGACATGTAATCAACGCTTCGGTAAGCCCGAAGGGCAGCCTGGAAACCCTGTCCCAGCGCGAAGTGCAGCAACTGAGCGAAGCCGGTTCCGGCAGCATCTACGATCTTTTCCGCCAGTGCGCCCTGGCCATTCTCAATACCGGCGCCCATGTCGATAACGCCAAGACCATCCTGGAAGCCTACAAGGATTTCGAGATCCGCATTCACCAGCAGGACCGTGGCGTGCGCCTGGAACTGCTGAACGCGCCGGCCGACGCATTCGTCGACGGCGAAATGATCGCCAGCACCCGCGAGATGCTGTTCAGCGCCCTGCGCGACATCGTCTATACCGAGAACGAACTGGACAGCCAGCGCATCGACCTGAGCTCATCCCAGGGCATCAGCGACTACGTCTTCCACCTGCTGCGCAACGCTCGCACCCTGCGCCCGGGCGTGGAACCGAAAATCGTCGTGTGCTGGGGCGGTCACTCGATCAACACCGAAGAATACAAATACACCAAGAAAGTCGGCCACGAACTGGGCCTGCGCAGCCTGGACATCTGCACCGGCTGCGGCCCGGGCGTGATGAAGGGCCCGATGAAAGGCGCCACCATCGCCCACGCCAAGCAGCGCATCCACGGCGGTCGCTACCTGGGCCTGACCGAGCCGGGCATCATCGCCGCCGAAGCGCCGAACCCGATCGTCAATGAACTGGTGATCCTGCCGGACATCGAGAAGCGCCTGGAAGCCTTCGTGCGCGTCGGCCACGGCATCATCATCTTCCCGGGCGGCGCCGGTACGGCGGAAGAGTTCCTCTACTTGCTGGGCATTCTCATGCACCCGGCCAACCAGGACCTGCCCTTCCCGGTGATCCTCACCGGGCCTAAAAGCGCCACGCCGTATTTCGAGCAACTGCACGCATTCGTCGGTGCGACCTTGGGCGAGGCCGCGCAAAAGCATTACCAGATCATCATTGACGACCCGGCCGAAGTGGCGCGGCAGATGACCCAGGGGTTGAAAGAAGTGAAGCAGTTCCGCCGCGAGCGCAACGACGCGTTCCACTTCAACTGGCTGCTGAAAATCGACGAAGGTTTCCAGCGTCCGTTCGACCCAACCCACGCCAACATGGCCAGCCTGGGCCTGAGCCGCGAATTGCCAGCCCACGAATTGGCCGCGAACCTGCGCCGGGCGTTCTCGGGGATCGTGGCGGGGAACGTGAAGGACAAGGGCATCCGCCTGATCGAAGAACACGGCCCGTACGAAATCCACGGCGACGCCGCGATCATGGAGCCGCTGGATCGCCTGCTCCAGGCCTTCGTCGCCCAGCATCGGATGAAACTGCCGGGCGGCGCGGCGTATGTGCCGTGCTATCGCGTAGTGACCTGATCCCGAAATCGCTGAGGTAGACATGTGGGAGCGGGCTTGCTCGCGAAGGCGGTGGTTCAGCCATGACTGATGTGGCTGACACGACGCTTTCGCGAGCAAGCCCGCTCCCACAGGGGTTAGCGGTGGTCTGGAAGGTGCATCAATCCGTTGTCGTCTATCGCAATGCTCAGCCCACGGTAATCCTTGATCTGCCCATGCAACGTCACCACCGGGTGGGTATGCGTGGCGGTCACGACCATCACGTCCATGCCCGCCGCCTCGCCGGCCTTGATCCCGGCGTCGGCGTCCTCGAACACCAGGCATTCCTGCGGGGCGACCTGCAAGCGTTGCGCGGCCAACAGATAGCACCCTGGATTCGGCTTACCGGCGCTCACGTCTTCGGCAGTCACCATCACCTCTGGGCGCGGGATCCCGGCGGCTTCCATCCGGCGTAAAGCCAAGACCATCGGCGCAGACGTGACGATGGCCCATTGCGTTGGCGGCAGGCTCCTGAGAAAGGCCAGTGCACCGGGCACCTCGACCACGCCTTCCACGTCTTCGATTTCTTCAACGGTGAGCTGCGCGGCCTCGGCCTGGGCATCCACACCGGGCAGGTCCTGGCGGGCGACCGTGTCGACGGCGCGCACGCCGTGGATGGTCGGCAGGAACTTCGCCACGTCCAGGCCATGGCGGATGGCCCAGCGGGTCCAGATCCGCTCGGTGGCGGCGACCGAATTGAGCAGCGTGCCGTCCATGTCGAAGAGGAAGGCGCGGTAGGCGATGGAGGGGAGTTCTACGGACATCGTGATCCTCGTACTGGGATGAAATGGTGGCCACTGTACTGTGGGAGCGGGCTTGCTCGCGAAGGCGGTGGGTCAGCTTGCATCAATGGCGAATGGACTGCCGTCTTCGCGAGCAAGCCCGCTCCCACACAGAGTTCTGCATCGTTTCGCCTGGCAGTGGTCTACACCAACCGCTCGATCCGCTGATGCTGCCAGACCCGTTTGTAATACAGCGTCTGCAGCAACAGCATGCTCAGGTACGCCACCGGAAACGCCATCCACACCCCTTGCAGGCCGAAGTGGGCGTCAAACAGGTAGGCGACCGGCACTTGCACGCCGATGATGCAGAAGATCGAGATCGCCACCGGCACCAGCACCGTGCCGCTGGCGCGCATGATGCCGCCGACGATCGCCTGGAAGCCGAACACCAGAAGGCTCCAGAGCATGATGTGCAGCAGATGCTCGGCCTGGACTCGCGCTGCCGGGTCAGTGATGAACAGCCCCAACAACCAGTGGGACAACAGATACCCCAGCAACACCAGCCCACCGGTCAGCCAGACATTGATCAACAGCCCGGTGCGCAGGATCGGCCCCAGGCGTTCCA
>Ga0307408_100002305_pt1 | contig 13568 bp, 13 predicted proteins | sample 322Cmetagenome_FD_202116 | JGI IMG/M metagenome (GOLD analysis project Ga0307408, IMG submission 202116) | Maize rhizosphere microbial communities from greenhouse at UC Davis, California, United States - 322HYB-C-3 | ecosystem: Host-associated > Plants > Roots > Rhizosphere > Soil | place...
AGTTGTCGGTTCCCGAGCTCAAGGGCCACGCGAAGCAGATGGCGCTCAAGATCGACGAATTCGACCAGTGTCTCGACGCGGGCAAGCATGCGGGCGCCGTCTTGGCAGACGAGGGAGCGGCGCGGACGGTGGGCGCGACGGCAACCCCGACGTTCTTCATCGGCAAGACGCGTCCGGACGGAACGATCGAAGGCGCACGGATCGTGGGCGCGCAGCCATTGTCGGCGTTTCGCAAGGCGATCGACGAGCTGCTGGCATCGATGTAGCGCCGACACCGGGGAGGCGCGCAAAGCAGCGCTCGGCACGGCGACCGCCATTCCTTGCCGCACGACGTGCCCGTGGCGCCCCGTGCCCGATCGAGTCCAAACTGGATTGCGGGATGTGCGTACTTCGATGCATTCCAGATAAGACGCACGCCCTGAGGCGAAGCCGGCACGGCTTCTCTCCCCTCGCGGCGCGCTAGGGCGGGCGCGCGGATGTTGCGCGAAGCCGTCGCGGCTCGGGCAAGCGGCGATTCGCATGACCGTTGATCTACATCGACGGATCGCAGGGCGCCGCTGCTCCACCGCGCGCACGCACGCCTATGCTTCACGAGTCGAAGGCCGCTCGGAGGAGAGCCATGACGCAGATCACGCGGCGCAGCTTCCTCAAGGCCGGTGCCGGCCTCGCCGGTGCACTGGCATTCCCCGTTGGGACTTCCGGTCGCGCCTATGCGCAGCCGGCGATGATGCGGCGGGGACGTTTGCGTCCCTATGTCCAAGCGCTTCCGGTCCCTGGCGACGGCATCGTCGTCGCAACGCAGAGCGCGCCAGGCGCTTACACGTTCACGCAGCGCGAAATCGCACGGCAGCTCCACCCGGACCTTCCGTCGACGCCGATCTGGGCGTACGACGACGGCTCGGGCCTCTCCGGCCAGGCGGGCTCGTTCGGCATGGCGATCGCGGCCGTGTCGGGCACGCCGCTGACCGTTCACTACACGCACGCGCTGCCCGACGACTATCCGGACTGGCTGCCGGTCGACACGCGCCTCACGCCCTTTGGAACCAAGGTGCGCTTGATGACGCACCTGCACGGCGGCTTCGTTGCCGGCGACAGCGACGGCAATCCCGCCGCGACACCGTCTGGCTACGGCCGCGGACAGACGCAGACGGCGTTCTATCCCAACCAAGCCGGGGAGCAGCCGGCGACCCTCTCGTGGTTCCACGACCATAGCGTCGGCACCACGCGGCTGAACGTCTTCGCCGGGCTCGCAGCCGCCTACGTCATCCGGGACGAATACGACACGGGCACGCCAGACAACGCGAACGCCTTCCCGACCGGACGCTACGAGATTCCGCTGGTGATCCAGGACCGGATGTTCGGGGAGGACGGCACGTTCTTCTATCCGACCAGCGACATCGCCGGCGTTCCATGGATCGGCGAGTACTTCGGTGACGTCATGCTGGTCAACGGCAAGGTGTGGCCGTACGTCGACGTCGAGCCGCGGCTGTATCGACTGCGCATCCTGAACGGCTGCAATTCGCGCATCGTCACGCTCGATTTGGGCGGTCCCCCCATCTGGCAGCTCGGTGCCGAAGGCGGCCTGTTCGACGCTGTCGTGCCGATGCGGCAGCTCGTGCTCGCACCCGCCGAGCGGGCCGATGTGCTCGTGGACTTCTCCCGCTTCGCCAACGCGCGCATTCCGTTGCACAACCATCGTCTGCAAAGGCCCATGTCGAACCCGGCGCCGATGCTCGAAACGGTCATGCAGTTCCGCGTCGGCGCTCGGGTCACCGACGCGTCGAACGGCATCGTGCCGACCACGATCGCGGGCGGCCGTCGTGCGGAGCTTCCGTCGCCCGTCGTTCGGCGATTCATCACGCTGAACGAGGTGGAACCGGAAGAGCCTGCGTGGGTGCTGAACATGAACGCGCGGGCGTTCGATGCGACTTCGACCTCCGAAATGCCGCGCGTCGGGACCGTCGAGGAGTGGACGTATGTGAACCTCACCGCCGACACGCATCCGATGCACACGCATCTGGTCACGTTCCAGGTCGTGGGTCGCACGCCGTTCGACGTCGAACGTTACGCGGACAGCTACGAAACCGACTCGGGCGTCCCGGGCGGCATCGACCCCACGCCGTTCGCGACAGGGCCGATGGAACCGCCGGCACCGGAGGAACGCGGCTTCAAGGACACGGTGAAGGCGAACCCCGGCTACTTCACGACGATCCGCGCGCGTTTCGATCTGCCCGCGGGCGTGTCTGCGCCGCAGAAGTACGTCCACCATTGCCACATCGTCGAGCACGAGGACAACGACATGATGCAGGCGTTCGTCGTGACCCCGTGACTTCCGGGTTGCGGCGCGCGTAAGCAGCGCCCTGCAGCAACACGTTGCCGTGCCAACTATTCCCGCGGAATAGAGCGTCGGGCTGCGCAGTTCACGAGCTGGTGACGCCAGCCGTCACACGTCCATAACTCCATTGGAGGCGGGAATGATTCGGCAATTTGCCCGACAGGGCCTCGTTTCGTGCGCGACCGCGCTCGCCATCGTCGCCAGCGCAGCCTCGCTCGCCGATTCGGGCAACACGGCGCGGTGGGCAACGATCATCGGCATCATGCAGGCAGGCAACGTCGTCGGTAGCGGCAGCGGTGCGGTCGCTGGTGGCGGCCAGCCCTGGTCGGCCCTCGGCGGACATGCGCGCGTCGATCTCAAGAACAACCAGATCGAATTCGAGGTGCGGGGTCTCGTGCTTGCCGGCGGCAATGCAATCGGCACGCCGTCGACGTTCACGGAGGTGAGGGGAACGCTCGTCTGCGACACGAACGGCAGCGCCGGCGGCGGGAACTCCGTCGTCGTCGACACGCCGCTCGTGGCCTATGACGAGGAGGGCAACGCACGCTTCCACGGCAAGGTCGATCCGCTGCCGGCGGTGTGCAGCTCCGAGCCCGACATCGCCTTCCTCATCCGTCTGCCGGCTGGCCGTTGGATCGCCAACGGCGCGGTTCTGCGCTGACCCCTACGCGGTTTGCGTCGACGAGCCGCGCCGAAAAGACGAAGCCCGGCGCGGAGCCGGGCTTCGTGTCGATGCCGGTCCGGCGATCAATTCACCACGAAGCTCGTCGTCGCCGTCCCGCTGTTCGCGCCCATCGCCGCGCGGCTGCTCACCATGTACGTGCCCCTGGCCGCGGAACGCGAGCGCATGCCGTAGGTGACCGTGGCGACACCCGTGCTTCCCGTCGTGCCGGTCATCGTCGTCGCGCGGCCGGACGGATCGGTCACGGTCACGGTCACGCTGGCACCGCTCACCGCCGTGCCGCCACTCGTCACGGAGGTCGTGATCTGGGCGGTCACAGTCCCGTTTCCTCGCGTCGGCAGCGTGTAGCTCGCGCGGTCGGTTCTCGTGGCGACGTTGAGCGCCGCAGCGATCGCGACGGTGCCCGCGCCCGATGCGACCATCGTCGAGGCCGCGCTGTTCGCGGCGTTCAGCGCGATCGTGTAGAACGCCGCCGTCGCCGAAGCGGCTGTCGTGATGGCGACCGACGTCGAAGCGGTCGTCCCCGGCGCGATGCTGGCCGTGCGCGCATTCGTCGATGCCCACCCGGCCGGTACGGCGCCCGAGACGTCGTAGGTCGTGGCGGCGCATCCGCAGCTGTCGCGATTGGTCACGCTCACCGAGTAGTTCACCGAGGCACCGGCGCTGGTCCATACCGTGCCCGTCGGAGTCACCGCGATCGCCGGCGCGGACCGCGTGCAACTCGCGGGCGGGTAGCTGACGTTGACTTGCGCGCCGGTACTGGTGACCGACACCGGGGTGATGCTGACGCCCGAGACCGGGTCGGTGAACGTGCGGCCCGCCACCAGCGCCGCGTCGGTCCACGAGCTCGTCTCCGGCGTCATGTCGAGCAGATAGCCGGTATCGCCGCCGGTGCCCGCCTTGTGAATCAGCACACCGCCGAGCACGTTCGCATTGCCGGCGAGGAATGCATCGAAGCCGCGCGCCTGGCGCGCCTCGACATAGAAGAACTCGGAGCTCGCCGCGCACGCCGTCCCGCGCGGGATCTTCAACGCGCGCGACGCCGTGTTGCGGGCATCCTCGAGCGGCGCGATCGTGTACGTATAGGTCCCCGGGTTCGTGGGCACGGTCGTCAGCGGCGGTGAAACGCCGTAGTTGAGCCAGCCGAGGCGCTCCTTCTGGAAAGCGTTGAAGTGCGCGGTGCGGCTTCCGCCCATCAGGTCGAACGTGTCGCCGTAGTCGGACGTCGAGCAGCCGCTGGCGGCGATCGCGCCCGTTCCGCAGTCCATCGAATGCGAGTGCCACAGGCCGAGGTTATGGCCCATCTCGTGGCCGACGACGCCGAGCGTGAAGCCGTACTTCGTCTGGACCCACGCCTGCGACGGATTGCCGCCAACGGACCCGAGCCCCCACCAGCCGCAGCTGTTCGACGGGAACACGTACACATGGCGGTTGTAGTTCGACAGCGTGAACCCGGCCGCGCTGGCGGCGCTGCGGGCCTGCGATGCGATCGTGTTGTAGTCGCAGGTGGCCGTCGTGGAAGCGATGGTGAACCAGCCGGCGACGTCCCCTGCAACGGTCGTCTGCTGGTACGACGCCTCGTAATCGTAGTTGCTGGTCGTGCCGAACACGACGTTGCGCGCGTCCGTCGCGGTGTACGGCTGCGTCGGCGCATCGCTGAAGTTCACCATGATGACCAGCGTGCGCTGCGTTCCGAACGTGTTCGGAAGCGCGCTCGCCTTCGACACCGCCATGTCCTCGATCGACGCCACCAGCGCATTCCCCAGCCACACGCCGCGAACACGCGCATGGTCGCCGGTAGCGAGATGGCCCAGGTCGCCGGCGAGATACAGCGGGTAGCGTCCGCGCGACGTGATCAGCGTCTGGATGTAATAGTCGTCGGCCGCATTCAGGTGGTCGACGTGGATGACCTCGAGGTCGCCCTCCTCGTCGGCCGCACGCTCGAGGAACGGGATCGCCTGGGGCGGAAGCGAGGCCAGGACATTGGCGGGGATCGCGACGCGCAGCACTTCCGCAGGGTCCACGGCGGCGAGCGCGGTCAGCGCATCGAATCGCTGGCGCGCGACGGCAACGAGCTGGCCGAGCAGCGCGGCCTGCTGCGCCGGCGGCGCTGCGCCGTGGCGACTGGTGAGATCGAGCAGCGACATCGTCAGCTGCCGCACGCCCGGCGCCGGCGCAATCGGCGCGACCGGAGCCGGCGGAGCGGGTGGGGTCGCAACCGGCGGCGGCGCCACCGGCGGCGCGCCGAGCGAGGCTTTCGCTCCCACTCCGTGCGCCGACGCGGCGACCGATACGACGAGAAGCGAAGCGGCGATGGCGCGATACAGAGCGTGCATGATTCCCCTCGGCAAGCGTTGGCCGGTCTATGCCGGTGTCATATGACGCTAGCATGGGAACCGCGCGCCGGCCGCACCACTCGTCGGCACCGAGCGGTCGTCTACACGCTGGACTGCACGGGACGACGAGCGCCGTCCCTGATCAAACAAGCGCTTCGCTTCGGCGCGGCCTTTGCGACGACCGCGCGAGGGTGACCGCGGCTTGTTGCGCCGCGCGTCGCGCGCCGCCGAAAACCGCTAAGACGTCGCGGCGACGCGACGCGGCGGTGCTGGCGCGCGATCGGGCTGACCGCCATCGAGCCCGGCGGCCTTCACCAGGCGCGCGATCTCCGCGCGCTCCGCATCGTCGACGGGAAGCTGCGGCGGACGCACGGTCGCATGCGGGAACAGTCCCTGGAGCTTCAGCACTTCCTTCATGCGCGGCCGATAGTCGCGGATCGGCGCACGCCAGCAATAGCGCGCGAGCGGACCGAGTCGCGCCCAGATCGCGGCACCGCGGTCGTAGTCGCGCGTGGCCGCGGCGCGGTGCATCTCGATCAGCTGGTCGGTCGCCGTGCCGGCGAAGCCGATGAGCGCTCCGTCGCAGCCCATGACCATCGCTTCCCAGATGAACGTGTCGCTGCCGGTCAGGATGCCGAGCTTCCGCGGCAGCGTCTTCGCCGCGTCGATCGTCTCGACCGTCTTCGTCGTATCGAACGATGCTTCCTTGAGGCCGATCACCTGGGGAATCGACGCGAGGCGCGCGAGCGTGTCGGGCGGGAAGTCGGGGCCGAACGCCTTCGGGAACTGGAATGCGATCAGCGGCAGCCCGACGCCGTCGGCGATCGCCTTGTGATAGCGGTAGATCATCTCGCTCGGCACCGGATTGCCGAGGAACGTCGGGAACGGCGGGAACACGGCGAGCCCCTGGGCGCCCGCCGCACCGAGCTCGTTGCCCCAGCGCACGGCGTCGCGCGTCGATCCGCTGATGAGGCCGGAGACCAGCGGACATGCATCGCCGATCGCGCGGCGGCAAACACGCAGGATCTCGAGCTGCTCGTCTCGGTCGAGCGACGGCCCTTCGCTCGCGTCCATGTTCATCGCGATCGCCGTCGGCTTTTGCGCCGCGATCCATCCGATGTAGCGCGGCAACGTCGCCCAGTCGACGGACGTATCGGGCAGCATCGGAAGGAAGGGGGCGGCGACGATGCCCTGCAACGGCAGCTTCATGAGCTTTCTCCGGTCATGGCGACGCCGGCGCCGTGCAGCACGCCGCGCGCGAGGAAGATGGCGGTGATCGTTTCGGTCGCTTCGATGAACGCGGGATGGCGCCGGGCGTCGAGCCCGCGCGGCCGCGGCATGTCGATCTCGAGAACGCGCTCGATGCGCCCCGGCCGCGGGCTCATCACGACGACACGGTCGGCGAGCAGCACGGCCTCGTCGATCGAGTGCGTGATGAACATCACCGTCTTCCGGGTCGACAGCCACAGCGCCTCCAGGTCGAGACGCATCTGCTCGCGCGTGAGCGCGTCGAGCGCGCCGAACGGCTCGTCCATCAGCAGCAGCGGCGCATCGTGGATCAGCGCGCGCGCGATCGCGACGCGCTGGCGCATGCCGCCCGAGAGCTCGTGCGGATAACGATCGGCGAAGTCGGCGAGCCCCACCTGGGCCAAAAGGCGCAGCGCGCGCTCGCGGTACGCGCGCGGATCCAGCCCGCGAAGCTCGATCTGCACGAGGACGTTGTCCAGCGCGTTGCGCCAGTCGAGCAGCACCGGGCTCTGGAACACGATGCCGACGTCGGTCTGCGCGCGATCGACGACCTTGCCGCCGACGCGCGCTTCTCCGCCCGACGGCAGGTGCAGTCCGGCGACGATGCGAAGCAGCGTGCTCTTGCCGCAGCCGGACGGCCCGACGATCGAGAGGAACTCGCCCTCCCGGATCGACAGGTCGACCGCTTCGAGGGCGTGCGTCTCGCGCGCGGAGGCACCATGACCGCGCCGGTACGTCTTCGCCACGCGGGCGAGCTCGACGTACGCGCGCGACGCGCGACTCGCATCATGCACGAGCGGCTCGGCCCGCGCAGCGTCGCGCACCATTCTCAGCGTCACGACGCACGCGGCGGCGACGTGGCGGCGTTCACGCGCCCCGTCACTGCGGCAGGAACTCGTTGGTATGGAAGGCCGTCCACGGCTGGTCGGTCTTGAGGTCGCGGTACTGCTTGAGGATCGTGAGCGTCTGGTCCCAGTCCGCCTGCGCGCCCCAGCCGATGCGTCCCTTGCTGTTCTTCGAATCGAGCAGCTCGATGTCGACCATCAGCTGGTCGAGCGTCGACTGGCGGTTGAGGTCCGGCTTGACCTTGAGCGCGGCATCGACCGCCGCGGCCGGGTTCTTCTTCGCTTCCTCCCACGACTTGATCGACGCGCGGACGAAGCGGCGCACGAGGTCGGGGTTCTTCTGGATCGTCTCGGTCTTCGTGACGATCGCCATGCCGACGATGTTCGCGCCCCAGTCGGCATAGCGCATCGCCGCTGGCTCCACGCCGCGCTGCTTGATGAGGAAGTACTGGTCATCGGCACCGCCGAGCAGCGCATCCGCCTTCTTCTCCAGCACGGTGACGACCTTGGCGGCCGGATCGACCTGCACCATCGAGATCTTGCCGCAGTCGACGTTGTTGGCCTTGCACACCGCCTGCAGCAGCGCGCCCAGCGGATCGCCGGGAGACACGGCGACGCGCTTGCCCTCGAGGTCCTTGGGTGTCTTGATCTTGTGCTCGGCGAGCGAGACCACCGAGAAGCCGGTCGAGTTGAGCAGCGACATCACCGACTTGATCTCGGCGCCGCGCGCAGCCGTGGAGATGACCGACGACGAGTCGGCCATGCCGAACGTGTCGGAGCCCGCCGCCACAACCTGCACGGTGTTCGCCGAGCCGCGCCCTTCGTTGATCGTGAGATCGATGCCTTCGGCCGCGAAGAAGCCGCGATCCTTGCCATAGTAGAAGGGCACGTGCAGGCCGCCCAGGTACCAGTTGAGGCGCAGCGACACCTTGTCCTGCGCGCTGGCGGCGGGAGCGACGAGCGCGAGCGACGTCGCGAGGACGGCGAACGCGCGGGACAGCGATCCGAATGCGGACATCATTTCCTCCTCGTTGGATGAACTTCCGGTACGCCTTCGGCGCGCCGCTCACTTGTCCTGCGCTGCCGTGGCCGCTTCCGCCACGGCGCAACGTTCACGCGGCCGCGCGCAGACGATTCGACCCGGCCGCACGCCTCGCGCCTTCACCGTCTCGTCACAGCGTTGCGTCGTGCGCGGCCCCCTGCTGCGATACATGCCACGGGATCGCGATGCGCTCCAGGATCTCGACCGCGTAATAGACGATGAGCCCGATCACCGACAGCAGCACGATCGTCGCGAACACCATCGGCGTCTCGAGCTGGCCGTTGTATTGCAGCAGTAGGTAGCCGAGCCCCTTGTCCGATGCGACGAATTCCGCGACGACGGCCGCGGTTGCCGCCAGTGCGGCCCCGACCTTGAGCCCGGTGAAGATGTGCGGCAGCGCCTGAGGCAGCCGGATCTTGAGGAACAGCCGCAGCCCCGATGCGCCGGTCGTGCGCGCGAAGTCCATCACGTCCTTGTCCGCGCTCTTGAACCCCGCGATGCTGGAGACGACGATCGGAAAGAAGCACAGCAGGAACACGACGAGGAGCTTGGGGGTGAAGCCGAAGCCGAACCAGATGATGAAGAGCGGCGCGACGGCGATCTTCGGAATGATCTGGAGGAAGACGATCACCGGATACACCGACTGCTCCATGAAGCGCGACCAGGCGATCCACATCGCGAGCGGAATGCTGACGACGATCGCGAGCAGATAGCCCGCGAGCATCTCCATGGCCGTCACCCAGGCGCCGCCCAGCACGATCTCGTGGCGCTTCCAGAACTCGGTCCACACCTTCGACGGCGGCGGCAGCAGGTACTCCTTGATGCCGAACAGCCTGACCGCGAATTCCCACAGCAGGAAAAGCAGCACGAAAATGGCCAGCGCCCCGGCACGCTTGCGCAGCCACGTCGTCATCGCCGACGCGCGCGACGAGCGCGGCGGACGGGCAATGGCGAGCGACGCGTCGGCGCTCACGCGCGATCCCACGGAGCGGGTGGCGAGTCGACCTCCCAGGTGCCGTAGGCGGCCGGCACGTTGATCTCGAGCACCTCGAGATCGTCGGAGCGGGCGACGACGTTGTGCGGAACGCCGGCCGGCTGCGACAGCCCCGACCCGGCGACGACGACCACGTCGCCTTCGACGCCGGCGAAGCGGAACGTCAGCGACCCGCGCAGCACATAGACGAAGTGCGCCGTCATGTCGTGCCAGTGCCAGCCGGTGGGCGCCGGCAGCGGCTTGATCGCGCGGATGTGCTTCGCGCCGATGCGCCCACCGGTCGCCTGCGCCAGCCCGAGGTCGCGATACTCGACGTCGGCACGAAGTCCTTCGCGTTCGAACCGCGCGGTCGCGGCGTCGTTCAGCGCGAGCGCCGAGAGCGACCGCGCGACGGCGAGCGGGCCGTCGTAGCGGGCTTCCGCGGTCTTGTCGGTCGTCATGCGGCGCGAGTGCCCGCCACCAGGAACGAACGTGCCGGCCAGAGCTCCGTGAGCTCGCGCGCCGCGTCGAGCGTCGCCTCGCCCAGCGCTGCGCGACGCGGCGCGTCCAGGCGCGCGAGTGGACCGGCGACGCTGACGGTGGCCACCACGGCCGTCGCGGGGTCGCTCGTCGCCCGGATCGCGGCAGCGACCGCGGCGACGCCGGGCTCGCCTTCCTCGACCGCCTCGCCGTAACGGCGCCGACGCGTCGCGGCCAGCTCGCGTGCGAGCCCCGCCAGCGTCGTCGCAGCGCGCGGACCGAACGGCCGGCTGCCGATGACGCCCGCGCGCTTGACGATGGCGAGCGCCTGCGCTTCGGGGAGCGACGCGAGCCACACCTTGCCGGTGGCGGTCGCGTGCAGGATCACCTCGCGACCCGCCTCGTCGTCATAACGCAAGCCGTTGGTTGCGCCCTGCGCGCGTGCGACCCAGGTCAGCGTGTCGCCGTCGACGACGGCAAGTCGCGCGAGCTCGCCGGTGCGCGCCGCAAGGGCATCGAGCACCGGCTGCGCGACATCGGCGATGCCGGACGCGGCGATGAAGCGGAATGCGAGCTGCGGGAGCTTGAACGTGAGGCGGTAGTAGCGCGTCAACGCGTCCTGGCGGACGAACCCGCGGCGTTCGAGCAGCGTACAGAACCGGTGCGCAGCGCTCTTCGGAAGATCCAGCGACTGACCGATGGCCGACAGCGCGAGGCCTTGCGGCGCGTCGGCGAGCGCCTCGAGGATGTCGAGGCAGCGTTGGGCGGGCGAGTAGAGCACGATTGTGGAACCCGGTTCCACTTTGGCGGGCGAGGCTCCGGCCGTCAACGTGCACCGCAGCATTCCTGCAACGCTTTTGCCGCGCCGCGCCATCCCGGTCTCGCGCGCCGCCGTGTCCGTTTTGTTCCGACGGGGATAACGCTTTTGCCACCCCGACCGGCAACCCGCGCCGTCGTCGGTGCGGCTTCGCGCGCGCCGTAGGCGTGGCGACGCCGTGGCACGCACGTTGCACGAGGGGAACGTTCGGTTCCAACGCGAGGACTGCCGTGGCCACGCCTGCCTTCGACGCCTTCACCCATGCCGCGACGCCCGCGGGGGACGCCGCCCGGGTTCCGTCCGGCTGGGGCGATCGCCTCCGGCGACTGGCGCTCGATGCACGCCAGGTGGCGCACGATCACCTCGAGCTCGCCGTGCTCGAGGCGCAACGCGCCCAGCAGGTGTTCGTGCGCACGGTCGCCGCGGCGATCGTCGTCTCGGTGCTCGCGGCCACGGCCTGGCTCGGCATCGTCGCCGCGCTGATCGTCTGGCTCACCGAGGTCGTGTCGTGGCCGGTCGCGCTGCTGATCGGGGCGGCGACCTGTCTTGCCGTGGCCGGCGTGATCGTCTGGTGGGTCATCAAGCACGCTCCCGAGATGATGTTCAGCGCCACGCTGCGCCAGCTCAAAGCCACTGCCCAAGCCGAGGAAGAAGCGGACCATGGAAACGACGACGACCAAGCCGAAGCCAAGCAAGCCTAGCCACGCCGAGCTGCACGACCGCATCGCGTCGGTGGAGCGCCGGCTCGAGCATCGTCGCGCGCGTCTGCTGGACGACGCACGCGAATCGGCGCAGGCCGCGAGCAGTGCGGCGACCAAGGTGATCCCGATCGCCGCGGCGGCGGGCGCGGGCCTTCTCGCGCTGTACCTCACCCGACGTCGCCCGGCGGCGCAGCGCTACGCGCGCTATGCCTACGACGACTACGATCGAGGCATCGACCAACGGAGGCGGGTTCGATGGGCCTCGCTCGCAGGCATCGTCGGAACCGCCATCCGCATCGGAACCAGCCCGCAGGTCCGGGCGATCATCCAGCACCTCCGCGAACGGCGCACCGGCCGCTGACATCCAGCTCGGCAAGGCGGCCTGGTGGAAAGGGCTCGCGAAGTCGGTGAAGGGATGGTGGAGCGAGGAGAAGCTCGCGCGCAAGGCGTCGTCGCTGTCGTTCTACACGGCGTTCTCGCTCGCGCCGATCGTGCTGCTGCTGATGCTGCTGTTCGGGCTCATCGTCGACACCGAGACGCTGCGGGCGCAGCTCCTCGCCCAGGCGTCCGGCCTGCTCGGCGAGGAAGGCGGCAAGCTCATCGAGGGCATGCTGCAGCAGGCGGACGAGCCGCGCGCCGGCTGGTCGGCCGCGTTCGGCGTGATCGCGGCCGCGATCGGTGCCACGACCGTGTTCGCCGAGCTCAAGGACAGCCTCGACGACCTCCTCGCCAAGCAGGCGCCGGAGAACGTCACGCTGTGGCAGACGATCCGCGCGCGCGTGCTGTCGTTCGGCATCGTGCTCACGCTCGGCTTTCTCCTGCTCGTCACGCTGCTCGCCAATGCGGTGCTCGCGGTGCTTTCCGGCGGGCTCAGCCGCTTCATCGGCGTCGAAGGCGTATGGATCGGCCGGCTGATCGGCACGGTCATCGGCCTCGCGGGCTCGTTCGTGCTGTTCTACGCGATCTACCGGCTGCTGCCCGAGCGCAAGCTCACGAGGAACGCGCTTCTGGTCGGCGCGGTCGCATCGACGATCCTGTTCGCGATCGGCCGCATCGGCATCGGCCTCTACCTCGGGCATACCGACGCCATCTCGGCCTTCGGCGCCGCCGGCTCGCTCGCCGTGGTCCTGATCTGGGTCTACTACTCGGCGATCGCGTTCTTCGTCGGCGCGCTGGTGGCCCGCTACGTCGAGGAAGGGCACCGCGGCGCGAAGCCCGACGACGCAAGGCCGAAGGATGACGAAGCGCGCGCGGCCGAGCGTGGCGTCCGGCCGGAGGAGGAGGAGGCGCTCGTCGCGGCGAGCTGACGCGGTCCCGCTCGAAACTCGCGCGCGGAGCGCCTTCGCCACGCGCGTCAGTACTCGACCGGCAGCGGGTCGAGCGAGCGCCACAGGTACCACGTCGCCACGCTGCGCCACGGGCGCCACCGCGCGCCGTGGCGTCTCAGCGTCGACGCCGCGACGCGGCGTCCGCGGTGGTAATGCACGGCGATCGCCTTCTGCAAGCCGATGTCGTCGACGGGGAACACGTCGGGCCGCAGCTCGTGGAAGATCAGGAACATCTCGGCGGTCCAGCGGCCGATGCCCTTGACGTCGCACAGCGCGGCGATCAGCGATTCGTCGTCCAGCGTCCGCCACTGCGCGGGCACGAGGCGGCCGCTCGCGAAATGGCCGGCCAGGTCGGTCAGGTAGTCGGCCTTGCGCGTCGAGAACCCGCATTCGCGCAGCGCTCCCGGCGGCAGCGCGACGATCCGTTGCGGTGACAGCGCCGGAAACGGCGAGGCGTTCTGCTCGGGTGCGGCGCGATCGACGAACCGCCGCCAGATGGCGTCGGCGGCTTTCACCGAGATCTGCTGCCCGACGATGGCGCGGCACAGCGCGGTGAACGCGTCGCTGCGGCGTGCGAGGTGCAGCTCGGGATACGCATCGATCAGCCGCGCCATCACCGGATCGGCGCGCGCGAGGTCCTGCTTCGCCCGCTCCCAGTAGTCCGGCTTGAGCAACGATCGTTAGCGCGCCGCGCGAAGGCGCGCGCGGCGCTGCCACAGCCACACTGTCTGGCAACGCCAGGCGAGCCGCACGCCGACATAGCCGACAGCCGCCAGCGTGA
>Ga0307408_100002307_pt1 | contig 13544 bp, 9 predicted proteins | sample 322Cmetagenome_FD_202116 | JGI IMG/M metagenome (GOLD analysis project Ga0307408, IMG submission 202116) | Maize rhizosphere microbial communities from greenhouse at UC Davis, California, United States - 322HYB-C-3 | ecosystem: Host-associated > Plants > Roots > Rhizosphere > Soil | place: USA...
TTCGCTGAACTGGGCCCACGCTACGCCAACCGCAACGGCGGCTACCTGCGTATCCTGAAAATGGGTTTCCGTCATGGCGACAACGCTCCAATGGCTTTCGTTGAGCTGGTGGACCGTCCAGAAGTCACCTCCGCAGACGAGGCACCAACCGCTGAGTAATCTCAGTCAGGTTTATTGAAAAGCCGGGCCTTGCCCGGCTTTTTTTATTTCCGACTGGTAGTAGCTTAAAGCAGCGTTAAGCCGCCCGGTGTAACATGGGCGTGCCCGATCGATTCACCGCTCAAGACCATGCACCGACAAGCGTCCTCTTTCACGGCGTGGCTGTTTGCCGCGCTCTCGCTCTTTGTTCTCCTGTTTGCCGGCGCGGCGCGGGCCGATGAGGAATTCCTCGATCCCCAGGCCGCCTTCAAGTTTTCCGCCAAGGTCGTGGAGGGCAAGGCCATCGCGGTGACGTATGAGATCGCGGACGGCTATTACATGTACCGCGAGCGCTTCAAGTTCGTTGCCGATGGCGCAACCTTGGGCGAACCGCAAATCCCGCCGGGCAAGGTCAAATACGATGAAACCTTTGCCAAGAATGTGGAGACTTATCGCCACCAGGTGACGATCGTGATCCCGGTGCAGGCGCCGGGTCCGTTCACCCTGAAGGCCACCAGCCAGGGCTGTTCGGAAAAGGGCCTGTGCTATTCGCCGATGGAATCGTCGGCGCGCCTGATGGTGGTTGGCGGCAGCAGTGCGCCGGCCGGCGGCAGCGTGTTCGGCATCGGCGCGAAGCAGGGCGCTGCAAGCCCAGCGCAGCAGAGCGTGCCGGGCGCACCCGCACCCGCAAGCATCGATACGCCGGCCGCAGGCGCCGCATCGGCAGCGCCGGCAGCGGCCGCCGCCGCACCGGTCGTTGCCGCGGCTGGCGACAGCGAAATGGGCAAGATCGAATCGGCCCTGAAGGGGCGCAGCCTGCTGGTGATCGCGCCGCTGTTCATCCTGCTCGGCCTTGGCCTGTCGTTCACTCCGTGCGTGCTGCCGATGGTCCCTATCCTGTCCTCGATCATCGTTGGCGACGGCTCGCCGGGCAATCGCTCGCGCGGCTTCGTGCTGTCGGTCAGCTACTCGCTCGGCATGGCGATCGTCTACACTGCGCTGGGCGTTGCGGCCGGCCTGATTGGCCAAGGCCTTTCGGCGGCGCTGCAAAACCCTTGGGTACTGGGCTTCTTCGGCTCAGGAATGGCCGCCATGGCGCTTTCCATGTTCGGCCTGTATGACCTGCAAGTCCCGGCAGCGATGCAGTCGCGCCTGGCCGGCGCATCGAACCGCCAGTCCGGCGGCAAACTGGCTGGCGTATTCGCGATGGGCGCCATCTCGGCCCTGATCGTCGGACCGTGCGTCGCGGCGCCGCTGGCCGGCGCGCTGGTGTACATCAGCCAGACGCGTGACGTCTTCGTTGGCGGCAGCGCCCTGTTCTCGATGGCGGTGGGCATGAGCATTCCATTGCTGCTGGTCGGTATCTCCGCCGGCGCCCTGGTGCCGCGCGCCGGCATCTGGATGCAGGCGGTAAAGCGCTTCTTCGGCGTGCTGATGCTGGCGATGGCATTGTGGCTGGTAGCTCCGGTATTGCCGGGCAAAGTGCAAATGATTGGCTGGGCGATCCTGGGCGTGGGCTACGCGTTCTTCTTGCTGACCCATGAGCGCGGCAAGTGGCTGCCAAAAGTCATCGCCGCCTTCTTTGCTGCCATTGGCCTGATACAAATCGCGGGGCTGGCGACCGGCAGCGCCGATCCGCTGCACCCTATCGAAAGACTGGCCGGCCGCGCCGACCGCCACCTCCAATTCACCCGCATCAAGACGGTGGCTGACCTGGATGCGGTGCTGGAGCAAACCGGCGGCAAAACCGTGATCCTGGACTTTTACGCCGATTGGTGCGTCTCGTGCAAGGAAATGGAAAAGCTGACCTTTATCGACCCGGCTGTCCAGCAAAAACTGGCCAACACGATATTGCTGCAGGTCGACGTGACTGAAAACAACGAAGCCGATAAGGCCATGCTGCAACGGTTCACTCTATTCGGCCCGCCGGGCATTATCATGTTCAATGCCGCAGGCCAGGAAATCCCCGATTCGCGCGTAATCGGTTTCCAGGACACCGAGAAATTCCTGCGCTCCCTGCAAAAGCTGAATTGATGCAATGGCGCCAGGATCGGCGCCATTGTTGCTTTTGCAATTCTCTTCTGGCAATATCCGTGCCCTTATTTATTACTGCACGGGGAAATAATGCGCGTTTGGGCAATTGTTACGATGGGCGTCGCGGGATTGCTTACTGCATGTGGCGGTGGTAGCTCCAATGGCGGCTCCAGCCAGGCGGCATCCTCTGCCGAGCAACCTCCTTCCCAGCTTCCACCGGGACCAAAGACCTATGTCGCTGCGCAGGCGACGGTCGACGATTATTACACCTTCAGTATTTCGACTCATCGGCTGGAGGGGATAGGGCTGATCGATGAACTTGCGTACAGCACGCGCCTGGTCACTAACGCCGCTGCCGACGGTTCGAAATCCTTGCGCTATATGGAGGACATTCCTGTGGACACCACGTCTACCGTTTTCCAGGCAAGAACGTTCACATCGGACTTTGACAGCCTGGGGCGGCGCCTGACCAAGACTACGCCTGCATGTGTCACGACCCCCAGCACTCCGTACCACTTGGTCGCACCATACGGCATGAAGCCCAGCACGACGGCACAGTACGCCGGAGTGGACTCGGCAAAATGCTCAGGCCCGGGAACCTCGCCACCGGAGACAGTAACGTTCACGGACACTGCTGGGGCGATGGAGCAGGTGACGGTAGCGGCAGGCACCTTCAATGCAATCAAAGTGAGCCGCAGCAGTATTTCCGAAAGCGATATAGCCAAAATTACACTAGAGCGCACCTGCTGGTGGGAGCCGGACCTCGGGGTTGAGGTCCAATGCAACTCGACGAACACCATGAGCTGGAAGCCGACCGGCCCGAGCTTCAGGCACACCGAATCGCTTGAGTTGCTGGGCTACTCCAACAAGAAACTGGCGCGCAAAGTGGATGCCGTCCAGCGTTTTGTGGGAACCTGGAAAGGGCGTTTTGACGGCGTCGCTTCTGGCAATAGCGTGTCGGGTACCTGCCAGCTCGCGTTCGTAAGCAACGGGGACATCAACGGAAGCTGTGGCGGCTCGGGGCTCCGGTTCGATGTCGTTGGCACTGCATTTGCCGATGGCAGGCTAGTTTTTAGCCTTAGCAAGGACGGCGTGGTTGGCCAGACGATTGTCAGCAAAATCAGTTATATTCAGCAAGCAAGCGGAACTTGGGACGTGCCGAATGTCGGCAGCGGCACTTGGAGCATCAGCCAGTAAGTCCTGGCGCGAATCAAACTGAGGGCGCCGAGGCGCCCTTGGTTTTTAGCCTTGGTGGTGCATCATGCGGCCATGACCGTGATGGCCGTGATGGCCGAAACGACCGGCCTTTTCATCAAACAGTTTTTGCTGTTCCGGCGTCAGCGTGGCGTAAAAGGTCTTCGTCGCCGCCAGGTTGCTTTCCATGCGGGCCAGGTGTGCCTTCGTCATTTCGATCCGCTTTTCCATGCGTTCAGGCGCCGGCATGTTCTTGAACGAGGCACGATCGAATTGGCCACGCTGCGGCATATTCGATTTCAGCGCCGACAAATAAGCCTGCCATGCACCTTCCTGTGCCGGGGTGATTTTCAGCGTATCGTGCATGCGCTTGGCGTGCGCGTCCATGCGCTCCTGCATTTTCACCGGATCAAATTTGGTTGCCGCATATTGGTGCTGCGGAGCCTCTTCTGCCATGGCCGGTAAAGCTGCCGCGCCAAACCCGAAAACTGCTGCGCCGATGACGAATGCTTTATGCAAGGTTTTCATCATTAATCCCTTCAGAAATAAATTTATGAAAATGTGCACTCGCACTGCACATGGAAGCATCTTCCCGTTTTCCTGTTTCCGCGAAGTGTCCCGGAGCCAGCACTTTGTATCCAGTTGTTGCGCTTTTGATTACTTTATGGCAATATTGCTGGTTTTTCGTTTAACATTGGTAGGATTGCATGCGCAATAGTTGGCTGGGAATGGCAGTAGTGGCCGGGATGATCGCCGGATGTGGCGGCGGAGGCGGATCGGACAACGGTAACAATTCGGCCCAGTTGCCGCCAGGTCCCAAGACCTATGTGGCGGCTGGCGCAACTGTGGGCGACTATTTCACTTGGGAACGCACGACGCGTGAGCAGGACACCGGCGCCGAGACCTACGATTTCAACACCAAGCATTTCCGCAGCGTGGGCGCCGATGGCGCAGCAACGGCCGACTACTTGAACGATTATGCCAATGGCCCGGATGATGCGCTGGTCTTTGGATCGAGCACGTCTTCAGCGGATTTTGACAGCCTTGGCCGTTGGCTCCGTTCCCGCTACGGCACGTGCACCGAGACGGCGGACCGGCCTTTGCATATGGTGGCGCCGTCGACTATTGCAGTCGGCATGAGTTGGCAGGACACCGGTTTCGTGGAGGACAAATGTTCGCTGAACCCTGCGACGCAAACCGCGTTTGCGTTCAAGGGCAACGTGTCCGCCATCGAGCAGGTCAACGTGCCGGCGGGAAGCTTTACCACCCACAAAGTAAACCGCAACGAAATCATTGAAGATGGCAACTTCCGAAAGGTCTCCGACCGCACGTGCTGGTGGGAACCTGAACTGGGCATCGATGTCAAATGCATCACTAGCGTGACCCTGGCCAACAAGACAAGCGGCGGCAACCGCACCGTGGTCCAGACTGAAGTGCTGCGGGGGTATTCCAAGCAGAAGCTGGCGCGAAAATCCGATACCGTGCTGCGCTTCATCGGCAACTGGAAAGGTCGCCTCGAAGGTACTGCGCTCGGCCAGAACGTGGCGGGTACCTGCAACCTGGCGATCGACTGGGATGGCGACATCAGCGGGGGCTGCTTCGGCAACGGCGTGGCATTCAACGTCACCGGCAAGGTAAACGCTTACGGAGGGCTGTGGATCACAGCGTCCAGCACCGGCAATGGCAGCCCGTGGTTCACCGGTAAGCTGGATAGCCTGCAGCAGATGAGTGGGACCTGGGACGTTTCGGCTGTCGGTAACGGCACCTGGACCATCACCCAGGACTGATGACGGAGTTTTGTAACGTCATGTTTCGACAAGCAATATCTAAACATGGCGATACAAACTGTCTACCCGCGGTTGGCGTTGCAAGGGATAATTGTAGGCATGGAAAATGCCGCCACCATCCTCATCGTCGACGACGACCGCGATATCCGCACCCTGTTGCAGGATTATCTGGAAACCAACGGTTACCGCACCCATGGCGCCGGCGACGGCGCGGCCATGTGGAAGCTGCTCGATAACACCAAGCCCGACCTGATCGTGCTGGACCTGAACCTGCCAGGCGAAGACGGCCTGACCCTGTGCCGCAAGCTGCGTGCCCATTCAACCCTGCCGGTCATCATGCTGACCGCCCGCAGCGAGCCGCTGGACCGCATCCTCGGCCTGGAAATGGGCGCCGACGATTACCTGCCCAAGCCCTTCGAGCCGCGCGAGCTGCTGGCCCGCATCCGCAGCGTGCTGCGCCGGAGCAGCAGCAGCGCCGCCAGCGGCGTCGAAAAGGCCAGCCGCATCCGCTTCTCGAACTGGGTGCTCGACCTGACCGCGCGCCATCTGGTCAACCCGCAGGGCACGGTCATCATGCTGTCCGGCGCGGAATTCCGGCTGCTCAAGGTCTTCCTCGAGCACCCGAACCGCGTGCTGAACCGCGACCAGCTGCTGAACCTGACCCAGGGCCGCGACGCCGACCCGTTCGACCGCTCGATCGACATCCAGATCAGCCGCCTGCGCCAGAAGCTGGGCGAAGACGCGCGCCTGCCGCAAATCATCAAGACAGTGCGCAATGGCGGCTACGTGCTGGCAGGTACGGTGGCCGTGGAGCCTGACTGATGAAAGCGTTTTTCAGGGGCATGACGGGCCGGGTTTTCCTGGTCCTGATGCTGGGCATCCTTGCCTCTGCCGCGCTGACCCAATACCTCGCCGTCAATGAACGCCAGCGTACGCTGCAGCGTTATCGCGATTTCTTCGCCCTTGAGCGTGCCGAACAGATCATTTCCACCGCTGTCGTGGTGCTGCCGGAATCGCGCAACCAATACCTGCGCGTGGCCAGCATGGGTGCGATCAAGCTCGAAGTCCTGAACGGCCTGAGCGGTATCAATCCGGAACTGAGCGAGTTCGGCGCCACCCTGGCCAACCGCCTCGGCAAGGAATACACCCTGCAGTCGCTGCTTGAGCGCCCGGACGCTTGCGAACGCCCGACCCCGGCCTACACCGCTTTCTCCGTGTTCGGCGCCGGCACCGGCACCTGGCGCGGCACCTGCGAATCGCTGGCGGTCACCATGCCCGATGGCCAGCACCTGAAATTGTCCATCCTGCCGCCGCGCCAACCGGCGCCGACAGGCAAAAATGAATATGCTGCTTTTGTTCCATTCCTGCTCAGTATTGCCGTGCTGGCCTACCTGGTGGCCCGCATGACGATGGGCCCGCTGAAGAAACTCGCCGTTGCCGCTAAAAACCTGGGCCACGACATCAACCACGCTCCGATCACGCTCGGTGGCGCGACTGAAATCCGCACTGCCTCGGCCGCCTTCAACGCTATGCAGGCGCGCATCCGCCAGCACATCGCCCAGCGCACCGAAATGCTGGCTGCCATTACGCATGACCTGCAAACCCCGCTGACCCGCATGCGCCTGCGCCTGGAGAAGGTGCAGGATCCGGAATTGCAGGGGAAACTGCTGGAAGACCTGTCGGCCATGCAGCAAATGGTCAAGGAAGGGCTGGACCTGGCGCGCAGCATGGATGCTACCGAAGCCATGCAGCGGGTCGACCTCGACGCCCTGCTGGACAGCGTGTGTGCCGATGCCGTCGACGCTGGCCAGGAAGTCGACCTGAAAGGCCGCGCCGCCATGGACTTGATGGGACGCCCGCTCGACATTCGCCGCTGCCTGGTGAACCTGATCGACAACGCGGTCAAATACGGCCAGCGCGCCCATGTAACGGTGGAGCGCGAAGCCGGCGCTTCGCGCGTACGCATCCGCGATGAAGGTCCGGGCATCCCGCCGGACCAGCTGGCACAGGTGTTCGAACCGTTCTACCGCCTTGAAACCTCGCGCAACCGTTCCTCCGGCGGCACCGGCCTCGGCCTGACGATTGCGCGCAATATCGCTGAACAGCATGGCGCCAGCCTGAGCCTGGCCAACCACCCGAGCGGCGGCCTGGAAGCCACCCTCGTGTTCCCTGAATTTTATGCAGGAAAGTAGTTAGACCTCTCATGAAGAAGAAAACTTTGGCAGTAGTGGTGGGCCTGGCCGTAGCAATCGGCGGCGGTGCCTGGTTTGCGAGCAAGGGCCCGGCAGAGCAGGGCGCTGCGCAAGCGCAAGGCGGCGGTGGCGGCAAGGGCAAGGGCGAGCAAGGCCCGACCACGGTCAATGTGGTGGCGCCGTTGCGCCAGGACGTGCCTGTCGCCCTGTCGGCCAACGGCACGGTGAGCCCGATCTCTACTGTCGACCTGCATCCGCAAACCACCAGCACCATCGTCAAAGTGCATGTGAAGGAAGGCCAGTTCGTGAAGCAGGGTGAGCTGATGTTCTCGCTTGACGCCCGCACCGAAGCAGCCAACGTCGAAAAAGCCGATGCGCAAGTGGCAAAGGACCGCGCCACCCTGGCCGACCTGGAGCGCCAGTACAAGCGCGCGCAGGAATTGCACACCCAGAACTTCCTGGCGCAAAGCGCCGTCGACACCCTGAAGAGCCAGGTTGAATCGAGCCGCGCCACGCTGGAAGCCGACATCGCCGTCGCTCGCGCCAGCAAGGTGGACCAGAGCTTCACGCAAATTCGCGCTCCGCTGACCGGCCGTGTCGGCGCCATCAACGTCTACCCCGGCAGCCTGGTGCAATTGAGCACGTCGCTGACCACGGTGACCCAGCTCAACCCGATCAACGTTGCCTTCACCGTGCCCGAATCGAGCCTGGCGGCGCTGCTCGACGCCCAGCGCGCCGGCAAGGTGGCCGTGCAAGCGTTCCAGAACAATTCGGACAAGCCGATCAACGGCCAGCTCAGCTTTGTTGACAATACCGTTGACCCGGTCGCCGGCGTCATCCGTGTCAAAGCCGTGTTCGACAATGCCGATGCCCGCCTGTGGCCGGGCCAGTACGTCAACACCAAATTGACGGTCGCGACGCTGAAAGACGCGCTCGTTGTCCCGCAGAACGCTATTATTACCAATACCAAAGGCACCTTCGTCTACGCCGTTGCACCTGACCAGACGGCCAAGGTGGTCAACGTCCAACGCATCCACGGCTTCGGCGCACTGGCCGCAGTCACCGGCCTGAATGGCGATGAACAGATCATCGTCGAAGGCAAGCAGAACCTGCGCCCCGGCGGCAAAGTCCGCATCGCCGAACCGGCAGTCGCGCAGAACGGCAAGGGGCACAAGAAAGGCAAGTCCGAATGAACCTTTCCGAGCTGAGTATCCGGCGCCCCGTCATGGTGGTGCTGCTCTCGCTGAGCCTGATCCTGGCGGGCGTGCTGGCATACTCCCACATTCCCGTCGCTGCACTGCCGAGCTACAACACGCCGGTCATCAACGTCAGTGCCGACTTGCCGGGTGCCTCGCCGGAAACCATGGCATCGTCGGTCGCGCTGCCGCTGGAAAAACAGTTTTCGACCATCGGCGGCCTGTCGATGATCACCTCGACCAGCACGCTCGGCAATACTTCGCTGACGCTGGAATTCGATCCTTCGATCAACGTCAATGAAGCAGCAGTCGACGTGCAGGCAGCACTGCTGCGCGCCCAGCGCTCGCTACCGCAGGAAATGACGGACTTGCCGTCCTACCGCAAGGTCAACCCGGCCGATGCGCCGGTGCTGTTCGCCACCATGACGTCGCCGTCGCTGAGCTTGTCTGAGCTGAACGATTATGCGGAAAACCTGGTGGCGCCGAACCTGTCGACCCTGCCGGGCGTGGCCCAGGTCTCGGTCAACGGCCAGAAGCGTTTCGCCGTGCGTGTGCGCGCCAAGCCGGACTTGATGAACTCGCGCAACCTGACGCTGGATGAACTGCAGGCTGCGATCAAGGCTGCCAACGCCAATACCCCGCTGGGCACCATCGACGGACCGAGCCAGACGCTGACCATCCAGGGCAACGCGCAATTGATGCGCGCCGCCGATTTCGCCGACCTGATCATCGCTACCCGCAATGGCCAGCCGGTGCGGCTGAAGGAAGTGGCGACAGTGGAAGACAGTTTCCAGTCGATCAAGTCGGCCGGCAGCTACAACGGCGAGCGCGCCATCGTACTGCTGGTGCAACGCCAGCCCGACGCCAACACCGTGCAGGTGGTCGATGCAGTACGCAAGCTGCTGCCGCGTTTCCGCGCCCAGTTGCCGGAATCGGTGTCGATCAACCTGGTCAACGATCGCTCGGTCTCGATCCGCGAAGCGATCCACGACGTGAACCTGACGCTGGCGCTGACCGTGGTGCTGGTGGTGCTGGTGATCTTCCTGTTCCTGCGCCGCCTGGCTGCCACCTTCATTCCTGCCGTCACCATGCCGATTTCGCTGCTCGGTGCGCTGTCGCTGCTGTACGCGCTGGGCTACAGCCTGGACAACGTGTCCCTGCTCGGCATTACGCTCGCGGTGGGCCTGGTGGTCGACGATGCGATCGTGGTGCTGGAGAATATCGTGCGCCATATCGAGCTGGGCAAGAAGCCTTTGCAGGCGGCCCTGATTGGCTCCAAAGAGATGGGCTTCACCATCGTGTCGATTTCGATCTCGCTGGTGGCGGTGTTCATCCCGATCTTCTTCATGCCGGGCGTGATGGGCCTGATGTTCCACGAATTCGCGGTGGTGGTTGGCCTGTCGGTGCTGGTGTCGGCAATCGTGTCGCTGACCCTGGTGCCGATGCTGGCCTCGCGCTTCATGCCGGCCGATTCGCACGAGACTTCAGGCGACGACACCTTCATCGGCCGCCACTTCGAACGCGCCTTCCACGCCACCCGCGACGCTTATGCGCGCACGCTGGACATCGCCCTGCATCATCGCTTCGTGGTGCTCGGCATCGCGGTCGGCACTTTCGCCCTGACTGCCTGGCTGTACATCGCGATCCCGAAAGGTTTCTTCCCCGAAGAAGACCTGGGCCAGATCCGCGTCAATACCGAGGCCTCGGAAGACATTTCCACCTCCGCCATGCTGGAGCTGCAGGAGAAGGTGGCGGCCGCGATCCAGGCCGATCCGAACATCAAGGACGTGACCTCCTTTACCAGTGGCGGCAATACCGGCCGCATGTTCATCGTGCTGAAGCCGCGCGGGGAACGCAAGAAAATGCCTGAGGTGCTGGACAGCCTGCGCAAGGCAACGAAAAAGATTGCCGGCATCCAGGTCTACCTGAGCCCGGTGCAGAACCTGCAGCTTGGCGGCCGCCCGTCGAAGAGCCGCTACCAGTACACGCTGCAGTCGGTCAGCCCGGATGCCTTGAATGACTGGGCCGGCAAGTTCCTGGACCAGATGCGCGCCGATACCGATTTCCGCGACGTGACCAGCGATTCGCAGAACCGGGGCCTGCAGGCGCAACTGAAGATCGACCGCGACAAGGCCAATATGCTGGGCGTCAAGCTGGCTGACGTGCGCACGGCGCTTTACCTGGCTTTCGGCGAACGCCAGGTATCGACCATCTATTCATCGGCCGCCAGCTACTTCGTGATCCTGGAAGCCGCCAATGAAGACCGCCAGTTCGACGATTCGCTGACCAAGCTGTCGGTGCGTAACAGCAGCGGCCAGCTGGTGCAGCTGTCGAGCTTTGCCACCGTCGAGCGCACCGTGGGCCCGACCTCGGTCAACCACCAGGGCCAACTGCAGGCGATCACGATTTCCTTCAACCTGGCGCCAGATGTCCCGCTGGGCAACGCGACCGCCAAGATTGAAAAGATGGGCGTACAGATGGGCCTGCCGGCCTCGATCATCACCAGCTACGGCGGCGATGCCGCTGTGTTCAAGGATTCGCAAAGCAGCCAGCTGATCCTGATCGTGGCGGCGCTGGGCGTAATCTATGTGCTGCTGGGGGTGCTGTACGAGAGCTATATCCACCCGCTGACGATCCTGGCCGGCTTGCCGTCCGCTGCCGTGGGCGCGCTGCTGACGCTGTGGATCTTCAAGCTGGACCTGACCATGATCGCCATCATCGGCATCCTGATGCTGATCGGCATCGTGAAGAAGAACGCGATCATGATGATCGACTTCGCCCTGGTGGCACAGCGGGAAGAGGGCAAGGCACCGATGGATGCGATCCGCGAGGCCTGCATCCTGCGCTTCCGCCCGATCATGATGACCACGCTGGCGGCCCTGATGGGCGCCTTGCCGATCGCGCTTGGCCTGGGCGCGGGTGCCGAACTGCGCCAGCCGCTGGGCCTGGCCGTGATCGGCGGCCTGCTGTTCTCGCAGGTGATTACCCTGTACATCACGCCGGTGATCTACCTGTTCCTGGATAAGTATTCGGGCAGCGGCCCGATGAAGGATGAAGACCTGGATGACGGTTCTGCAACGGAGGCGGCGCAACCGGTCGAGCTCAGGGCCGTAAAAGCGGCCAAACACTGATAATATGCTGGGCGGCGCTTACAACCTGTAACATTCGTCAAGGGCGAAAGTCGGTAAGCTTCCACCCCAGCATCTTCAGTTAAAAGCCAATATCTTGCACCAGTACACCCATTCCCACGCCGAACTTGCGGCCCACGACGGGCATACTTGCCCGACCTGCGGCCAGCCATGGCCGCAGGACAAGGTACTCGAATACGGTGCGAGCAAGCCTAACCGCTGGGGTATCGCCTTCACCATCGGCCTGCACTTGCTGGTGGTACTGATCTATTTCATCAAGCCCGAGGATAAGATCGACCTGACTCCGCCGCCCAAGGCTGGCGAAATGGTCTATATCACCCCCGGCAAGCCGGCGCCGCAGCCCAAGCCCAAGGCGCAGCCGAAGGCGAAGCCGTCCAAGGAAACCCCGCGCTCCTCGCGCGCCTACCTGCCGCCGAACAAGAACGCGATCACCGAGATCATCAAGCCGCAGGAAAAGATTGTGCCGCCGGAGCAGGCCAAGTTGACGCCGGTACCGGATAGCGTGCCCGACATGGCTGCCCTGATCGAGCAGCGCCGCCGTGCGCGCCAGGGCCCCGATTCGCAGCAGCCTGCGCAGGAGGAAGATGCCGGCGCCACCGGCAAGGCGCGTGCCCTGGCCAACATCATGGGTGCCCAGGGCCGTAACGCCAATGGCGAGCGCAACGATACTGGCGGCGTGTTCCAGATCGTCAACCAGACCTTCAATGGCGCGGACATCAAGTTCCGCGGCTTCAGCACCAACTTCAAGCGCACTTGGCAGCAGCAGGTCCACGTCGACCAGGGCTCGGAAAAGGATATCGAAACGGCAATCGTCAAAAAGATGATCGAGATGATCCGCAAGGAGAAGCCGGGCGACTTCGTCTGGGAATCGCATCGTCTTGGCCGCAACGTGCCGATGAGCGCGCGCAAGGAAGACGAGAAAGAGTTGCAGGCCTTCCTGCTGCTCGAGTTCTGGCCGAATTACGGGAAGATACGCTGAGCGATGGCGGCGTCGCCAATCGCGACCAGCCTGGAGTTGTGCACCGCCGGGCTTGGGCTGTTCCTCGCGGCGCCGTTGCTGGCGATGGCAAGGCAGCGCCCCGCCAACGCCTGGCTGGCCGCCTTTGTCGCCAGCTTCGCTTCGCTGGCGCTGGCAGACTTCTGTTATAGCGCTGGCATTTACCGCCAGTTTCCCGTTTGGGGGCTGTTTGACCTGCCGCTGGCCTGCCTCGGCGCTTCCTTCTATTGCTACACGCGCCGGATGACCGGCCTCGGCGTTGGCCGACGCCAGGCATGGCACCTGCTGCCGCTGCCACTGTGGCTCGGCGTAATTCTGCTGATTCGCACTCGCGCTGCGCCCGACTGGCTGTTTCTTGGCGCTGTGCTGGCCTTGCAGTTGCTGACGCTGGCGTATGGCCTGGCGGTGCTGTGGCGCTTGCGCCAGTATCACCAGGCGGTGCGCCAGAACTTTTCTTCGATGCGCCGGCGCGACCTGCAGTGGCTCAGCCGCCTGACTGCGGCGCTGATGGCGCTGCTGGCCGTCTGGTTCCCGGCGACCCTGCTCGGTGGGGCCTGGGATGTCTTGCTGTTGCTGGGGCGGCTTGCTGTACTCTGTTTTGCTGGCTGGTACGGCATGCGCCACGTGCCGGTATTCGTGCCGAACTGGCAGCAGGCCTTACCATCGACTTCAGCCCTGCCAGTGCAGGCGGCGCCGGCATCGGCGCCGACGGCTGCAGGACGGCAGGAGCCCGAGCCTGAGCCGATGCCCGAGCCGGTTCCGGTGCCGGTGCCGGAGCCAGTACTGGCGCCGCAGCCTGGGCCAGTGGCAGACGCCAAATACGCCCGTTCCGGCATGACCGCCGCCAGCACCGAAGA
>Ga0307408_100002308_pt1 | contig 13544 bp, 9 predicted proteins | sample 322Cmetagenome_FD_202116 | JGI IMG/M metagenome (GOLD analysis project Ga0307408, IMG submission 202116) | Maize rhizosphere microbial communities from greenhouse at UC Davis, California, United States - 322HYB-C-3 | ecosystem: Host-associated > Plants > Roots > Rhizosphere > Soil | place: USA...
CGTTCAACTCGAGTATCATTAAACAAAAGACTATAATCACTTTGTCGCATTTTGCAAATTTAAAGATGTGGGTACACAATAGCCTTTGAGGTGTCTGACACTTTTGCCTTAACTTAATAGCATTAGGGGAGCATCGGCTAGGAAAAAAATAGATATATAAATTAAAAGCCATCCTCTCAGAATGGCTTTTAATTTGAATAGCGTGCGGCAATCAATCTTCCGTTAAAAGTGTAACGCAGTTTTTTGCCAGCCCTTCAACCCGGCTCTTTATAGCATTATCTTCAGCCGATAAGTTCAAAGTCTTAGAAAACTTTCTCAATAAATCCATTACCTGTTCGTTGGGGTCGCAGGCGTAGGCTTTTTCAAGGTGAGGAAGCGATTTTTTAAGGAAGCTTTTATACTCTGCCATATACTTTTCGTAAAGAGGCCTATTACCCTTTGCCCCATTAATTTTAGGTGCCAGGGCATTGGCTGGCTTCAAATACAAGTATCCAAGAGCCAAATGTGCCACGTAGTAATCAGGTACAAGGCTAGCTACTTTCTCATAGTACAATATCGCATTATCAGCATCGTTTTTAGTTTCATATACTTTAGCCAGCCTGTTATAGAACAGAATCTTCCTTTTGGGTGAAAGATTGTCGGCTAAAGGCAGAATTTTTTGCGCACTGGCAATGGCTTTATCATGCTCGCCTTGCGAAGAAAACTTGCAGAATGTAAAATATTCGTCGCTTACTTTTTGTCCATAAACGCCTACGGTGAGGAGAATGAGGATAAGGGTTAGGTTAATTTTCATCTCTATAATTATTTTTAAATATCAGGCAATTATAATACTTTAATTTAAAATCTTTTAAAAATTACTCCTAGGATAAACCTTATAGTAAAATGACATTCTATTAGAACCAAACCCATTGATATTCAAGCATAAGGACTTATCTTTGTGCAAATCAATAGAAACAAAAACAACCGCCTGTCGTAAAAGACTGACATAACATCTATTTATTGGGAAAAGGATATGAGGAAAAGGATTTTTAGAGGAGCCAGCTTTTTACTAATTACATTAAGTTTACCAGCAATAGCCTGGAATTTAAGCGATACCACCACAATTAAGGACACCGTAGTTACACATTCTGAAACTAAACCTGACGCAAAACCAGCAGAGGAGAAGCTTTCTACATCTGCAATGTTCGAAAATTATGTTTCCGAGATTTATACCGCAGCAAACCTCAAGGAATCTGCCTTAAACTACAGTGTGTTTAAAAAAGCTTTAACCGGCTACTATAATTTCAAAAGCCAAAGCCTGGTGTCGGCGGCCAAAGAAGTTATTTCAATTGTCGATTTTACTTTGCCAAGTACTAAAAAACGTTTATGGATTATTGATCTGGCTGCAAGGAAAGTTCTTTTTAACACCTTAGTTGCCCACGGACAGGGGAGTGGTGATAACTTTGCTACAAGTTTTTCTAACCTCGCAAATTCTCACCAAAGCAGCTTAGGTTTTTATATCACAAGCAATACCTATTTTGGAAAGCATGGCTTGTCCCTAAAACTGAACGGCATGGATGCCAATTATAACACTAATGCATTAAACCGTGCAGTAGTAGTACATGGTGCCGAGTATGTTAGCCAAAGTTTTATCAATCAACATGGAAGATTAGGCCGTAGCCATGGTTGCCCGGCGGTGCCGGTAGAGCTTACTGCATCAATAATTGACGCTATTAAAGGCAAAACAACATTGTTTATTAATGGGCCTGCTGAAAAAAAATACTCGTCAAACTATCTTGATGAAAGTTTGGCAGCAAGTTTGTACTCTAATACATCAAAAGCGCCTTTACAGGCCGTTTTATAGAAATTTGCCATTCTGGAATACAACCCTGTTGGTTCACAAACCAACAGGGCTTTTTTATGCCATACCACTCAATGTCATCCACTTAAGGACAATGCCTCCATCAGGCCGGATGTTGCAGAAAAAACAAGCCGATATAAAACCGTTCATAATTAAATTTTCTACCGACATTTTGCACCTATGGCGCATCTCTACATGTTAAGTTAATGGCTTTAGCCCTACCCCTGCGGTTTTGCCCGTTGATATTGAACCGGCCATTGCATATCAGCTCCCAGCTCTTTCGCGGCGTGCATTGGAAAATAGGGGTCTCGTAACATTTCTCTGGCAAGTAATACCAGGTCTGCTTGCCCCTGGGCAATGATATCTTCAGCCTGGCGGGCGTTGACAATAAACCCAACCGCAGCGCTTGGCATACCCGACCTTTTTATGGCTTCGGCGAATCCAACCTGGTACCCTGGAGCAACAGGAATTTTTGCATGAGGCGCATTTCCACCAGAAGAACAGTCGATCAAGTCTACGCATTTATCTTTTAAGATATCAGAAAGTCGAATCGAGTCATCCAAATCCCAGCCACCCTCAACCCAATCCGTTGCGGAAATACGAACAAATAGAGGAAATTCTTCAGGCCATGCCATTCGCACTGCCTCTACAATTTCAATTAGCAGCCGAACGCGGTTTTCAAATGAACCTCCGTACCCGTCAGTCCTGAAGTTAGACAATGGCGAAAGAAACTCATGAAGAAGATAGCCATGGGCCGCATGAATTTCAAGTACCTTAAAACCCGCTAAAAGAGCCCGTTTTGCCGCTGCATGGAAGCTAATGATAATACGTTCAAGATCTTCTGGATTTAATGCATGGGGCAAATGCTGTCCCTCTGAAAATGGCACAGCACTCGGGCCAACTGGATGCCAACCTCCGTCGTGTTCAAACAAAAACTTCCCCCCCTTCCAAGGCTCACTAGTACTGGCTTTACGGCCTGCATGGGCAATCTGAATTCCGGCAATGCTTCCCTGCTGATGGATAAAATCTGTTACGCGTTTCAAGCCCTGAATATGGCTATCACTCCAAATGCCCAGGTCGGCGGGCGAAATCCTCCCTTCTGGCGAAACCGCCGAGGCCTCTGCTATAACGAGCCCGGCGCCGCCTACGGCCCTACTCCCCAGGTGTACAAAGTGCCAATCGTTAGCCAAGCCATCGGTACTTGAATACTGGCACATGGGCGAAACTCCAATTCGGTTTTTAAATTCAATGTCTCTAATTTTTAATGGGCTAAATAAACTTGGCATATTTTAAGGAAACGGCTAAAGCTATTTAAAGCAAGAATGAAATTAAGCAGTAAAAAATGAAGTCAAAGCATTCACTAAACTATGGACTAAGACAAATGTAGCGAACAAAATGTTCGGAAGCTGCGTCAGCTTTATGACATTTTACCCTTCTTGACACAGAAAAGGCAGGCTCCTTTTTGCTGATAAGTAATTTAGCTTCACCATGAATAGCAGAAAAATCACACTTAGCATATTAGACCAATCGCCGGTAAGGACAGGGGGCACCGCGCAACAAGCTCTCCAAGAATCATTTCAGTTAGCCAAACGAGCTGATGAGTTAGGCTATTATCGCTATTGGCTATCAGAACACCACAATACTAATAGCCTGGCAGGCTCGGCGCCTGAGGTTTTAATAGCCTACCTTGCTGGACAAACCAAGAATCTCCGTTTTGGTTCGGGTGGAATTATGCTTCCCAATCATAGTGCACTAAAAGTTGCAGAGAACTTCCGAACCCTTGAAAGTTTGTTTCCTGGCAGGATAGACCTCGGCATTGGCAGGGCGCCGGGGGGAGACAGAATAACAGCCTCGATTTTAAATCCATCCAACAATTTCAATGAACAGGATTTTGTGCAACAATTGATTGACCTTCAACATTACCTGGAAATACCTAACGACTTTGATAATTACCAGGAGAAGGTGAAAGCGATTCCGCTTGCAGAAACAGCGCCAGAATTATGGTTACTAAGCTCAAGCGGGCAAAGCGGATTATTTGCCGCTCATTTTGGAATGGCTTTCTCTTTTGCACATTTTATTAATCCGGTAGATGGACCGGCTTCTGTGAAAGCTTACCGCGAACGATTCAAGCCGTCTGCGGTTCTGCATGAGCCAAAAGTAAATGTGGGATTATTTGTAATGTGTGCTGAAACAGATGAGAAAGCTGCTGAGTTGCAAGCAATAATGGATGTACAGTTCTTACGAATTGAACGAGCAGTTTCGGGCGGAATTCCTTCTTTTGAGGATATTAAAGATTATCAATTTACAGAACAGGAGTATGCCCGGGTAAAATTCAATCGCCAGCGTATGGTAAGTGGAACTCCGCAGAAGGTTAAAGAAAAGCTTTTGAAGATAGCGGATGAATACGATGTGGATGAGCTAGTGGCCGTGACGATCACTCACGATTTTGCAGATCGCCTGAAGTCTTATGAGCTATTAGCTGAAGCTTTCGAGATTGCCAAGCCTGTAAGCCTTTAACTAAAGACATTGCTTTAGCCTCTGGGCTGAGGCTAAAGCAATGTCTTTTTATTTCATCGAAATTGGCTTTACGGTATAGCCTTCCTTCTTTAGCAGGCTGATAAGTCCGTCGTTACCCAACAAATGGGCAGCACCTACTGCATAAAAAACAGGTTGTTTACTCACCTGCGCAGGGATTTGTTTCACCCAGGCTATGTTACGTTTTTTGAGCATTTCGTCCATTTCTGCCGGAGTATAGTCTGTACTTTCAATAATAAGCTTTTCAATTGTAGCAAGGTCCTGGCGGCAATAGGCATTAAATAATTGCTGGCTTTCTTTTATTATCCTCTCGCTCTCCCGGACGGTTTTTAGCAACATCTCTTTCTGGCGCTCTATCGGCGTATTAAAAATCAATTCGGCTTGTTGTTCAATTGTTTCAAACCCGAATAATTCTTTACCACTTGACTTACCGAGCTTTTGAAAGTACATATCTAATCCTTGATTTTCAGGACTTATGTTTTTCGGAACGATAAACGTAAGGACGGTTAGTTGAACTGTGCCTGGCTTGGCGCCATTTAATGCAGGCAATTGCATTGGGGTTTTCTTTCTTATAAACGAATCCACTTCTGCATATTCTGCTGGAGTAAATATTTTATCGAGGCTATTGCCTTGCAGCATCATAAAGGGCATCATTTTCTGAACCAATTCCATCTCCCCCTCAAATGGAACCTCGCCAATTACTGCTTTGGATTTGTTTAAGGCATTAATCACCCCTGGCAAGGTATCTAAAAAGTTCTTCCCAATAAGGTGATAAGTACCAAACAGATAGGATGGCGATTTAAGCCCTTTGCCACTTATTTCCCACAGCAAGGAATTTTCATTGACCACTTTCTTTACTCCTTTTTGAGCAAATGCCTGAAAGCTAATAAACAAGATCAGGATTGAGAATAGTTGCTTTTTCATGATTAGGTTATCTATACGATTATGATAATGAAAATTTAAGCCAGCCGCTTCCTTCGTATCCAAAAACAAATTGCTTCGGGTACAGAATCTCGGCAAGTATTTCAATAGTATCTACTACCCTTGGCCCTGGCCTGTTGAAATATTGGTTGCCATCGGCAATATATAATTGATTGTTTTTAATGGCATTTATCTCCTGGAAGCCGGGAATTTCCATTAATAGATTGATTTCCTGGAGTGACCTTTCTATGGAAAAGCCGCAGGCTGCAACCACAATAACATCAGGATTAGCTTCAACAAGATCTTGAGGCTGTATATAGGGCGAATGTTGTCCCTTTTCTGCCAACACCGGTATTCCTCCCGCAATCTCAATAAGCTCGGGAGTCCAGTTTCCGGCAGTCATTAAAGGCGAAAGCCATTCAATACAGGCAACTTTGGGCCGGTTTTCAATAAACTTGAGCTTATGTTTAACAATGTCCTTACGATCACTTAGATCTTCGACAAGAATCTTCCCCCGGGCAGAAACATCCAATTTATCGGCAATAAACTGAACATCATTAAAAATATCGTCCAATGTATTAGGGTTCAGAGTAATAATGTCGGCATCTTTCTCGAGAAGGTTTTCCAAAGCCTCTTCCACATCTTTTAAAGAAACCGCACAAACCTCACATTTAGCCTGGGTAATAATCACATCTGGCTGTAAGGATTGAATTACTTCTTTGTTCACTGTATAAATAGAAAGGGCTTCTGTTAATGCTTCTTTAACCTGAATATCAATTTTATAGCTTGAAGATCCAGGTACAAAACGAGCTGACGAGCAAACAGGCAAATGCTGTACCGAGCCTGGGTAATCACATTCATGCGAACGGCCAACCAGTTGGTTTTCTAATCCTAATGCGCTTATAATTTCTGTAGATGCAGGAAGTAAAGAGATTATTTTTTTATCGGACATGGGCGCAAAGGTAGTGATTTGGGGCTTATATCTGAGGATGGAGGACTGAAGTATGAGGTATGAAGAAAAAGCTTGATGTTTTCAACAAAGACATATCAAGCTTCTTATCAATAATTCTCTTCATCAGGCTTCTGACATCAGATTTCCAACTTCAGCTATCAAGCTTCGTATCTCTATAACTAATTCCCCATTCCCCCCTGGCCGCTGTCCTGTTTAAGGTCGTCGTTATTTACGCCACGTTTCTTTTTTTGCTGAGTGGTAAAGTTCATTTTACCAAACTGCCAGCTAAAGTTTACACCCACAGAACGGAAAGGGACTGAAAAGTTGCTGCTTTGCGTAAGGCCGTTGCCTCCGGTAAAGCTGCTGCTAAAGTTTTTGCGCTCGTTGAATGGGTCAACCACGTTAATTCCCAGCTTACCCTTCTTCTTCAATATCTCTTTATTTAAAGAAAGCTGCCACATATTGAATGATGGATTGCGCCCTTGCGATGTTCTTCGTGGAGCGTTGATGATAGCAAAGGTTTCTACCAGGAGCCCGGTTTTAATGGTGTATGATCCACCTATGAATGCATTATACATTACATAAGTATTACCACTGTTTGTTGCTGCAGTGGCAAAATCTCTTGAAGCCTGCGGCTGATAAGTATATAGGTTGATATTACCTCTCATGGTTACCTTTTTTACAGGAGTTATCTGCCCGAAAAACGACCCTCCTATAGAATTGTTACTTCCAATATTTTGGAAGGTTGATAAAGAAACTGTTTTAACTTCTCCGTTAGGATATTCGTATTCATCCTGACGAATAAAGTTTTCAATAACATCATCAGTGTGCCTGAAATATAATGATGCATTAATAACTGAAGACTTAATAAAAGTTGAGAAGTTTAGGTCTATACTTTGAGAAACCTCAGGCGTTAGATCTGGGTTACCCATAGAATGCGTAAGGTCGTTACTGATATTCCTAAACGGATTCAAGAATTGCAAGCTAGGGCGTTGTATACGTTTACTATAACTCAAGCGGAAAGTGTTCGTTTTTATGCTTTTGGAAATGGAAAAGCTCGGAATAAAATTAGTATAACTGTTCGAGATCGGTTCAAGGTTCTGGGTTGGATTCTCTACATTACCATCAATCTGTGTGTTCTCTATTCGCCCTCCGGCTTGTATGCCCCAATTCTTTTTAAGTTGGAAAGTTAGCACGGTATATCCAGAAAGCACATCCTGATCGTAATTATATACGTTCGATAAAGAATCATTGTATACAAAGCTTCCATTTAATCTCCTGTCAAAATCATAATCACTGTTTATTCTTCTGGCAATTGCCTTTCCACCCAGTTCCATTTTGATTTTGGATGTTAGCGGAACAGAATAATCGGTTTGAACGGTATACTCATCATTTAAACCTTCGTTATTGCCCTGCTGGTCTTTGCTGGTTTCTACCGTGTAAAGTGTTGCAAAATCTGTTTTTGCTTTAAGGCTGGTCCACTGACCTGCTACACTAACCTCATGGCCTTCCTTCTTAAACTTATGCGTATAATCAGCATTCCAGTCAAAGCCCCTAAAACGATTCTTATTATCGTTAATGATATTGTCTGACTCCGGGTTTGGATTGCCTGAAATAAGGGTTGTGCGTGCAGAATAGCCATCGGTAGCAAATCCTCCCTGATTAAAGCGAATACCAGATGAAATGCTGTTCTTATTGTTAAAATCGTAACTCACATTGCCAGAGCTTGTAAAACCATACCGTTTTAACTCGCTGGCCCCCTCCTGGGAATTAGTAGTTTGTGAAGTTCCAAAAGAGGTACGGGTTTTAGTTGTTTGCGGCCAGGTTAAGTTTCCTCCGAAGTTTCCGGTAATACTTAGCCTGTTTTTATTAATATTTAAGTTAGCATTTCCATTGTTCTGACGGGTCCCAAGCCCACCACTTACAGAACCGCTCACGCCAGACATCTCTTTCTTTTTAGTGATGATATTGATGATACCAGCAGAGCCTTCTGCATCATATTTAGCCGAAGGGCTGGTAATCACCTCCACATTCTTAATCTGGTCGGCAGGAAGCATTTTCATAGCGTCAGCTACGCTGCTAGCTACAGCGCCTGAAGGCTTTCCATTAATCAACACCCGAACATTGCTGCTTCCACGGAGAGAAACATTTCCATCCTGGTCTACCGAAACCATTGGTACTTTACGCAGAACGTCGCCGGCATTTCCGCCAGACACAGTTGCATCCTTTTCCGCATTGTAAACAACCTTATCAACTTTATTTTCAATAATCGAAGCCTGTCCAGTAACCGTTACCTCTTTTAAAGCATTGGCGGTGGGTGAAAGCACTATTTTACCAAGGTTTGCATCTGGCTTGCCAGGCGTTGTTTCCACTGGATTGATCACCTTAGTTTGGTAGCCCATAAAACTAATGGTTAGTTTGTACTTACCAGGTGCCACATTATCTATTTTAAATGAGCCTTTGGCATCGGTTAAGCCTCCATTTGTAAATTTAGTGGAAGAACTTCTTCCAAGCCCTACAGAAGCATAATCGATTGGCTTTTGGGTAAGCGAATCGATTACCTGGCCAGAAATCCTTCCAACTATTGAAGGGGCGCCACCTCCACCAGGTATCTGCGCAATGGCAACATTAAATCCAACAAGGGATAATATTGTAAAAAGTAAACGTTTCATCAAAATTTGTATTAAGCAATCTTGCCTATAATGATATAAGGTCGATGTATTAGTCGCAAAGGTACGGCCTTTGTTACAAGCCTGAAACGAAAAAAGGAAGGGCTTAGACGTTAAAAACACCTGACAGGTTTTAAAAACCTGTCAGATGTTTTTAACGTCTAAGCCCCATAACTGTAGAGCTAGCCCTATTATATAACAATATTCACAATGCGGCCTTTTACCACTATTAATTTCTTAGGAGTTTTTCCATCGATATATTTCTGTACATCAGAATTTTCCAACACTAGCTTCTCAATATCCGAAGGCTCTAAGGCTAGTGAAATATTAAGATTCATCTTCATTTTACCGTTGATAGAGATCGGATAAGCAAATTCATCTTCTACCAGGTAATCCGGATTAAACTTAGGATACTCCGCAAATGAAAGTGAACCCTCCTCGTTTCCTAGTAAGCTCCAAAGTTCTTCGGTAATATGCGGGGCATACGGCGCAAGTACAATCGTTAAATCCTGTAAGATCTTGCGCTTGTTGCATTTTAAATCCTGAAGCTCGTTCACACAGATCATAAAGCTGGAAACCGAGGTATTGAATGAAAAACGCTCAATATCTTCCTCTACCTTACGGATGATTTTATGCAGCGACTTATATTCTGCTTTTGTAGGCTCTTCATCAGAAACCACAAATTCGAACTTATCATTGTGGAACAACTTCCAGAACTTGCGAAGGAATTTAAACACGCCTTCAATTCCGTTAGTATTCCATGGTTTACTTTGCTCTAATGGGCCAAGGAACATTTCATATAAACGAAGAGTATCGGCACCGTAGCGTTCAATGATGTCGTCAGGATTCACCACGTTGAACTTAGATTTTGACATCTTTTCAACTTCCACACCGCAGATGTATTTACCGTTTTCAAGTATAAACTCGGCATTTTCAAAGTCAGGGCGGAATTTCTTGAATCTTTCAGTGTCAAGGATATCGTTCTCTACAATGTTAACGTCTACGTGCACGGGGGTTGTTTTGTATTGGCCAAGCAAACCGTGAGAAACGAACGTGTTTGTGCCTTTTCCTTCTTCGTCAATAAGCCTGTAAACAAAATTCGACCTACCCTGAATCATTCCCTGGTTAATCAATTTTTTGAAAGGCTCTTCTTCGGTAACGTAACCCAGGTCCTTCAAAAACTTATTCCAGAAACGGCTATATAATAAGTGTCCGGTAGCATGCTCAGAACCGCCGATGTACAAATCCACATCCTTCCAATATTCAATGGCTGTTTTCGGAGCAAAAGCATTTTCCTTCCGCTCATCCGGCGAAGCCATATAACGATACCAGTACCAGCTTGAACCTGCCCAACCTGGCATAGTGCTTAACTCGTAATGGGCTTCTCCTTTATATTTCCAATCATGCGCACGGCCCAGCGGAGGTTCGCCAGATTCGGTTGGCAAATATTTATCGACCTCTGGTAATAACAAAGGCAACTCACTTTCTTCAATTAAATGAGGGATATCGTTCTTAAAATAAACCGGAACTGGTTCGCCCCAATAGCGCTGGCGGCCAAAAATGGCATCGCGCATACGATATTGTATTTTTGCCTTTCCAGCGCCAAGTTCTTCCAGTTTCGAAATCAAAGCAGGAATAGCTTCATCATACGTCATTCCGTTAATAAAATCAGAGTTAACGTACCTACCTTCTTTAGTTGCATCAGCCTCGTGCCCAATATCTTTTTGCGCATCCAAAATCTGAATCACCGGAAGGTTAAAATGCTTGGCAAATAGCCAGTCGCGCTGGTCGCCAGAAGGTACAGCCATTACAGCACCGGTTCCGTATCCTGCCAACACATAATCAGCAATCCAAACCGGAATTTTAGCACCATTTAACGGATTCAAAGCATAACTTCCGGTAAAAGCACCCGATACCGTTTTAGCATCAGCCATGCGGTCAAGCTCCGACTTCTTTTTGGCCTGGGCAATGTATGCTTCAATTTCGTCCTTCTGTTCAGGAGTTGTTAAAGACGCTACAAGTTCATGCTCAGGAGCAATAACAAGGAAACTAACTCCAAAAATAGTATCAACACGGGTGGTGAAAACTTCTATAAAAGCCTCACCCCGGCCCTCTCCAAAGGAGAGGGAGTCCTCATCGCTCAGCCCTCCAACTTTGCGGTCAGGCTGTTCGCTTAATTTAATTTTTATTTTTTCTGTTACAGCTTCTGGTTTTGTAGTTACTTCATCGTTAGTAAAACGGATAACTTCAAAACCCAATTGATTGAGAGCTTCAGTTCTTTGTTGATCCTGCTCTTGAATCTCCCCGTGATACCCTCCATCAACTTCAATAATTAAACCTTTTGCCAAACAAATAAAATCAGCAATATATGTCCCAATAGGATGCTGTCTTCTGATTTTAAAGCCAGTTTGATTATTCCTTAAATGCTGCCATAAAACATATTCGGCATCAGTTTGCTCTCTTCTATTTACTCTGGCGTTTGTTTTCAATATCTCCCAAATCGCCGGATCTGCAGTTTGATACCCTTGCAAGGCTCCCTTCTCCTCTGGAGAAGGGCCGGGGATGAGGCTGAACTTAACACTCGCGCCTGTGCTCTTCCCAATCCAGTTCCTTTGCATCTCCTTCAAAGGTTCCGGCCAATCGATCGTATCTAAACCATGAAGCAAGCGGTCGGCATAAGCCGTAATACGCATGCTCCATTGCATCATTTTCTTTTGCTCAACAGGGTAACCGCCACGTTCAGAAACCCCGTCTTTCACCTCATCATTTGCCAAAACCGTTCCCAAAGCAGGGCACCAGTTCACGGTACTTTCTTTTAGAAAAGTAAGGCGGTATTTCAATAGCTCACGTTGTTGCTTATCCTCATCAAATGCTTTCCACTCGTCTGCAGTAAAGCTTAAAACCTCTTCGTCGTGAATAGCTTTAATGCCTTGGCTCCCGTGATTTTCGAAGTACTCAACCAGGTATTTAATGGGCTGCGCTTTATCAGCTTCCAGGTTGTACCATGAATTAAAAAGCTGCATAAAAATCCACTGGGTCCATTTATAATATTCAGGATCGCTGGTACGCACTTCGCGGCTCCAGTCAAATGAGAAACCGATCTGGTCAAGTTGGCGGCGGTAGGTAGCAATATTTTGTTCGGTAGTAACAGCCGGATGCTGTCCAGTTTGTATAGCATATTGTTCTGCAGGCAAACCAAACGAATCGTAGCCCATAGGGTGCAATACGTTAAAGCCTTTAAGGCGTTTATACCGGGCAAAAATATCAGAAGCAATGTATCCCAATGGATGGCCTACGTGTAAACCCGCCCCAGAAGGGTAAGGAAACATATCGAGTACATAATATTTTGGCTTACCTGAAGTGTTTTCTACTTTATAAGTTTGGTTTTCGGCCCAAAACTGCTGCCAATTTTTTTCTATCTCTTTAAACTGATAATCCATGGTACTTATACTTGGGTTGCGAAAATACAAATTCCAATGGATTAGTACTTCTAGATTCTATGTGTAAACAGCCTTTACAAAAAATTATGTGGCAAAACATTATTTAACCTTAGCACATTGTCATTTTAGAGATTGATAAAAAATTTAGGATTACTGTAAAAACTTCTACCTCATGATAACCTTATTAAAACGCAGCTTCTGCGCACTGCTTCTTTGTGCACTTTCATTAGCTGCCTGCCAGAAAGACAAACACAACAGCAATATCAAAACAATCAGCTTTAAGCTAAAAACAAATGCTGAAACTCATTCGCACTGGGGGCATCAAATCACTATAAACCAAGCTATTTTAAACCTATCCAGCTTTAATTTTGAACTAAAAAAAGGCGGCACTGCCGTTTACAGCAATAGTTTCAATCGATTATGGGACTATGACCTCCTTGAGGCTAACAACGCGTTCTGGGAATTGAGCTTTCCTAAAGCGATTAACTTTGACGAGGTAGAAGCGCAGTTGAAATTTACGCAATCTGTTGCCAGGCCAGCGCTTACAATAAAAGTAACGATCAGCCTTCCGGGTGAGCCGCCCCTGCCTATCGAATTTTACTTTACCGATGCAGCCACACTGAATGTTAACGTGCAAAACATAAACCTTAACCAGCTCAAATATATCGGTGAAATTAATTTCAGCCCAGAAGTGATCCTTTCCTATATTAATCAAAACGTGCTCGCCACAGCCACCAAAACAGATGGAAAAATTATCATCAGCAGCACTTCCAACGTGGCCTTATACAGCCAGGCAAAAGCAGCCCTGGATTACAGCTACAATATTGATTTACAATAAATTTTTGAAAGGGAATCGTCTTCCTCCGGCTCCATAGCAGTCCAGCTTTACGCTCATACTGCACAGGCCTTAGCCACATGGCCGGTATCCGCTGCAATCGGGCTTAGATTACAAGGGCAGCACTTCACATCGTTGGCTTTGCCGGCAAAGCGGAAATAGTATTTGGGAAACAATTGAGTTAGTTTCCATTGGCAAAAGCACAATGTCGTTAACTCAAGGCTTTAAGTGGCTCGTGGGAAGATGTGCCAAGCCGCCCCAGCCGTGGTTTGTGGCCCCACAAACCACTTAACAAAATAACATCGGCAGGCAGAAGCACATCGCAATATGAAATCCTGCAAGTCATATCCAA
>Ga0307408_100002311_pt1 | contig 13522 bp, 6 predicted proteins | sample 322Cmetagenome_FD_202116 | JGI IMG/M metagenome (GOLD analysis project Ga0307408, IMG submission 202116) | Maize rhizosphere microbial communities from greenhouse at UC Davis, California, United States - 322HYB-C-3 | ecosystem: Host-associated > Plants > Roots > Rhizosphere > Soil | place: USA...
TTAAGGTTCTTAGTGTTCTTTACTTTTTTTATGGTAATAATAACATCCTTTATCATCCTTCCGTTACGCATACTTTCCAGATAAGCTTTGTCATTATTACTCACCAGCTTTCTGTAAGCAGAATCAATATTTACATACCAGGGCAATTCTACCGGATACTTTGGCGAGGTATAGGCAGCCGGAGTAAATTCATCCATCAATAACTGTACATTCCAGCCTTTGTTCTTCGCATTTTTTGCTTGTACGAAATAAGTTACCGTATCCAGCACCGGAAGCTTTCTAAAAACAAACTCGCCTTTAGCATTGGTTAATGTGTCGAGAATAAACTTAGCTTTTCCACTTCCCAGCAGCAGTACTTTGGCATTGGCCATAGGTTTATTAGATAAGTTGAGCACCTTCCCGCTTACTACCAGTTCTGGCTGTGGCTTGTATTTTGGCTTAATATCTTTGTTAAAAATATCATCCCATTTATAACCAACCCAACCCTGGGAAAGCAAAAGCAAATCGATGTTTGCATCTGATTGTTCTGTTCCATTAAAATACGCCCCAGGTTCCTCGATAAAGCCTTTTAGCTCTGAAGAAAGGAACACCTCACTCAAAATATTATCAGCATTCGGATTCACTTTTACTTGTGCATTATCGGTTACTGCAACAGAAAAGGATGCCCTAATTGGCGCTCCTTTGGCACTGCTTACCTTTAATGAAAAAGGCACACTATCACGACTTGCAACAGTTGGCTTTTGCTGTTCCAGCTCTACGTTCAAAAAGTCGTTACGATGTACAAATACGAGGCGCTCATTAACAGGCTGATTTTCCTGATTAAAAAGGGTAAGATGCACAACCCCTGTATTAAAAACATCCTTTGGAACACGCATAGAATATCGCTGTTTAGCAGCTTCCAACACTGCGGAAAACCTTACTTCGCCCTGTTGCATGCCTAACAACTTATATTGCTTCTGGTCTACGCGGCCTTTGCTAAAAAGAATGTAGATCTTTAAGGAATCTGAACTGGGTTTATTAACAACCTGCAGCGTACTTCCCTCTGCCTTTACCGCCGGCAACTTAAACGCTTTCTGTTTACCGTTTGCAAAATTAACTAATGCCGTGTATTGCCCATCGGCCTCCGGAACAAACGAGAATATGCCCATTCCTTTGTGGCTCGTTTCGAATGACGTTATTTCCTCGTTGTTTTTATTCCTGATTATTCCAGAAACTGGTATCCCGTATCCCTGAGCGTTAATGGCTTTCATGGCTACGTTGGCCGGGATGTCGGCAATTAAATAGCCACTCTCTGGCATAAACTGAACATCGGCAGCCAGCGTATCGGTAAACGACAACGGAAATGTTAATTGCACTGGCTGACTCCGATCAGTTTTCTCTTTAACCGATAAAAACAATGGTCCAGTGCCATCAGATAAAGACACCTTCCCTTTCATATCGTTATTAAGGCTTTCGAATGTTCCTCTGTCGAGCACTTTTTTACCGTCCAATAAACGCCAGTTAATGGTTTTAAAACCAAAAGGCTCCTGGTTGGCGTATTGAAACTTCACTGCATAATTAAGCGCCATGTTATTGGCTTCGTTTTGCAACATATTAGATTGAGAAACAGCCCAATGTTTGCCTCTGGAATCGGAGATATAAATACGTTTTGTAAAAAAGCTTTCGGTTCCAAAGTTTTGCATCCAGTTGGTATAGGCCCTCAGTGTATAAAACCCTTCGTCAAAATCGCTGTTTGCGAGACTGATCTGCCCCCAGGCCATTCCTTTGTATGCGGGTATTGAAATGCGCTTTACTAAACGACTGCTGTCAGAATATAATTCAAGATAAATGATACTGCTTTTCCTGGAATAGGCGAGTGTGGCTGCATCCAGCAGGTATGTTTTAAACCATAGCGTATCATCTAATGCATAGGTTGGCTTATCGGTATGAACAAAAATCTTTTCGGCAGAAAACCTTGTTGAGAAGGTATCAATGGCTGCAACCAATGTATTTAGAGGATTGGCTTCTGCAATTTTGTTATCAGATGCTTTGGTTTGTGCATTCCCGTTATAGGAAAGGAAAAGAAAAACAAAGACATAAAAGGCTTTAAGCAGCTGCAAGCTTTTCGTTAGATGAACGGTCATTATGAAATTACTCTAAGTGTTGTATGGAATAGGCCCTATTTTGAAAGGCCAATTTATAAGATAAAACCTTGTAAACAAACAGAAACTTACTATCAATTCTGATACTTCCTGACAAGGAAGCGCAGTTGACAGCAAGCTTTATTGTTGCACTAAGTTCTTTTACCCGAAAGAATAAGAGGTTAGAATTTTGTTCAAATAAGTACAGAAACTAGCCGAAATATCTGTTTAGTGCCTCTGCATCCTCATTCAGCTTATTATTTCCCATCAATCTTCGCAGTACCCTTCTTTATATCCAATTTCCAGCGTTTCGGCTCAGGTAATTTTAACTTACCATCACCAATATGGAGGGGCATCCATAAATAACGCGAGTCCCATTGTGTTTTTGGTTTCCACTGATCTCCCATAAAAATCACGGAGGTATCTTTTGTACCCGAAACTTTAATCATCATTGTAGATTGGGAGTTATAAGTATTGGTCTCGGGAGGTGCTATATCTTTAAAATCAGACCAGGGGCCTTCCAGTGATTTGGCTGTAGCAAACTTGTTGGGATTGGGTTTCCAGCCTGTAAGAGCAGAGCCGATAGCATAATAAAGTCCTTTATATTGAACGATGGCACCACCTTCTAATGGAGCCTTGATGAAAGATGTTTGCCGGGCAACGTCCAGATAATCATCAGATAGTTGCGCAATGTAAAAGCCTTTTGCGGGCCTGCTTTCGAAAATGAGATAGGCAGATCCATCATCGTCTATAAACTGACCAATGTCGCGGCTTTCCAGCCCCAAAGGCCTGAAACTTTTAATGAGCTTATACCCTCCGTCTACCTTGTCACTTACTGCAACGCCAACGTTAGCCAGCCCGTATTTCTTGTTATCGAGGTGCATGTACATAACGAACTTCTTCGTTTTAGCATTATAGTAAACCTTGGGGCGTTCTAACACCCAGCCTTCCCCAATGCTATCTGGTTTTGAAAATGGTATTTTATTGAGAAATTTCCAGTTAACCAAATCTTTGGAGGAATAGCATCCTACATAACGCAGTGAAGGGTCATTGTCCTTCGCCCTGTATTCACCAAACCAGTAGTAAACATTACCTAGTCGGATAATTCCTCCCCCGTGTGCCTGAATATGATTTCCCCTGTCGTCGGGCCATACATCTCCCGGCGTAATCGCATTCCGTTTTTTTTGCTGAGCTAAGGCCGGCAGCAAGGGCAGCATTAACGTTAGTAACAAAATAAGACGGCGGACTTTTTTTGAATCCATGTGTGTGTGTGTGTGTGTAATATATTAATTCTTATAGGCAGATGGTTAAAGTTAGAATGTTATAGCAGTAAAATAATAGCCTGAGTTCGAGCAATTCATTAAACAACTCAAAATAAACACTTTACTTTCATCTATCATTAAAAAAATGGATGGAGTGACGTGATAAAACAAGACATAAAGGGGGCGAGAAAGGCTCTCCTCCCCTGCAAAAGCATATTCTTAGTCGAACTTAGTTTTTAACAAATTTGCTGGCAATAGTTTTTATCTGATAACACCAGCACTATAAGAATCGACACCTTCCCTGATGATAAATTCTGAAGGAACTTTCAATGTTTTGATGGCTTGCTGCTCATCATTTTTTTTGTTCATCAGCCCAAGCAATGTTTGCATTAGATGTAAACACATTTGCTTTACCGGCTGCCGTATGGCTGATATAGGCTGTTGCACTACATCGAAAACAGGCAAATCATCAAATGAAGCAATAGCTAGTTGCTGAGGTACTTTAAGGTCCAGATCTTTAATAATTTTCAGCCCTGCCAGTGTTAGGTAGTGGGTAGCAAAGAACACTGCGTCTAACTGTGGGTTACTTGAAAAAAAGTCTTTTAATTCCACCTCCAGGTAGTCCTGCTCATCAGCGTAGGTAACCCTTTTAATCATACTATCGAGCCCGCTGGCATTTATCGAATCAGAATAGGCATTTAAACGATCCAGCATTTGCTGCTGATCTGAAAGTGTTGTTATAAAGGCTATGTTCTTCTTACCCTGGCTTATTAAATACCTTATTGCCCGGCTGGTACTTTCGTAATTATCTGAAATAACGTAGTTGCATTCCAATTCCGGGTAATATCTATCGAACAAAACAAGAGGATAATTCTGTTCAACAAGCTCGGTAATTTCGGTTTGAAGGCCGGGCGGGGGGGCAATAATAAGTCCGTCAACCATTCGGCTTTGAAAAAAAGTAAGCAAGCCTCTTGTCACTTCCGGATCGTTTTCGGTACTTCCGTAAATAACTTTGTAACCATGCTTCAATGCAAGTTTTCCGATATAATAAGCTATCTCTGAAAAAAACACATCTGATATATTTTCAACCAGCAGGCCAATCGTCATGGTTTTACCAGTAGCCAAACTTTTAGCGATCTGATTCTGCTTGTATCCTTTCTTTCTGACAAAGTCTTTCACCTGCTCAGTTAACGACTGGCTGATGCGCATTTGGGGGCCCTTACCATTTAAAATAAACGACACGGTAGTTACGGAAACTCCCATTTCTTTTGCAATACTCTTGATAGATAATTTTTCTGACATTCCCCGTTAATTTTCCACTCGAAGATGACGAAAAGACATTGGTTATATAGGGGAGAAATCAGCCAAACAGGAGTGGTAAAACGGCAAAATCTAGTTTATTTATTAGGTTAAGCTATGTAAATAAACAATCGGGGTGGTCCACTTAGTAACCACCCCGATTGTTTATTATTTCCAACCTGGATTTTGCTCCAGATTAGGGTTGAGATTTATCTGACCAGAAGGTAGGGGATATAAATAATTTTTCTCTGTCCAGAGCCTTGCCGTCTGATCAATGATAATATTACCATTAGCATCCAGGGCATTGGTAGGTTTAGGAGAAATCTGATTAGGTCCCAGCTCGGCCTGGGTACCTTTGTAGCGGCCTGCAACCGGCCACGCACTTACAAACCCGGCTGCATTGCCATATGCTGTTCCACCTGTATTGGTTACAAAGTCCACATTAGCTGTATGCCATCTTTTTACATCATCAAACCTAAAATACTCGAAAAAAAGTTCCACGTTACGTTCGCGTCTTATCTCAGTTCTCATATCCAGTCCATTGATATTTACAAAGGCATTAGATAGTTTGGGCATACCATTATTTTGATTGGCACGTAAACGAACCAGGTTTAACGATTTATCCAGATCCGCATCACTTATTGCACCATTACGTTCAAATACAGCTTCGGCGTAATTAAGCAGCACTTCGGCATATCTGATAACCGGGTAATCTTCTGATTCGGCACCGTCTTTACAGTTTCTTTCTGTAATCCATTTCTGATTTCCGTAACCAAGTACCTGGCTAACCTTACCTGTTGAATTGGCCCTATCGGTTGCATCGTCTGACCAGTTAATGCGGTAATTAAAGTTACCATACCAATAGTACATATTGTACACTTTAACTGTATACTTCAGGCGATTATCCCGATCCACGAATTGAGACCCGTATGTATTAAATCCTTGAAAAAGTCCAGATTTCTCAATTGGCAATCCATCTTTTGACAAAAAATTATTCATAAACTTCTGGGTAACAGATGTGGCTACCGCGTTACGGCTAACATTACTTCCAATTTGTTTGGTAACATCATCGTATCTATATGACAAAATGTATTCATGATTGGCAACCTTTGTAACTCCTGCCGGGTTTGACTTTGGATTCTCCAATATGAACATGTACTTCATTGCCGAATCGCCAAGCACTGTACTATTTCCACCTAAAGCATTTGAAGCCGCGGTACCAAAAAGAGCATATTGATTGCTGGTAATTACACTATTCGATGCAGCAATCGATTTGTCAAGCAAAGCATTGTAACGTGTAGCATTTCCATCCCGGAATTTCTGCCATGTCCCTTCATAGAGCGTTACCCTGCCCAGAAAAGCTTGCGCTGCTGCTCGCGTAACCCTACCAAAATCTCCTGCATTGGCTGCGATGGATGCTGGCAGATTCGGAATTGCAGCTTCCAGATCCGAAATAATCTGATCAACAACTTCATCCCGGCTTGCCTTGGGAGCCCAAAGTTCTTCAGATTCAGTATCTAATACTTTCGTTACTAGCGGCACCGCTCCAAAAAGCTGCAGCAGATCATAATAGCAATAAGCTCTGAAAAATTTTGCTTCTGCAACATATTGGGCTATTTCTGATTGATTTGTATAGTTTGCTGCTTTCTGCAATAAATAATTGCATGATCTTATCCGGGTATAATTAAGCGTGTAGCTATTATCATTTTGGGGAATTGTGTTAGTTCCGGTTGCAAAAACACCACCGCTACCTATCATATCTGCCCGGTTATCATGGTGTGGATTGTCTGTAAAAGCACCTGATGTTGATCCGCTTACACTATTGAAATTGCGTAAGATACTATAGTATTGATTGGCAAAGAGCTTAAAGTCGTTCCCATTTCGCCAGTAGGCAGCATCAGTAATTGTATCCTGAGGCTTTAAATCTAACATCTTGTTACAGCTGCAGAAAATAACTCCCAGCAGTAAGATAACACATCCTATATTTTGATTAATTCGTTTCATTGTTCTTAATTTTAGAAGGTAACATTTGCCCCAAGTGAAACATATCTGTAGAACGGATAACGCTCATTTCCGCCTACGTTTCTTGTTGCTTCCGGATCCCAGCCGTCGTGTATTTTGGTTGTTTCCCACAAATCGCTACCGGAAACATAAACACGGAGATTGCTGATGGCCTTTTGCTTGGCTAAAAGCGATTTAGGTAGCGTATATCCTAAAACCACATTTTTAAGCCTTAAATACTTTCCGTTTTCAACAGACCATGTTGATGCTTGATAGTTATAGTTGTTGATACCATTGTTCAACGCTGAATGGAGATTAGGATAATAAGCCTCTTGATTTTCCGGCGACCAAACATTACCTACGTAGGATTTAGTTTGCCCCTGGAAAATAGATAAGTAAGGAACTCTCCAGTTACCTCCCCTGAAAATTGTTCTTTTGCCTACGCCTTGAAGAATGCTGTAAAAATCAAAGCCTTTCCATTGCAGGCCGAGATTAAAACCGAATGTATATCTCGGATTATCGGTTCCGAGGAATACAAGGTCACCCGGATTGGCAGTGTTGATCCCAGTGGATAAAGCGCCATCGCCATTCACGTCGACAAACGAATTATCACCCGGACGCAGACCCGTAAATTTGCCAGGCTGGTTTTGCAAAGGAGTGGCAGCCGGTAAACCTATGTTGTTGATTACGCCACCTGGATTATAATAAGCCGCATTATATGCATCCACTTGCTCCTGGGTTTGCAAGCGACCGCCGTAACGCAAACCGAAATAAGAGCCTAGCGGATAACCTTCAACGAGATTATTATAGCCCGGAGTAATACCATTCGCAGCTCCAGATACCTTAATTAGTTTATTCTGATTATCGGTAATATTTCCGGAAATAGAATACTTTACCTTTCCTACATGATCTTTCCATGTTAAAATACCTTCCCATCCCCATGTTTTTAATTCACCATCGTTGGTTTTAGGAGCTGTTGCACCCAAAACCCCAGGGTAGGCTAAGTTTACAAGCATATTGCTGTTTCTTTTACGGAAGGTTTCGAATGTACCCGACAAACGATTTTTAAGAAATCCGAAGTCGACTCCAAGATTATAGTTTCTAACGGTTTCCCAGGTTCTGTCTAGTGAAACCAGCGGTCCCGAAGTTGCAGCCTGAGTAGCGATGGTAGAGCCCAGCATATTTCCGCTACTAGCCACAGCCAGCTGTTGCAGGTAATCGTACAAACCTATATCTGCCTGATTTCCTGTTGTTCCGTAACTTGCCCTCAGCTTAAGGTTATCGAAGAAATTAAGCTTTTTCACAAGAGCCTCTTCCGAAAGTCTCCAACCAGCCTGTGCACCATAAAAACCTCTCCATCGCTTATCTGCTATAAATTTTGAAGATCCATCGTATCTCCCTATTGCTTCAACAAGGTATTTTCCTTTGTAAGCATAAGTTGCACGGCCAAAGTAAGAACCCAGGGCACTGTGGTATCTGTTTTCACCGTTGGTTACAAAGCCTGCCGTTCCACTGGTTAAACCTCCGCCTAAATAGGGTATTTCATCGCTTGCCAGATTATAAGTTCTGGTATTGATAAGATTGTATTCATTTCGTTCGTACGCACTGCCGACCATCAATCCAATATCATGCTTTCCGGCGAATGTGTTAGAATACGAAAGCTGTGCTACCAGGTTATAAAACGGATTATTTATATCCTGACGGTAGTAGTTTGCCCCAACGTTAGCTCCGGAAGTGATAATACCTGAAAGCGGATTGGTTGCCACCAGTACCTGATCATTGTACGAATAATATTGCACTTGCTTGGTTTGTACACGATTGTCCTGTACCCACAAATTATATCCGGCAATTCCCGTAAAGGTAAAATGCTTTAAAAAATTGTATGAAAGATTAGAATTGATAAAAGCTCTGTAATTATATTCCAGATTATCACCACCATCTCTAAGCTGGCCGGGCGCACTATACACAGTTCCCCAGGCGTAAGGCTTTCCCGAAGCTGTAAATGCAGGGATACCAGGTTGCGAATAAGTAGACAATGCGCTGTAACCGCCTGTTCCATACAATGTAGGCTGCTGAACGTCGTTTCGCTCAAGCGATATACTGGTGGCCAGTTTTAAGGCATTGCTGAATTTGTAGTCGTGGTTAAGCCTGATATTATAACGCTGACTTCCATTAGCCCCATACTTAAGCTGGCTGGCATCATCCAGATATCCTAATGAAACCCGGTAAGCTTGTTTTTCACTACCGCCAGAAAAACTCAGGTCATGTTGTGTAGATGTTGCAGGTCCCCACAATATCTTCGACATATTAGTATCAAAGAATGAGAGATCCTTTACGTCTCCAAATCCCGGAACCAGCAGGCCATTGTATCTAAGATTCGGATTATTTGTAAGAGTTCCGGCATATCCGGGAATATCTGTACCTGCCAAAGATGAACCTATAAGCCCTGACTTCAGAATAAACTGGGCATACTGATACCATAAATACGACTCAGGATCGATTCCATAACTGTCATTAATCAGGGCTTGCTTTAAACCTGTAGCCCATTGGTTAAGATTGATTAATTCGGGTTGTAAACCTATTAGTTTTCTTGATATTGTTGGAGAATACTCCACTTTAAACGCTCCACCCTTCGCACGCTTTGTGGTAATTAATACTACCCCATAAGCTGCTCTGGCACCGTAAATAGCAGCTGAGGCATCTTTCAAAATAGAAATATTATCGATATCTGCCGGATTAATAGAGTTTAAAGCATTGTTACTAACCAAGGCCACTCCATCCACCATTACCAAAGGGTCCTGATTATTTACAGACGACACTCCCCTTACCTGGAAATTCCAGTTTTCTCTTCCCGGCTGAGCTGAAGTACGGGTTACAACTACACCAGGAGCCTGCCCCTGGATATTCGCCAATGGGTTATTGGTAGGACCACGATCTTCGAACGATTTTGAGCTGATAGTTGCCACGGCACCTGTTAAAGTAGCTCGCTTCTGTGTTCCGTAACCCACCACAACAACTTCGCTCAAAGCTTTATTATCTTCAAATAGAGATATTACCAGATCTTTAGAAAAATCGACAGGCACTGTTATCGATTTATAGCCCACGCTGCTAACCTCCAGAACATCGCCATCCTTTGCCTTAATTTTAAAGCTTCCATTTACGTCGGAACTAACTCCCCTGGTTGTCCCCTTAATTTTAATGGCGGCACCGATTACCGGGATTTTTGTTCCAGCCTCAAGCACTTTACCAGATACTACCCGATCTTGCGCATAGCTGAAACAATGAAATAAGACACTGAAAAGCAGAAAGAGAAAGACTTTCTTTCTACATTCCACTGTGTAACATTTAATCATAATTGATGAATTGAAAAGTAAAAATTGAACAAGAAATTATCAGGCTGCACAACGATTGGTAGATCTAAACTCATCTTTGAGCATTTGCACTGCCCTGTAAATATGATTGAGTACGGATTGATATTTTAGTCCGGTTAACTCTACTATCTGCTGGTAATCCAACTCCTCGAAATATCTGAGATAAATCATCTCCCGTTGCCGGCCAGGCAGCTTATTAATTGCCGCCCCAATACGTTTTTTTAGAATAGTGTGTGTTTCGCGACTGGTGATAAGGTCTTCCACTGAGAATTGAACGCTCTGAAGCTCCAACTGAAGAACCTTGGCTTCTGTAAGCTTCTGGCGCTTTATATAATTGATAGCGCTACAACGGATGGAGGTTAATAGATAGGCCCTTACATTATCAATTTCTCCGATAGATGCCCTTTTTGTCCATAGCTTTACGAACAATTCCTGTATCAGGTCATTAGCAACATCATCGTCCTTTACAATTTTCCGGGCATATTCAAACAGGCCGGAAAACAAACGGGAATGCAATTCGGAATAAGACTTTACGTCTCCTCCGCAGGCTTCACTCCACAGCTTTGAGTACTCTGCTTTAGCTAACATTTTATAATAGACTTTAATTTGGTTTATAATAGCATCTTGAAAAAAGTTCTTTTCTGCATCAGCTTAAAGCACTTTCAACGATGCTAATCTCAATAAAAACAGAAGAGGCAAAGCGCTGTAAATAGGTCAAACAACGGGGAGAAATATTGCAAAAACCACTGCTAAACCGTATAACTACGCACTTTTGGGGCACTAAGCTTAAACAATAGCTAAAACAGAATACCGTGATAAATCGATTTAGCTACCAGGAATCACTAGTTAAAAAAAACACTTAAACACGCCTAGCCCTAATGAAGCCTTGAAAACGCGATATGCTTAAAGCGCTTTAGCTTGGCAAAATCAGATAACAGGACTACCTCTCCTGTTTCTTATGGGGTATTTATAATGACAGCAGTTTAATGCTCGTTTAGGAATGCATGTTAGGTCTATACAGCTGTAAGTCTAACCGCGTAAAATGGCTGAGCATTTTCTAAATTCCATCTGAGATTGAAGAAACTAAACTTATTAAAAGTGGGTAGAGGAGAGACAATTAAGTATAGTCGAGGATGAAAAAATGAGCTATTATTTGAATCGTCTTACTAACGGCCATCGTGATGTGGGCTAAATAACACTACGACTGGCACCCTGCTGCCCAAGAAGTAAAATACATTGCTGCGTGGTTGATAAACATGGCAGCATTATGTTTTCCTCTGTCGGCCTGCGAATTAAGGAGAGGGCAAGGTTTTTCGAGCAAAGGCGCACGTTCAACAAACAGTTATAAAAGGATGAAATTCCCCAAATGAATGGAAAAAAACAAAGTAAGCAAGAATTGCTATGACTAGTAAAAGCAAATGATCGCCCTTATTTAGGTTAACTTCTGGAGCCGAAATTCCCTTCTCTCATGTTATATCAACAAAAGGACTAAATGGCCCATGGGAGGCCATAATTTGTCGAAAATCCAATAATTTATTTCGATGTATCAAAACTCACGCCGCTCACAAACTCATCAATCTTAATATTGCCAGACTTTGCATCCGTTATTGTTTTGCCATTGATCTTCAAGTTTTCGAAGCGAATGTTTTTCACAGCACATTCCTCACCCAGACCAGAAATAACTGAGCTGATAAGATTTACGCCATTGTAGCTGATATTTTTAAACAAAATGTTCTCCACCCCTCTTCCCGGTCCCGTATTATATTTTGCGTTATTTACAACACGTATACTGAGTAACTGCCCTTCTTCAAAATCATCAATCCTGATATCTTCAAATACGATGTTCTTCACTAAATTAAAGTCACCATCACTAATGGCAATGCAGCCCTGATAATTAGGATCATCCTCATCCTGCTCCAGAATATCAATATTTTTAAAATGCAGATTTTCAATGGTCTCACTATTCTTCTCGGTATTTCCATGCAAACCGATGTTTATCGGATGAGCTACGTCAGCCCATAGAATAGAATTGCTTACCTTATAATTTCTCACATCGCCAAAGTAATCCCAGCGGTGACCATAGATGGCAATGCAGTCATCAGAATTGCGCATAAACACATCATCAATGGTTACATCCTTGCAGCTCATTAAGTCAATCCCATCGCTCCAGCCGTTTGCACTAAACGACTTAATATTGTGAATCGAAATATTGTCAGAGCCTCCGCCATAAATAGTATAATGCTTTGGATTTAGAAAGATGACGCCCTCGATCTCCACATTATCGGAGTGTCTTATTTCTACGCCCCTTAAAGTTTGATCAATTATACCCCGTCCTTTGATTTTAACGTCTTTTGCCCTATCAACCACCAGTTTGGCACGAAGTACCGCACCACCATCTATATACACCGTTTTGCCACTTGGTATGTTAAATTCATCACCCGGAAGGTCCTTTGGCTGATGCACGCCGGGACCAAAGTAAATTACATTTGGATCGTTAGGATCGGGCCGATCGGTTTCTATTTCATTGGCAAACAGGTGGAGATTATGCAATTTATCTCCATCAAATTCTACGGATAACTTACAGGGTTTATCCAACTTAAAGAAAACAGTATTTCCTTCCGTCCTTGTTTTTATTCCACAAGAGTAAGGTCTGACCCTTACATCATGCAGCAGTCCGTTGTTCTTTCTTACAGCCACCTCAACCGATCCCGAAAAATCGAAATAAGACATTGACGCCATTTGAGGGTCATCCAGATCTACCTTTACATTATATTCAAATAAATCTTTCCATTCCCCACCTGCCTTACGTACCCTAACAGTGTAATCATCATTGTGACAGGTGTAAATTACTCCTGCGGGAGCGGGATATATAACTAATTCGTTTGCTTCAGCAACAAAACATAACAACAAAAAACTCAGCAAACAAGCAACTTTTCTCAGCATTTATATGACTATTTATTTTTTTAACAGCAGGCAGGTTACTTTTTTTTTCAGGAGTCAATACTTCATTGAATCTCTCATCATTAATTGTGATGCCGTACGTCTAATAAATGACAACAGAAAATGTGTTTATATACTCACTTTTGTGAATATATTTTCATGTAATGAAACCATGGGAAAAAAGTATAGTAGAAAAAATCTGCTGTTTTTGGGTGTCTCAACTCAGATATCAAACTCTTTTATAAGAAATTATGAATGTAAAAACAACCCATTTTGTAACAGATTTTAGCTCTTTAATTGTTAAATCCTCCGTCGAGCCAATTGACTTTTTTCAGTAAGAATTGAGACTTTTGCTTAGTAGCGGGAGCGTTCATTCCTCTTTTTTCGCTTCGTATTCCCTACCTACCTATGACATAAATTTCAGGGAGTTGCTTTCTGTCGAGGTTTCGGCTTTGATAACTTAATGAGCTGCCTCTAATCTGCTTTCTTTTACTTTTTTCTTGATAAAAAAGTAACAAAAAATCAAGAA
>Ga0307408_100002312_pt1 | contig 13522 bp, 13 predicted proteins | sample 322Cmetagenome_FD_202116 | JGI IMG/M metagenome (GOLD analysis project Ga0307408, IMG submission 202116) | Maize rhizosphere microbial communities from greenhouse at UC Davis, California, United States - 322HYB-C-3 | ecosystem: Host-associated > Plants > Roots > Rhizosphere > Soil | place...
CACCGCTTGGAATTGCCTTTATCGTGGCCCTGTTTGCTTCCTTAGTAGTTGCGATCACACTTACGCCGGTATTGTGCAGTTTCCTTTTGACAAATGAGTCAGAACTACAAAAAGCGGAAAAAGAAAGCTGGCTGGTACGTAAACTCAACACGTCCTATCACAGTGGCCTGACCCATGCCCTAAAGTATAAAAAGGCACTTATCGGGTCAGCTATCGGATTATTCCTAATTGCCATGATCATCATGTCCGGCTTTGGCAGGAGCTTTCTTCCGGAGTTTAATGAGGGATCACTGGTGATCTCTACCGTTAGCTTGCCGGGCATTTCGTTACAAGAAAGTAATAAAATAGGCCAGCAGGTCGAAAAAACTTTGTTGACGGTTCCCGAAATCAAAATTACTACAAGGCGTACCGGCAGAGCGGAACTGGACGAACACGCCCAGGGGGTGAACGTGTCTGAAATTGATGCGCCTTTTACACTGGATGAAAGGGACAGGGAAGAATTTATGGCTGACGTGCGGGGAAAGCTGGCGGGAATCTCCGGGGCGAATATCACCATCGGCCAGCCCATCGGCCACCGCATTGATCACATGTTGTCGGGCACCAGGGCGAACATCGCTATAAAGGTATTTGGCACCGACCTGGGAAGGTTGTTTTCCGTTTCAAATGATATCAAAACAGCCATTGCAAACACTCCGGGTCTGGTCGATCTAAGCGTAGAACAGCAAGTGGAAATACCGCAAATTCAGATAAAAGCCCGCCGGGATATGCTGGCAAAATACGGGATCACTATCGGCGGGTTCGCAGAGTTCATCGATGCGGGATTGGCTGGAGAAAAGGTGGGGGACGTTTACGAAGGGGACAAAAGCTTTGACCTGGTGGTTAGGCTTAACGAAGAAAACCGTGGCAGTATACCCAATATCAAAAACACCCTGATAGATGATGGGAGCGGGAATAAAATCCCCTTAAGCTATGTTGCCGATGTAGTCTCTGCATCGGGACCTAACACCATTAACCGTGAAAATGTCCAGCGGAAAGTGGTGGTATCGGCCAATGTTTCCGGAAGGGATCAGCGCAGTGTTGTGGATGAAATAAGCGAAAAGATTAATAAGCAGATAAAGCTTCCCGAAGGATATCATATCGAATATGGCGGCCAGTTTGAGGCCGAAGCCGAAGCATCCCGTACCTTGCTTTTTTCTTCGCTTTTATCATTTTTGATCATATTCCTGCTTTTGTATCAGGAGTTCAAAAACCTTTCACTGGCTGGTATTATTTTGATAAACCTGCCGCTGGCTTTAATAGGCGGTGTGTTGAGCATCTGGATCACTTCGGGCATCATCAGTATCCCTGCGATTATAGGATTCATTACTCTTTTCGGGATCGCAACCCGTAACGGGATTCTGCTTGTCTCCCATTATCAGACGCTGGAGGCGGAAGGGCATAATCTGTATGATACGGTGGTGCAGGGTTCGATTGACCGGCTAAGCCCGATTTTAATGACCGCACTTACCGCCGGGTTGGCACTGATCCCACTTGCCATTGCGGGCGATCTGGCCGGAAACGAAATACAAAGCCCAATGGCGAAGGTGATCCTGGGAGGTTTATTGAGCTCCACGCTTCTTAACCTGTTCGTGGTACCGGCGGTGTATTATTTGGTTAAGTCTAAAAAAGTAGCAGCATGAAGAATTTACTGATTTCCACTATACTCGTTTTTATATCGGCTGTATGCTTTGGGCAACAATCCCAGGCGGATGCCGCTCTGGAAAGCATCCGAAGGAACAATAAGACTATTCAGGCGGGCAAGCAGTACTGGGCGGCGCAAAACACGCTGGCTAAAACGGGGATCACGCCTGAAAACCCGTTTGTTGAATATGACCACCTATACGGATCACCCGCCGGTGCCGGGGTTCAAAAGGATTTCAGCATCACCCAGCGCCTCGATTTCCCTACGGCATACGGCTATCGCTCGAAGGTGGCTGATTCCAGAATCGAACAGCAAGGCTATCAGCAGAAAAGTGCTGAACAGGAGGTGTTTTTGGAAGCCAAAAAAGTGTGCATCGAGCTGGTATACCTTAACAAAAAGCAGCAGGCGCTCAACCGCCGTGCGGCCATCAATGAAACGCTTTATGATGACATCCAGAAAAAATTCAATCTGAAGGATGCCACTGTCCTTGATCTGAACAGAATAAAAATCCAGCTGGCCACCGTGAGAAGTGACCTTATCTTGCAGCAAGGCAAAGTCGCAGAATTGAAAGCCAGGCTTACCGAACTAAATGGCGGAGTGGAGATTTTTATAACTGATACTATTTATCCGGCCTCTCAACCCGTCCCCGGCTTCGAGGTATTGGATAGTTTGATTGAGGCGAACGACCCCATCGTTAAATCATTTGAAAAAGATATCGAAATTAACCGGCGACAGTTAAACGTGACCAGGTCGCTTACTCTGCCAAAAATCGAAACGGGCTATCATTCTCAAAGTATCCTCGGGCAAAGCTATAAGGGTTTTCATCTCGGGCTCAGTATCCCATTGTGGGAAAACAAAAATAAGGTTAGGGCACAAAGCCAGTCCTTAGCCTATAGCTCTTTAAGGATGCAGGAGCACCGGATAGAACACAGATATTTAAACAGGGGCGTCTATGATAAACATGTAGCGGTTAAACAGGCATTATCTGAAATGCAAGGCATTATCAATAGTCTTAGCTCGGTTTCTATGCTTGAAAAGGCTTTGCGATTGGGCCAAATAACAGCCGTTACCTATAGTAATGGGCTTCTCGAATATTACTTACTAAATGATAGGGTTCTGGAGCTTGAGAAGGAGTATTTTCTGACGCTGGCGGAATTGTATAAGTTTAGATTGTAGACTTATAGTTGCGCCGCAAGGCGTTAGCTTGCTTATTTTAGAGTATGATTCTATATATTGCTTAGAGTAATTTTTCGGCTGATTACTATTGGAACCCCGTTATCAAGAAATTGAAAAATTAGTTTTAAGAGACGGTCGTGCCCCTTCGGACACTGAAAAAAAAATTTTAGACAATTTGGCTGACCCCAACAATAACGCCCATTTGGATTTAACGATTGATGATATAGAGGAGTTTCTAGAAGAAGATGCTAATAAATAGTACTTGCTACATTTGCATTATAGAAAAAAATGAAAGTAGAAGAATTAGAAGAATATTTTAAAAGCTGTGAACTCCCTGAATCAATTCAACTTGAACAAGGGGTAAGGATTGTAAACATTGATCTATTCTTAAAAACAAGTTTAGATGCTTTGAAAGCAAGAGGTCTCGTACCATCGACAACAACTTATTACGATAGGTTGATAAGGTTAAAGGATGCTTTGGAAATTCTTAGTTCAAATATTGTCAAGCAATAAAACGATAGGTTTAACGTTAGTTTCTTTTTATAGCCTGTGCTTTTGTACAGGCTATTTTTTTTGAGGGTTGCAGAGATTGGCAAAATCCTTAAACGCTCTCAAGCAATACGGAGGTTGTCGACCACTGCGCCATGGCAGTACTTTATAAAAAAAGCTGGCACCTCTAAGGAACCAGCTTTTTCGTTTCTAAAAATTACGCTCTCGCAGTCTTGTACAATAATTAGCTTTTAAAGGTTTCTTCTATTTATAATATTCAACTTGTGTTGATTTTTTCTAATGGCACAATAAATTTAACTCATCATCTTCTATATTTCATTTACATTTGATTCCCAATGGTAGACTAAAGAGACATGAAGCGACAAATATCAGATATAGAAAAACAGAAGGTAAGAATTCAGCAAAAAGAAAAAGATGGTTCATTAAGATGTTTTATATCAGGTGAAGTAATTGGGGATAATGATACAATTGAATATGATCATATTCTACCTTATTCAAAGGAAGGAGATAGTGATCTAGCGAATATAAGAATCGTTTTAAAAGTATATAATAGAAGGAAAAGCGACCAGAGCCTGTATGAGTTTCGAGATAACTTTAAACTTGAAAAACTTTTCAACGACAAAAAGAATAATATTAAACTCCAAGATATATTTCTATTAAAAGAAATTTTACCTAAATCCTTCCACTTCGTTACAGATGAAGAAAATATAAAAATAGATGACGGAGTTGATAAAAGGACATTTGCTCTCTTGTACGATGACATTCTAAATGTGCAATATTTTTATGGTCGGATTCCTATTAAATGGTTAGAGAATGACGATCAGGAAGGTTTACAACCTCGGGTTATTGACTATAAGCGTCTGATCAGTTTAAGAGACCATTTAAAAGATCATCCACAGCTAGCGCCGTCAATAGCCCGATTAATTGATAACAGAATAAAACTATTTGACGGTCAACATAAATTAGCGGGCCAAGTATTAAACAACTCGTTGGAAGTTGACATTAAAGCTTATTTATCTCCCGCCGAACCGGAAAAAGCTAAGAAGCTGTTTGATGATCTGATGATAACCAACTTGGATGCACATTCAAAGCACAAACAAATTCCTTTTTATACCTCTACACTTTTAGACAGGTTATCTGTAATTTATAAAGAGATGCTCGGTGAGTTTACTGCGACAAAAACAGTTGATAAGCATTCAGAAGAAAACTTTATAAATTATCTAGTTTCCGATAAACAACACAGCAGAGCAGATGCCAAGCAAATGCTTAGGAGTGCAATAATTACCAATGCTGTAGAACTATCTGCAATTAATAATTTTACGGCTGTTGCTTCACGAGATACCGGCTTTGCCTTATCGATTGATTTATTAAAAACCGCCGTATTTCCAAACACTCTATACCTTGAGCCATCGTCAGCTAATTTTAAGTCAGCGGGAGATTTTAGAGATGAAGAATTAGAAAATTTTAAAGAATTATCAAGTCTGCTTGTCGAACATGGTCAGTTAAATAATTGGGTACCAAATTCCAGAGGAAAGTCTTTAACGAACATTGAGCTTAAAGCTCGTAGAATTTGGCATAAGGGGGCAGTCTTGACTTGGACACCATATTTAAAAAGCATCTTAGGTATGGCATTCAATTTCATAACTAATGATGACAGAGAAAAGTTATTATATCGTTCGGTAATGCTAGAAGATCAAAAACAGCGTATTGCTATTTGTTTAAAGAGGCTGTTTAGTCACCCGCTTTGGGATGAACCAGAAGGAGAAATTGATAGTTTGTTAGTATCCGCAAGGAGGCAAGACGATCTATTCAACAGGAAAGGGTTGACAGAAATGTATGTTTTAACTGGAAAAAGTTAATTAGAAAGCTAAAGGATATCTGGATTGGCCAATAAAAATTATTTAAAATAAAAACCCATGAACAATCAATACCACGCTTAAAAATAAATCCCAAAAAAAAAGCAAATTGTACTCTTGAGAACTAACCTTACAATTTATGAGTTAAAGATTCTAAAAGGGCCTGACAGATTACTTAGGATGAAGGTGTTGATATCCGATACTATAGATATGGAAATCGAATTGCTAATGCTCGCATCCCTTGTTGAAGCACTTTTATTCAAACACCATAACCTTTCAATAGATTTTCCAACAAACGAACTCCTAGCCATAATACCAAAAGGAGCAGGCGAATTTTTCAAAGGTAAAATTGGCTTAGAAATGTTTTTCAGATATAAAGAACCTAGCGTTTTCAATTTAAGGCATTACTCTGAAGCATTAGAAATTGAACGAATACTTAGCAGTGCTGAAAGCACCATATTGGTTAATAAAATTGATTATGAAAATTATCAGTATAAATATTCATTGAATGATTTTAGAAATGGTGAAACTCTTTTTCCGGTTATTAAAAAGCTAAATTATTTTAAAATATAAGTAAACACTTAATCAGAACCTATCTCAAAATGAATTTCTTGGTCGAAGTCGATCGGTTCTAACTTCCACATATATTCTTCATTCAAATGGTAAACGGCGGGTTGATCTGTACAATAAGCTCCCGTTGTCAAATCGTATCGTTGGCGTAGGTGCATTATTTCCTTACAAAACCTTTCGAACTGCTCTTGATTTAAACCTTTTACTAGGTCGGCAAATAGGTACTTGTTTTTTAGTTTACACTGCTGTAAAAGTTCAATTGAAATAGTTCCCATACTTTAGATACTTTTTTGATTTAATCTAGTTCCCAAAACCTAAAACTAGATAATTCAGGACGCATCCAACAAGTAAAATACCAGAAATCCTTCATTTTCAATGAGAACAGTTTTCTTTGTTTTTTCGTAAAAGGTCGAATAACCACCAACCGTTTAAACAATGGAATACATTTCTACATCTACGTTAGCCACAAACCTTAATATCAAATCAACTGAATTATTTGATAGGTTAAAAAACAAGGGCTGGATAGAGAGGGAGAACGACAAATGGATTTTGACAGGTACCGGGAAAAACCAAGGTGGAGAAACTCGGGAAAGCTCTAAATATGGAAAATATATTGTGTGGCCAGAAAATATCTCATTAGATATAGACCAACCGCAAAAAGAGAAATCTAAGTTTATAAATGCGACTGTAATTGGTCAGCATTTTGAAATATCTTCCAGGCGCCTTAACCTTGTTCTATCGGAACTTGGTTGGATGGAGAAGGATGTTGCCGGATGGCAAATTTCTAAATTCGGAAAAAGCATTGGAGGCAAACAGTTCGAACATGAAACATCAGGAGCTTCTTATGTATTGTGGCCGGAAGAAATTTTGCATAATAAGAACCTAACATCATTATTTAAAGAACATAACACTAACACCGAAGTAATTCAAAAATCCGCTGGTCAAATATCAACCAAAAGTAACTCTGACATTTTTAGAGAAAGATTCCCTGCTACTTTAAGAACTAAAGACGGGCACCTAGTACGTTCAAGGGCTGAACAGCTTATTGACAATGCTCTATATGATTATAAGGTAGCCCACGCTTATGAAAGATTACTTCCTATATCAGAAGATGTATATTCTGATTTTTATATTCCAAGTGAAGGGGGAGTTTATATCGAATTTTGGGGATTAGAAAACGACCCTAAGTACCTAGAAAGGAAAAAAGTTAAAATTGAAATCTACAAAAAATACGATTTTAAATTAATTGAATTGAACGATAGCGACGTAGCCAATCTAGATGACAATTTGCCAAAAAAACTTTTGAAGTTCAATATTAAAGTATATTAACAGGCATTGCACAATCAAGTTACTACCAAGCTAAGAATCCCATTAAACATATGCCTAGAATCCCAATTAGTATAGAAAAAATAAAGGTTGACAATCCAAAAGGTGTTTTATTGAATAAATTTACAAGTAATGAGACCGTCAAGTATTTATTTAAACTGGTTGAGAAAGGACAGCAATGGGAGAAAACATATACTTGCGACCGAGATGATCTGCTAAAATTGCGAGCTGAAATTGACGCACTAATAGAATCAACAACAACGGCAGAAGTTTTAAAGTTATCTGCGGAAAATGCACAAATTATTGATGAGCACTATAAGACTGACAAGCTTTGTTTAAGCTGTAATTATAAATTAACCCAAAAATGTATAGAATGCTTGTTCGTTTTGCAAAGCCCATTGGAAAGGCAGCTTTTTATTGAACTATCTAATTCATATATCAGCTTCAAATCACAATACCCTTTAAACTGGCATGGACAAAATATTTCAATTGAAGGTAAGACCTATGGTGACAAGAATAACAATTTTAAAGATGTTTTGACAGTTGTTGATTTTTATATCGAAAAACGGCATACTAAGCTTTGCGTTTATACGGATGGGCATACTTATCACGAGAGAACAGAAGAACAAGCCCAACGAGACCGGAACATTGACCGGAAACTCCAAGAACTAGGATATCAAGTTTTGAGGTATACTGGCAAGGATGTAAAAGAAAATTTAAGCAAAATCATAGCTGACATAAAAAAATGGGCAAACTAAGCTACACACATTTGGTATTTACGTATCAGGTGAAAAACCAATGGTAGGCATGTTAGCTGACCTGTTAGTTCATCAGAAGCCTCTTTTTAAAAGAGGCTTCCTTGAATAAAAACAGGCTGATTGGATTGTGCTTTAGGTAACTGGGGGTGCAACCAAATGTTGCTGTATTCCGGAGTGGTAAATTCCTCAAAGAATGGATAATAAAACCCGTTTTTTAAAGCAAGTTTTACTTTATATCCGATAAAGAATTCGTTTGATATAGAGTTCATATGTGCTACTTCGCCAGTTAAGGAATTAAGAAGCATGTTTACTAAAGCCATTTTGCAACAAACGGAGTCAAGGTCTGCTCCATAAAAATCTAAAGAGCGATTGATTTTGGCTGCGCTTAATATAAATCTGCCGGAGCCGCAAGCGGGGTCTAAAACCTTTTGACCGGGTTTCAAATCATCGCCAATAATCATCATGGCTGTCATATCGGTTATCGGTTCTGGGGTGAAGTATTGTCCAAGTCGGCCATATGAGATATGGGTCATGTAAAATTCTCCCAATGGGTCAGCAAAACCGTCTGGGTTCAGTTCTGCAAGTTCAGTCATAAACTCTGCAATCAGTTCTTTTTTGGGAAAGCTTAGGAGATGTTGGTGGGCTTTATTCAATAAATCACCGTTTTCATAGAAACGGAAGGGTAGTAAAGTAAAATCCAAAATATCAACGAAACTTGTCATTTCAGATGAGGTATAGGAAATTTTGTCAAAAAGGCTTTTCAGCTTTTTAAGGTCGTACATAAAGTAGGGATTAAGGATGAGACAATTAATTATAGTGCCTCTCCCTGCCTGTAGACCTGAATTAGGGCAAGGTGGAGAGTAAAAAAATGTGGAGGGTTCTCGCCTTCGGGATTCCCATTTTTTTAATACTACCTTGGAGCCTGGACACGTGAGCGCCTGGCACCGTTTTAGGACTACGGGCTAACTTTGTACTATCATTGATTAGTGTGTGTGGGGGGGTAAAACGAAAAACTTATGAGCGAAGCGAATGCCGCTGATCCGCTGGCCCGAGAGGGGGGAAGCACTTTCTTTGCTTCTTTCTTTAGCGCATTAAAGAAAGAAGTGCCGGCTTTGAGTGTAAGCAAGCCCTCGGCACCACTCTGCCAAGTTATAGCTTGCTTACCTGCCTCTTTACTATGCTGCCACTTGATGTTCCTTACACCGCTTTTTAATAACCTGCAAGTTCTTTTTCATTAGTTTGACAATCCGCTCATTGTGTATAGAAGCCCTATTACCTATTCCCCTAGATTGAATAATTTTCATAGTCAATAGTGACAATTCAACTGTTTCCACTGGTTTACCATCAATACGTGCGGAAAAAATTAATGAATCTTCTTTTGCGTAGTATTCATTAGTAAAAACACAATGTTTATGAGCATCACCTTCCTCAATAAATTCCTGAACGCTTTCTAAAAACTTTACTGATAAATCACCATCGGAAAACAGAAGGCCAAAAAACTTTCGTTTCGCCTCTATATATACTGCTTGATTTGCAATAGCTCTTTTTCTTTTACTTTCAGCTTCCTCCCTTTGGATTACCTGTCTTTTTTTGGCAACCAACTTATCGTGCTCTTGCTTTAAATTCTTTGGACAAATGTATTTAGGGCTGTTAAGGTCTTTATTAAAATAATTGAGCAAGTCGAGATAATCGAGCCATGTGATAGCATCTTTAATTACATAGTTGTTTCTAATGCAAATTTTAATTGAATTCCAAAAAGTGTCAATGTATGTCGTTCTCCGATTAGTTAATCGTGCATCCAATAAGCCATACTGTTTAGCCTTAAGTAAAGTTTCTGCTTTGCTATCACTTAGAATATTAGAAAATATATCATAAGGTGAACTTATACCACACTCTCCCTTAAAGCCGTTTCTCTTGTAAATCGGTAACCATTTGCTATCTGGGTGAATGGCAGATGGGTAAACATTAAGTTTTCCACCCATATAGTCTCTGTTTCGGATTTCAAGGTAACCATGAAAGTTATCACTAGAGAGACCCATTCCACCCCTGTTACGTGCGATTAGTTCATTTTTGCCGTTAGGCTCCATCCATTGCTGAACAATTTCGTAAATGAAAATGCGAGGTGTTGTACCGGCTTTGTGATAAACATACATTTGAAAGTATCTATTGACTTGAAACCCTTCACACACATCTAAATAAGCAAAATAGATGAGTTGGGTAAGTTTCTTTTTAAGGCTGTTTTCAATAACTAATTTTCGCTTACAAGCGGGGCAAACTTCTTTTTTACCTGCCACTTGGGTTTTCCAAATATGACCACAACTAAGGCATGATATAGCTGTTTTAGTTTTGTAGCCTCTATGCTCGATGCAAGTTTCAAAAGCCCAGGATTCAAGGGCTTTTTCTAATCTTGACAGCTCCATACTTAAGGAGTATACACGTTCCTGCTGTTTGGTTTTTGGTTTCATAGCTAATTAGAATAAGGTTGATTGTGATTCCTTTGGCTCTTCTTTTTTCTTGGCGACTTTCTTAGTAATCTTTTCCCGTTGCTCGGAAATAACTTTATCCAAAGCGGTTTTTTTGGCTTGAGCAATTTCTTCTTTGGTAAGTTCCACGTGATGATTTACTACTAACTTACAGTTTATGGATTTTCCAATCTCGATTGAATCTTCATCATAATAGTGAATTGCCATACCATATATTTCATCATCTGTGAAGCCATTACAGCCACTTTTTTGAACAGAGTTAAGTATATAGGTTATGCAATCATCTATGTTCTTAGTTGGCTTTTTAAGCGTTTCAGCAAACAAAGAATCATTTTCAGCAACATTTAATAAGTGTGACTGAATTGTGTTTTTAAAGATGTCTGTAGTTTTCATTCGGCTGACATTAAGGTGCTTTTCCTTATTTGTTATATAAATATAGTATTTTAAACCAACTAAAACAACTAATAATACTAATATTTTTAGATATTTATTTCATTTTCTTGGTTCAACCTGGCACAAAATCTGCCATTTATTTTGTTAAGCCACCCCTCTTGTAGTGAGTGAACCCTGTCAAGAGAACATGGAATAAATCGGACTGACGAAGGAGGGAGAATTTATGCCGTGAAAGCTCTTTACTGGTGAAATGAACGAAAGACCTTCGCTGCACAAAAAAATTGCGGTATTGTAAGTTCCCCTTGGTAAGGATTCCATTTATAAGTATTGCAGGAAAAACCTACGGCCTTGTTATACAACAAGGTTATAGATTTGATAACAATCAATATATAGTCATAAAAAAGGGCGTTATATCAGCCCTTCGTCCGCAAATGAGAAGTAACTTTCCGAAGTTAATATCAAGTGGTCTATGACTAAAATGTCTAAAATCTGTCCACCATCTTTAATCTTTTTAGTTAATTGGATATCTGCTTGACTAGGCGTAAGGCTTCCTGACGGATGGTTGTGTGCTAAAACTATTGAGCTTGCACAAGCCTTGAGGGCGGTACCAAAGATTAATTTAGGGTCGGCAAGTGTTCCTCCCATACTTCCTGAAGAAACTTCATATATTCCTAAAACTTTGCTGGCTCTGCTTAACAGAACAACTTTGAATTGCTCTTGTAATTCCATCTTATTCATATCCCAATTATGGTATAATAAGGAGTAGATATCTTTCGATTGAGTCACTTTAGGTCTTTCAGAAGCTTTAAACTTTGGTCTATAAGACACTTCGATTTCGGATACTTGGAACAATGAGATTTGGTCATTTTGCTTTTCCATAATTTGAGGATTTAGAGTTTTAAACTAATTATGGTGCTTTCCCAAGCAATGGGCGATTAAGGGCAAAAGGAAAAGGAATAAATGGCCTGGAGTAGTGGCATAGAGGGTTTATGCCGGAAGCTTTTTCCCGCTACAGAAGCCCGTTGCTTAACTTTGTGCTAATGATTAAGTATAATCTCACCATTCAAACCTAAATGCTTGTTTAAAGGTGGCGTGAAGGGAATTTTAATCTTCAATATTGGCAACAAGCCATTTTCCGTCAGTTTTGGTTAACTTAACTTTTAATTTATGTTGCTCTTCGCTCTCAAATTCAACACTTGAAAGGTCGCCTTGAGTCACTTCGTCAGTAATTTTATAATCGCCTTTTTTGGCATTTTTTCTCACAGTCATTTTACGGGCAATGTGGTCTAGCGCTTTTTGAAAGTCAGGTGTACTTAAAGCTTTTGCCTTTTCAAATTCATAGTTTTCGAAATGAGTTAAAAGCTGCTGTGCTACATCTTTAGGTTCCGGAGAGCTTGAGCAAAACGAAAGAAATAAACAAAAAGGGATAATAAGTAGATTCTTGATTTTCATTTTGTTGGTAGATTGAATACTTAAAAGTAACAAAAATCAAAGAATGTTTGCTGGTCTAGGGCATATGTCTTCAATACAATTATCGTTCAACCATTGACGGAATAATTGAGGTTCGTTCATTTCAACGTGAATGATTTTATATTTATTTTTGAGTGCGATTGAAAACAGGCTTCCTGCGCAAGCAAACTTTTTAAGCTCGGTAGATTTATATCGAAAATTAGGATATGTAGCAACCATCTTTATAATTATAGTGATAACTCAAAGTTAAGTACTTCTGGCGGGATGGCGAATAATAAGAATGAGAATTAGGTATAAGGATTGTAGGGTCAAAGGATGTTAGAACTATTCTAATTTTGGAGTTATAATTAAAAATTTTATCTAAACACTATGTCAGACAATAAAGAGAATAAAGGAACACGAGACGATGTAACCATTGATGTGAATGATCCAAGTGAAGTAGAGTATGCAGCTCGCCAAGCTGGAATGACTATGCCGGAATTTCGGGAACTTATGAAAAAGGAAGGAACGAACAACCGCGAGAAGCTTATGGAGGCGGCTAAAAGAAAATAGTTAGTCTATGGCTCGTCAGGTAAAGAACAGCAAAGCATCTCAAGACGCTTTTCCTACAAAAGTGGAGCCGATGCTTTGTAGCCTGATAAGGGAGGCCAGCGACAATCCGGACTACCTGTACGAAGTAAAATGGGATGGATACCGCATTATTGCCTATGCAGAAAACGAAGATGTTCGCTTAGCTTCCAGAGCTGGCCTTAATTATACCTCGAAATACCCTTTAGTTTCAGAAGCAATTGCAAAGCTCGGCCACCAGCTTATATTGGATGGCGAGGTCGTGATTCTAAACGAAAAAAACGAGCCCGACTTTGATGCCCTGCAGAAATACAACGGGGCCCGAACTCCGATAGCTTATTGTGTCTTCGATATCCTTTGGCTGAATGGGCATAGCCTCATGAAGTTACCACTTATCCAAAGGAAAGAAATATTGAAGGCTTTGATCGCCGATAATCCCATCCTTAAGTTTAGTGAATCGTATGAAAGCGGCAGCGCTTTGTATGAGCAGATGCTTGAAAAAGGGTGGGAGGGCATTGTCACCAAGCGAAAAGACAGCTTTTATGTGCCTGGAGAACGAAGCTCGAACTGGCTGAAAGTACCTACTACTATTCGTCAGGAATTTGTTATCGGTGCCTGGGCCGAATCAGAAAACAACCGGCTTTTTAAATCCTTGCTTTTCGGGGCTTACAACAACGAGGGCAAACTTGAATGGATCGGGCGTTCTGGTGGCGGCTACAAGCATAAGGAGAT
>Ga0307408_100002313_pt1 | contig 13517 bp, 10 predicted proteins | sample 322Cmetagenome_FD_202116 | JGI IMG/M metagenome (GOLD analysis project Ga0307408, IMG submission 202116) | Maize rhizosphere microbial communities from greenhouse at UC Davis, California, United States - 322HYB-C-3 | ecosystem: Host-associated > Plants > Roots > Rhizosphere > Soil | place...
GTGTAAGACGGGGACCATGCACTACGCACTAGACCCCCGCACCTTCTTCTACAGCCACTACTTCCACCTGGGCCTGCGCTTCGGCGCCGGCCTGGTGGGCGTTATTGCGCTGGCCATGTGGCTGACCGACACGCACACCGCGATGTCGATCGGCATCGGCGCGCTGTGCACCGCGCTGATGGACATGCCAAGCCCACTGCGCCACAAGTTCAACGAGATGATGGCATCGGTGCTGCTATGCACCGCCGTCACGCTGCTGATCAGCCTGTGCGGGCCGTATTACTGGCTGCTGATGGCCATGCTGGTGGCGGTGAGCTTCTTCGCCAGCATGATGGTCGTGTATGGCAAGAAGTCGATGCCGTTGCAGTTGGCGACGCTGTTCATCATGACCATGTCGACCGAACATGTGCTTACGCCGGCGCAGTCGTTCGCGCACGCCGGCCTGTTCATGTTTGGCGCCCTGGCTTACCTGGCTTATGCCATGGGCGTCGCCTACTTGCTGCGCCACCGCATCAAGCAGCAGGTCCTGGCGGAAGCGCTGTTCGAGCTGGCGGCCTATATCGACATCAAGGCCGATTTCTACGATACGCGCTACAACCTCACCGAGCAGTTCAACAAGCTGGTCCGCCACCAGGCCCTGCTGGCCGACCGCCAGCAGGCTTCGCGCGACCTGATCCTGCGCGCGCACAATAACCGCAAGGATGCGGTGGTGGTGCAGATCCACGTCTGCATGCTGGACCTGTACGAACAAGTCCTGGCCACGCACACCGACTACGCGGCGTTGCGCACCCACCTGGTCGATTCGCCTGCCCTGCGCACGCTGCACGACCTGGCGTACAAGGCGGCGCGCGATATCGAGTCGGTGGCCTACGCCGTGACCCGCAAGCGCGCCTCCTACCCGGAAGTCGACTACACGCCGGAACTGATGGCGCTGGAACAGCAGATCGCCGGGCTGCAGGACGACCTCGATGCCGGCAAGCCGCGCCGCGAGGCCGTCACCGTGCTGCGCGCCCAGCGCAACAAGATCACCGCCATCATCCGTATGATTGGCGAGCTGCACGTGTCGAGCCAGAAGGTATATGAAGACACGCCGTTCTGGCGCGATATGGACATGCAGCCCTTCCTGTCGCAGCAGAAGTACGAACTGCAGCTGATGCTGTCGCACTTCCGCATGGACTCGCCTGTCTTCCGCTTCGCTTTGCGCGTGTCGATGGCGATTGCCGCCGGCCTGGCGATTGGCGCCATGCTGCCGTACAAGGCGCACAGCTACTGGATCGTGCTGACCATCGTGATCATCCTGAAGCCCAGCTTCAGCATGACCAAGCAGCGGCGTTCGGACCGCATTGTCGGCACCATCATTGGCTGCATCATCACCGCTGTCGTGCTGAAGTTCATGGACCACCCGGCGGCGATCCTGGCAGTGCTGGTGCTGGCGTCCATCGCCACGCCGACTTTCATCTACCTGCGCTACCGCTACGCAGCGATCGCGGTGTCGGTGATGATCCTGCTCTGGATGTACCTGGTCGCGCCGAGCAGCAACCTCATTTCCGAACGCCTGGTGGACACCTTCGTCGGCGCCGCGATTGCGACCGCCTTCAGCTTCGTTCTGGCGAACTGGGAATACCAGTCGCTGCCGAACCTGATCCGGCAAGTGCTGTCGGTGAACCTGAGCTATATGGAAGCCAGCTTCGACCTGTTGCAGGGCAAGTACCGCAATGACTTCATCTACCGCATCCAGCGCAAGCGCCTGATGGATTCCCTGGCCGCCCTCAGCACGGCCCTGGTGCGCATGCTGGACGAGCCGGAAAGCAAGCAGCGCGCCGCCGAGGACATCAACCTGTTCATCGTGCAGAACTACCTGCTGGTGGCGCACGTTGCCGCCCTGCGTGCGATCCTGCGCCGCCATGTGCGCGATATCCCGAGCAATGCGGTAAACGCCATGCTGGACACCAGCCACGCATCGGTATGCCGCACGCTGTCGGTTGCCCTGTCGCGCCATACCGGCGCCACGCCGCCTGCCGCCCCGCTGCGCCGCGAGCCGGTAGCCGAGCCGGAAGTTGCCTGGTCCGGCTGGCCGCTGGTGCAGCGACGCATCCGCCTTCTCCAGGCAGATGCGGATAAAATCATCGTTCATAGTGAAGCGATTGTTCGCAACGTTGCAAACGGTGATTGAGGAATGGGATGTCGCACTGCCAAAGCTGCGGCGCATGCTGCGCCAGTTTCAGGGTTTCCTTCTACTGGGGTGAAGCAGTCCCCGCACACCTGACGGTCCCCATCACGCCCCACCGTGCCGCCATGCGCGGCACGGAAGCCAAGCCGGTACGCTGCATCGCGCTTTCCGGCGAAGTGGGCAAGGAAGTCGGCTGCACCATCTATGCCGAGCGCTCCTCCACTTGCCGCGAATTCACCGAATACACCCCTGAATGCAACAAAGCCCGCGCCATGCACGGGCTTCCACCTATTTGACCCGTTCGGCCCAGGTGTCGATTGGGCTGTTATTTCTTCAACAAGGGACTACGGGATTTACCGTCGACGTACAAGGTGCGGCTCGTCTTGGAAACGACGTATCTGATTTCGCAGAACTGGGGAACATTGCCGAAGGATTCGTGGTTGACATAGACCTGGCCGTCCCTCAGCTCTACCGTGTCACGGTCAACAACGACGATTCCTGCTGCGCCACTGATCATTGCCACAGTTTTTCCATCCTCCTCACGGACAGATGCCGAGTTCCGAACCTGATCCTTTACGAGGACCGGGGCGAAACAAGAGCGGTGTCATTCGGGGCGACGTACAGCTTTCCGCCTTTAACGTCGAACACAACGCGGTGGCTGCGGAAGAATGGCGCACCGAGGATGCCGTCGAAAGGGGCACCGTCAAGTTTGATGCGGTGGATTTTCATGGTCAGGTTCAGCGCTCCGCTGATGTCACGCAGCTCGCATGCCTGGTTGGTATCGCATGCAGCACCGTACTTGATCAGGTTGACCTGGGCGCCAGTGTCCAATACGAATCTAAGCCGCTTACCCTCCGCCACCAGAGTGACTACTGGTCCTTCCCCGCCGAACCTGAGGTCGAGGATGTGCCACTTCTGCGGGCCAAATTCGGCAAGCTGCGCCGCATCGAGGATCGACAAAGTGCGCTGCTTGTAGTCGAACATCAGCGGGAAGTTCGTAAAGGCCTCAAGGCCGATAGCACCACCTGCACGCGCCTTGGTCAATTCAGCTTCAGGGCCTTCCGGCGCACCGCCCCATTGCATGTGAAGCTGTCCATTCACGGGCGCGAGCATCGTGGAACCTACGATGACTCTTTCTGCGATAAGGCGAGGCGTTTCATACACCGTGCCCTGCAAATCCCGGAACTTCGTTTTCTCGTCGAGCACTTTGACCGAGCCCGATTGGGAGATCGTCGAGGCAGGGAGCGAAATGCCAAGCCGGCCGCCCGAATCGAACATCATGCGGCTGATCGATGCGCCGACGGTGACGTGCATGAACGGAATGCCGTTGACGAATTCCAGCGGAACTACATCCGGCGCGGCAACGGCTTGTTGGCTTACTACAGCTGCAAATAAGAAGCTTGAAAGAATACGCACTGGGTCAGGTCCTCCTGTCAAGCGAAGCATACCCTGTTGCGGCCCGCTTCCTTGGCGCGATAGAGCAACGCGTCGGCTTCCTGCAGCATGGTTTCCGCGCTACCGGCAGCGATGTCGGCGTACACGCCCATGCTCATCGTTACCTTAAGGCCTGGCTCGACTTCATGCCACGGGAAGGCCTCGACCAGCTCCCGCAGCTTGTCGCACAGGGCGGCGGCCTGCGGGCCTGCCGTCTCAGGGAAGGCGATCACGAACTCTTCGCCGCCATAGCGTGCGACAAGGTCGGACAGGCGCATGTGCTTGCGCAGGATGCTGCCGACGTGGCGCAGTACGGTGTCGCCGGTAGCGTGGGAATAGGTATCGTTGATCTTCTTGAAGTGGTCGATATCGCAGATCACCAGCGCCAGCGGGCGTTTGTGGCGCACTGCCTGGTTGAACAGGGTATTGGCCTGTTCGTCGAAGTGGCGCCGATTGTAAAGCTGCGTCAGCGCGTCGCGGATACTCAGTTCGCGCAGTTGCTCCGCCTGTTCGAGGATAGTCGCGTGCGATGTCTTCAACTCTTCGTGGCTTTGCGCCAACTGGGCGCTCATGGCGTTGAAAGCGCTCGCCAGTGCGGCCACTTCATCTTTCCCCTGCACCGGCACTTCCTGCCGCAGTTCACCTTTCTGCATGCGCTTTACGGCCCTGGTGAGGCCGCTCAGGCTGCGCGACAGGCCACGGCTTAACAGTACGCCAAGCAGCGTCGCCAGGCCGGCTGCGGCTGCGATGCCCCACAGCAGGGAGTTGTACAGGGCATCCAGGTATTTCTGTTCCTGCGGCGTCGGCGCCAGCGTGCCTTCGGAAGACATGTAGGCGACAGTCTGGTTCTTCACCACGATGGCCCGCGCAGTTGCGCGCAGGTTTTCGGGCAGTACCTCGCCATAGCGGAACTGGCCACCGCCAAGCAGGACGCGATAGCCGGCGTCGGTCAGGATGAAACGGAACGGTGGCGGCCCGTCGCGACGCGGCGGTGGCGGGTGGTCACCATCCATGCCGGGTGCGCGCCCAGCTTCGGGCGGAGGGCCGTATCCGTCGTGCGCATGGCGCCGGGCCGAAGGCAAGGTTGGATCCGGTGGTGCATCGCTGTAGTCGGGGCGCGGCAGGCCGCCGTCCGGCGGCGGGGTGCCGCTGCTGCGGCGCGCGGCTGGCACGGTGGGGTCGGGTGGTGGCCCGCCGCCTTCACGCCGCACATAGACGCCTTCGTGCGGCGGTGGCGCATAGCGTGCCTGGTTGTTGATACGCGGCGGCATGCGCTCCAGCATTTCGCTGGGCAGCTCGCCACCAGGCTGGCGCTCGCCCTCCTGCCGCCGCACAAAGCGGTCGAAGGATTCCGTCGCGACGGCCGTCTGCCAGTCGCCATATTCGGCCAGGTAGGCCGTCATATAGGTGTGGAAGTGCTCGGCCGCCTGCTGCCGGCGCAAGGAGTCTACCTTGTAATTGACACTGACGTAGGCAACCCCGCCCACCAGAGCTACCGAGCAAAGCCCTGTCGCCAACAGGGCGGCCATCATCTTGTACCGCAAACGCATCGTCTTACTTACTCACCCAGGTAACGGCCAAACCATTCGATCGTGCGCTTGCGCAGGTCCTGCTGGTGTTCCGGCTCGCGGATACTATGACCTTCGCCTTCATAGATCACCAGCGACGCCGGCACGCCCATCGCCTTCAGGCCATGCCAGAACTCCATCGATTGCGCCGGCGGGCATTCGACATCGCGCTCGCCGACATAGACCAGCGTTGGCGTACGCGCCGCCTTGATCGATTCGATCGGCGACAGCTGGCGGTAGATCACCGGGTCGTCATAAGCGGAAGCGCCGAAGAAAGGAATCATCCACTGGTCGATGCCGTTCTGGCCATAGTAGGAGATCCAGTTCGCAATGCCGGCGCCCGCAACGGCCGCCTTGAAGCGCTGCGAGTGCGTCACGCCCCACATGGTCATAAAGCCGCCATAGGAGTGGCCCATGAGACCCATGCGGCTGGTGTCGACCGGCGCTGCGGCGGCGGCCGCTTCAACGCCGGCGAGGATGTCGCGCAAGTCGCCGCCGCCGAAGTCGCGGCGGTTGGCGCGGGCGAAGTCCTGGCCCTGGCCGAAGCTGCCGCGCGGATTGGGCAGGAATACGAAGTAGCCCTTCTCCACCAATTCGCGCACCAGCGGGTTGCCCTGCTCGCCCGGCGAGATGTAGCGCGGCGAGGCTGCGGCAGCCGGGCCGCCGTGCACCTGCACGATCATCGGGTACTTCTTGCCCGCCGCCGTGCTGCGCGGGCCGACCAGCCAGCCCTGTACATTGAAACCCTCGTTTTTCCAGCTGATGTTCTGCACCGCGACTTGTGGCTCCAGGTGGGCGTTGTCGTCAGTGATGGCACGCATGGCGCCAACCGGGCCGGCCACAATGGCAGCTGCGTGTTCGAAGTCTTCCTGTGCCGCCGCAGCCTTGCTGCCGTCTGCGCTGAACGACATGCGGCCATCGCCCGCGCCGGTCGATGCGGCGACAGAACGCAGTATGGTGCTGCGGCCCTGCAAGTCCAGCGACAGCACGTTGGACTTATCGCCCATCAAAGCGTTGCCCAGCAAGCCTTTGCCGCGCCAAGCCAGAGTGTTGAAGGTGCCCTTGAAGCCCGGGGTCAGGTTGACCGGCTCGCCGCCTGCCAGCGGCACAGTGTAGACGTCGCCACCGACCGAGCCAAAGTCGCTCATCAAACCGCCAATGAAGGCCACGGTGCGGCCATCGGGCGAGACGCGCGGCATGTTCAGTTGCGTGGCGGGGCTGGCCACAATGCGCAGCACACCGCTGGCGGCATCGATGTGGGACAGCTTGGCCACCCACCAGTTGTTGTCCCCATTGCCTTTGGCGCTGGTGGCGATGAAGCCTTTGCCGTCCGGCGTCCAGTCGTATTCGTAGATGAAGGTATCGGCGGGCGACACCAGCTTGAGCGTGCCGCCAGCGGCTGGAATGGTGGCGATGCGCTGCGCATCCTCCTGCGCGCCGATCTCGCCCACCAGCCGAGCGCCGGCTGCGGTGGCGCCGGTTTCCTTTTTCGCGCCAACGGTGGCCAGCAGCGACACTGTGCGGCCGTCCGGCGACCAGCGCGCAGTGCTGGCGACGCCTTGCACCGTGGCCAGGGCATGTGCCTTGCCGCCGGCTGCAAGGTACAGCCATGCCGACGAGGCGCGCTTGTCGCTGGCGATAAAGGCCAGCGACTTGCCGTCCGGCGACCAGGATGGCTTGTCATAAATGCATGTGGAGCAGGGATCGAATTCGGCGGAGATCGCGCCGGTCGACGCATCGCGCACCACCACGGTGGGGTGAGGGCGCTTGCCGTTGCCGGTATCGATGGATTCCAGTGACACGACACGGTCGCCGGCTGGGGAGATGGCGACCGAGCGGTAGTCGCGAATGGCGGAGCCGGGAGACCCCGCCTGGGCAACCGCCCCAGAGATTATGGCCGAAGCCAGGAATGCTGTGTGGGCGATTGCTTTGAACTGCATTGTTTATACCTTGTTAAGCCTGGAGTTCCGGATTCCGTAGAGGAAGTAGGTTAGCACTGCTACCACCATCCAGATAGTGAAAATCACTTTGGTGGCATGCGACAGGTTGATCATCAGGTAGCCGCAGGCCAGGATGCTCAGGCCCGGTACGAAGTAGGGGCCAAACGGCACGCGGAAGCCGCCCTTGGTGTAAGTACCCGCTGCGCGTTCCTGCGAGCGCAGGACCGGCACTGCAACCGACACCACGATGAAGGCAGTCAGGGTCCCCATCGACACCATGTCCCACAGGAAGGTGGAGTCGACCAGGCCAGCGACAATGCCCACTACCACGCTGACGATCAGGGTGTTGGCAACAGGCGAATGGGATTTCGGGTTCACGCTCTGGAAGGCCTTGGGCACCAGGCCGTCCTTGGCGATCGCGTACAGGATGCGGGTCTGGCCGTAGATAGTCACCAGGGTCACGGAGAACACCGAGATCACGGCGCCTGCCGACAGCACCAGCGCAGGCCAGGCCTTGCCGGTGACATTCTGCAGGATCACGGACAGGCCGGCAGCCTGGCCTTCGAACATATGTGCAGGCTGGGCTCCCATGGCGGCCATGGCGACCAGCATGTAGAACACGGTCACCAGCAGCAGCGCGGCGATGATGCCGATCGGGACGTTGCGCTTGGGGTTGCGCACTTCTTCGCCGGCGGTTGCAATGGTATCGAGGCCGATAAAGGAGAAGAATACGGTACCGGCTGCGGCGGCAATGCCGCTTGCACCTGGCACCCATTCGCCCGGAGTCTGTTTGATGAACGGGGTAAAGTTCGCGGTATCGAAGCCTGTGAAGGCGACGGCGCAGAAGAAGATCAGGATCGCCAGCTTGATCATCACCATGATGGCATTGGCGGTGGCCGATTCCTTGGCGCCGCGCACCAGCAGGAAGCAGCACAGCGCCACCAGGATCACCGGCGGCAGGTTGAAGTGGTCCATATGCCACACCGTGCCTTCCGGGGTCGAAACGATCATCGGCGAGCGCAGGCTTTCCGGGATCTGCCAGTGGAAAGCGTTAATCAGGAAGTTGTTCAGGTAGTCCGACCAGCCGATCGCCGTGGCACTGGCAGCCAGCCCGTATTCGAGCAGCAGGCAGAAGGCGACGATGAAGGCCATGAATTCGCCCAGCGTGCGGTAGGCGAAGGAGTAGGCGGAACCGGCGGCCGGCACGCGGAAGGACAGCTCGGCGTAGCACAGGGCAGTCAGGCCGGCGGTCAGCGCCGCCAGCAGGAAGGACAGCACGACCGAGGGGCCGGCTTTCGGCACCGCTTCGACCATGGTGAAGAAGATACCGGTGCCGATCGTGGCGCCGACGCCGATCATCGTCAGCGAAAACAGCCCGATGGAGCGGCTGAGGCCCTCCCCGTGCAGGCTCGTGCCGGAATCCGTATCCACCGGGGTCGGCTTGGTACGGGTCAGCTTCTGGACCAGCGATTGATTCACAGGCATATCCTTCAGGACAAAAAAACCCCACGATTATAAGACCTCGCAGTTTCTGTACCTAAAGGATTTTGATGCCGGAATGGCAATCGTGGCTGGCACCCCACGCTGCGCTTGTCCTTAGCGCTGGCCGAGGCGCGTTTCGCCAAACAGGTTTTTCATTTCCCGGGGCTGCGAGCGCCAGTACTGCGGCGGCGCAGCAACCTGGGCTCCAAGGGCCGCTGCCGCGTGCCATGGCCAGCGCGGGTTGAACAGCATGGCGCGCGCCAGGCCCACCATGTCAGCCTGGCCGTTGGCGACGATCGCCTCGGCGTGCAGCGGCTCGGTGATCAGGCCCACGCCAATGGTTGGCATGCCTGTTTCGGCCTTGATGCGCTGCGCAAACTGGATCTGGTAGCCCGGACCGAGCGGGATTTGCTGCAGCGGCGAGACGCCACCGCTGGAGACGTGAATAAAGTCGGCGCCGCGCAGTTTCAGCTGATGCGCCAGCGCCACGCTTTGCTCGATGTCCCAGCCGCCATCCACCCAGTCGGACGCGGACACGCGCATGCCGACCGCCATTTCGCGCGGCAGCGCGGCGCGCACCGCGTCGAACACCTCCAGCGGGAAGCGCATGCGGTTTTCCAGCGAGCCGCCATACTGGTCGCTGCGCTGGTTGGCCAGCGGCGACAGGAATTGGTGCAGCAGATAGCCGTGCGCGCCATGCAGCTCGATCGCTTCGATGCCGAGGGCGTGCACGCGCAGCGCGGCATTCACGAAATCGGCCTTGACCTTGGCCAGGCCTGCTGCGTCGAGCGCCAGCGGCGCAGGATCGGTGGCCGCATGCGGCAGGGCGGAAGGGGCAACTGTTTGCCAGCCGCCGCCCTGCCCCGGTGCCAGCGCTTGCCCGCCTTCGAACGGTGGCGCACTGGAAGCCTTCCGTCCCGCGTGGGCCAGTTGCACGGCAAGCTTGATAGGCGAGTGGCGGCGGATCGCCTGCACGACAGGAGCTAGCGCCTGCTGGTGCGCGTCCGACCACAACCCCAGGTCGGCCGGCGAAATGCGTCCTTCCGGCGAAATGGCCGTCGCTTCCAGGATCAGCAAGCCGGCGCCTGATAGCGCAAGGTGGCCGTAGTGGATCATGTGCCAATCGGCCGCAAGCCCTTCGTTGGCGGAGTACTGGCACATGGGCGCGATGGCGATGCGGTTCGCCAGCTCCAGCGGGCCCAGTGCGTAAGGGGAGAACAAGTGGCTCATAAAGTTACAAGTACTTACTATTGATACAGGCTTACGCCTAGCTTGGCGCGGCATGCATTGATAACCTGCGAAGCATGCAAAACCGCTACTGAGAAGGAGCCCGACATGTACCGCAAAATCCCGACCGTTTCGTCCCGCTTCAATCCAACGAAAGCGTTCTCAGTGGGCGTGCTCCTGCTGACCATGGCGGCGACTTACGCCCTGCACGTCAGCATTTAACCTTCGTAAGGGCCCAGGTAGTCGATCTTGCCGATCTTGACGCCCTGGTTCCGCAAGATGTCGTGCAGCGTCACGACATGGAAGTAGAAGTTCGGCAGCGCGAAAGTCAGCAGATAGCTCTCACCGGTAAAGGTTGGCTTGAAGCTGCCGAAACTCAGTGCCACCTCCCGCGTTTCGCTGCTCGCGAAATGCTCCTCCCCCACGCTTTCTATGTAGGCGATCGTGTTCGCGATGCGCTCCTGCAGCTGCTCGAAACTGGCTTCGTTGTCGGGGAATTTCGGCGCGGCGATGCCGCTCAGGCGTTCGATGGAAAGTTTGCTGGTATCGCTGGCGCGCTGGACCTGGGCGGTCAGCGGCAGCATGTCGTCTGCCAGGCGCGCCGACAGCAGCGTTTCCGGGACTTTGCCGGTTTCCTCGGCGTGGGCCTGCGCCTTGCGCAGCAGGCTTGCCATCACGTTGAGGCCGCGCACGAATACGGGCGCGGAGACTTTATACATGGACAGGGACATGCGCTACTCCTTTCCGGTGAGTGTCCGGCCAGTGTAGCGCAATCCGTTAATTCACGCGTGTGACCATCATTCCTGCCCGCAGCCCGATGCGGACGTCGGGGTTGGGGAACACAACCAGCTCTTCATCGTGCTGCACGATGTAGACGGTATCTCCATCACGCGCGATCTCGTCACCCTTTTTCAGGGCGGTGAAGTTCTGCGTCTCTTTGCCGAAGGCCATCTTGAAGTTGTCGCTCAGCTTGATGATGTTCTGGGCCACCTTGAAGACGTGCGGCTCGCTGGCGGCTTGTGCCGGGGCTTTGCCGCGCAGCAGGCGGTCAAGGGCCAGCTTGGCGTCCGCGAACTGCGCGAGGTCATTCTGGCCCAGCGTGCCGATGCGGCCCAGTTCAATCGTGGTGCCGGCGGCGGCGTGGTGCTCGGCGCTGTAGTAGCTATAGGTGCCGGCCGAGGACGGGTTCATGATGATGGCGCCGATGGCGGCTTCGCCCAGCCAGCCGACCAGTTGCTGCTTCGCTTCGTCTGCGATCAGGTCGGGGACGATGGCGAAGGTTGGGTACACGCTCGGGCGGATTGCGGTGTGCAGATCGAGGTGCCAGCGCTCGTTGCCGGCGTTGGCGAAGAACTCGGTGGTGGCGGCGATCATCACGTCGGCACGCGCGGCTTCGGCGGTGCCGGCCAGGGTGCCGCGTTCGGCGCGGAACATGCGGTTCAGGTCAGCGTCGATGAAGCGCTTGGCCTGGCGGATGGCGCCGATGTTGCCGACGCAGAGCATCAGGTCGACTTGCAGCGCTTGGGGGTCTTGCGCCAGGGCGTCGAGCAGGTAGGCGACCAGTTCGATTGGGCCGGTTTCGTCGCCGTGGACGCCGACCGAGACCAGGACGGCTGGACGGCCGGGCTGATTGCTGCGGATGGTGAGGATGCCATCGGCGGGCTGGCCGACTTGGAAGCCGGCGGTGGTAAAGCTGTTGGCTACCGCGCTGAAGTCGGCTTCAGCGAGGGCGCGGACTGCGGGTGGGATTGTTTGATTGTCTGCCATTCTTTGTTGCTTGTTTCTCTTCTGCTCCGCCAACCCCGGTAAACCTGGGTCAGACCCAAGGGTCCGACCCTGTCAGCGCAGCGTGCAGTGGATGGGTCTGACCCTTGGGTCAGACCTTGGTTTACCGGGTTTAGGCTGCCATACCGACGGCATTGACCGCCTCCGACAACGCCCACACATCCAGCATCGCCTGCTCCAGGTCCGCCGAAGCTGCATAACCGGACAGGCCGAGCGTGCAGGTCACCAGTTCAACTGCTTCAACCGCATCATGCCCATTGGTAGCACGCGCCAGCACCTGCGACAGCAACTTCTGCTGTGTACGGCGCAACGCCTGCTGCGCATAGCTGCGCAGGTGTTCCTGCGATTTCGACGTCGCCGGCAGCTTCAGGCCGCGTTCCAGCGTATCGATGCCCGCCTGCGAGCGCAGCGCCATGCCCACCGCCAGGAAGCCCGGCAGGTCCATGCCCGCCGGACGCTTGACCGACAGCGCCGCGAACACAAACGCCGCCACGCCTTCCAGCGCGTCGACTGCATCCCACGCCTGCACGAATTCCGCGCGCAGGCCGCTGTGGGTTGCCGCCTCCGACTGCACGTCGGCCGCCATCTTGCGCACGGTAGCCGGATCGGCAAACAGCCTGGTCAGCTCGGCAATGCCGGCGCCGCGCAGCTGGTCTTTCGACACGCCCAGCACGCCTTCCATCACCGCCTTCAGCATGGCGCGGGTGCGTGCATCGACACGCATCGCCACATTGCGCGGCACGTTCAGCGCATCCGCGTCCAGGGTATCGAAGATTGGCGCCAGGTCCAGCGCCGACCATGCCTGGCCCCATGCCAGGATCACGTCCTGCTCGGTGCCGTTGTTGGCAGCGGCCAGGTCGCGGATCATCAGCGGGCCGCAACGGTTCACCACTTCATTCGCCAGCACGGTCGCCAGGATGGCGTTCGACAGCGGGTGGTTCAGCGGTGGACGGGTTGCCACCAGCTGCTCAGGGAAGTAAGGGCGCAGCACCTTTTCCGCCCAGATTTCGTCCGTCAGCGGCTTGGCCGACAGCAAGCGCTTGTAGCGGTTCTTCACGTTGGCGATCACCACCGCCAGTTCCGGCGTGGTCAGGCCGCGGCCATCGGCCTTGCGGCGCGCCAGTTCGGCCACGCTTGGCAGGTGTTCCAGTTCGCGCGACAGCGCGCCCTCTTCTTCCAGGTCTGCAATCAGGTCGGCATAGCCGTCCTGCACATGCGCTTCGGACTGGGCCTGGAATTCGCGCACCAGCAAACGGGTTTGCTGGATGTTGTCGCGCAGGACCAGGCGCTCCACTTCCATCGTCATGTCGTTCAGCAGCTGGTTACGCGCTGCCTCGGAGGTCTGGCCCGCATTCACTTCCACGTCCAGCCACATCTTGCAGTTCACCTCGTGGTCGGAGCAGTCCACGCCGGCCGAGTTGTCGATCGCATCGGTGAAGATGCGGCCGCCTGCCAGGGCAAATTCGATACGGCCAGCCTGGGTCGCGCCCAGGTTGCCGCCTTCCGCCACCACCTTGCAGCGCAGCTCATTGCCGCTGACGCGGATATTGTCGTTGGCGCGGTCTTTTACCTGCGCGTGGGTTTCGCTCGATGACTTGATGTAGGTGCCGATACCGCCGTTGTAGAACAGGTCCACAGGGGCCAGCAGGATGCGGTGCATCAGTTCTTCCGGCGCCAGCGAGGTCTCCGCGATGTCCAGTGCGGTGCGGATCTCAGGCGACAGTTCGATGGTGCGCGCGGTACGCGGGAACACGCCGCCGCCTTTCGAGATCAGGTCCTTGTTGTAGTCCTCCCACGAGGAGCGCGGCAGCGCGAACATGCGCTGGCGTTCGGCGAAGGATTTCGCGGTATCCGGATTCGGGTCGAGGAAGATGTGGCGGTGGTCGAAGGCCGCCAGCAGCTTGATCTGGT